>Ga0210040_10007174_pt1 | contig 13631 bp, 10 predicted proteins | sample CryGeyCG12114_NA_FD_185462 | JGI IMG/M metagenome (GOLD analysis project Ga0210040, IMG submission 185462) | Groundwater microbial communities from aquifer - Crystal Geyser CG19_WC_8/21/14_NA (SPAdes) (version 2) | ecosystem: Environmental > Aquatic > Deep subsurface > Groundwater | place: USA... | reverse complement strand
AGATGCTTCACCTTACTTCACCTCACTACCGTACGGTCTGAGCGCTGTTACCGTATTTCACGGCGTCGGCGATGCGTCTGAGACGGTCTGGGTCGGGTCATTTCGAGTCGGTCCGGTCGGTCGGGGGTGGGGTGACCACACCACTGGCAGTTGAGTTGGATATCTACCGGTGGATGGATGGACCGTCATGTGATGTGGATGTGGATACTTGCGCAGCTCTTGATCGAACGGTTCTACGGTACAGTACGGTAAGTGAGGGAGGGAGGGTATCAGGAGATCTACAGTAGTATACTGGTCGAGTCGTCACTGAGTTGATGCGGTGCGGTGGGTCGGTACTGTACTGTACTTGATGGTGAACGACGCGGTCTGTTGTCCATCATGGGTAGGTGTCGTAGTCGTAGTCGTCCGTGTTCAGCTGACGAGATGGGATGGAGCACGGGATTGGGATTGGGATTGTGGATGATGGCATGGCAGCTGATAACTAACTATAACTATGGTATGGTTTTTCTGCCGCCTCGAGCGCTTGCTCAAATGGCACGGCACTAACTAGCGAGAGGACCAGGTCGCTGTCTGTCGGGTAGTATGAACGTAACGTGCTTTGCTCAACGAACGACTTCGAGATAATCAGCGTGACGGGCGAGCATGTTCTTGTCTGGATCAGATACCGGTCCAGCAAGGTCGATATCTCACAGTCCTGCGCATGACATAGCACGTAGGAGGACGTCGCGAGGGCTTTTGTTCGCAGCAGTCACGAGTTGGGGGTCGTTGGTGCTTCTGATGTTGTCACCCTTGGTGCTGCACTGTGTCTGGCAGTCGCGAAGGATGATTTCGAGTTTTTACTCAGGTGACTCCGTTACTGCATGCCCATCTCACGTGTGGAAACGGCCCCGGTGAAGCACGTTCTGAGAAAAGTTTCGGAATTTCATTGAAAGCTTCGATCATGACACCCCTCGTCTGCCTTCTGTTTCGTGTTGCAGTGCTTGCACTGTGCCCATGGATGATGGATGTCACTAAGATGCCGAGAGCGCCTTACTTTTCATGTGCCGCTGAGCACAGATTTGACCCGATCTCATCCGCGGGTCGAGGGAGGGCAATACGAGCCGTCCTTCAGGAAGTACGAATCCTCGAGGGTCAGAGGGTACCACCAAAAGGTTGTGCTGAGGATCCTTGATCGGTCGATGGAGTTCGACAGCCCACCACCAAACCCCGATGGACAGAATGAAGACCAATGAACGGCGGTCTAAGAATGGGGCGCGGAGCGACGTTACTAAGAGGCGCGAGTGGAGCGAGAAGATATCCATTGAGTACTTCTATGGTCTTAGAGATGGTTGGGGGCATAATATCATCAGTCTTGTGAGGGTTAAAAAGAGGTTGCTGATTCAAGGTTGCGACGTGCTTTGGCGGCGAGTAGGATACATCAGGATTCGCCCACTACTGGCATTGCTGGAGAGGGATGTGGCTGTTGCTGTCCGGTTGTGTCGTGACAATGAGGCTGACATTCGATGTTGTAGGGCCATCCAGATGCCGAGGATTGTGAAGGCGCGAGGTGCTGGGAAGAACTTGAGACGCTATTAGCTGAGAAGGATGTACCTGATCCTCAAAAGAGGAGATGTGGTACAGAACCCAGTGCCCGAACGGAAGTCGAGCGGATCTTGACCCGTATAGACGAAAGGTTAAGGTGTTCAACAATGGGTTGAGGGTGCATGCTAACCACATCTTTGTGTAGGCAGGCGCCACTTTGTGTCGTGTATAGTACCGGCAATAGACTTACTACCTTATCAAGGTGTGGTGACCCCTCAGATCGATGGGATGAAAGCTGAGTATATCTGACGGTAGAAGTGTTACTGATATCTCGCAATCGGCCATAGATCACATGAAACTAGCGTTCCTGTCCCACGCATTTCTTGCGTTGGGACGGGTCCGTCAGAAGTTTGGTCGGTGATGACAAGGGGATCCGAACTGCTAGGTGTTCTAACGCAACACTTTCCAGCTCCGTATCTTTGATTTCGCAAATCTCGGGCGCTGATGCGGGCCAGACAACTGCCATAGACCACAGATGCCGCGTTGATGGATTGTTTTGTCCCAAAATTTTGTTTCGTGACGACGTCCAGACAATCCAAGTGCTCCCTGTAATCAGCACAAGCAGATCTTCTGCTTGGGTCTGAACTGCGACGATGCTCATTGTGCTTGGTTCGTGCCTTACAATGCTCTTTTCACGGTCTTCCAGCGTCCTTCGCCTCCTCTTCCCCGTCCGCCTGCATCACCCCTCCACCCTCAACACCCGCACTCGGCTCCCCCTCCCCATCCAGCACTCCACCAGCCCCCCTCTCAAGCGCCTCGCACTCCCTCAACAACCACGTCGCACACTCCTCAGCCCCAGCCTGCGAACTATACTCGGCCTCCACAACCGCGTCCCTCCCCGCCTCATTCACAACCGTCGGATCCGCACCAGCCTTCACCAGCGCCTTCACAATCTCAATGTGCCCGTTCAACGCCGCCCAGTGCAGCGGTGTATTCCCCGAGACGTTCTGGTGGTTGACCAGGAGCATCGACTGCGACTGCACACCCGCACCGCCACCGTTCACCTGTGGCTCCGCAGGCTGCGGCGCAAGTGTCTCGAGCAGATACTCTATCATGCCCAACTTCCCGTTGGCGGCTGGGTAGTGCAGAAGACATGCTCTGGAGCCTAGACCTTCTTCGTCGGCGTCGATTGCGCTCTTGATTATGTCTGCTTCGGTACATTCGAGTTGAGCAGCATGTTTTGGGATCGCCGATTTCAGGTATTCGAGGTCATCTGTACGGCAGGCGTAGATCAGGTCGTCGATGTCGTCTGATGTGAGTCTTGCTGGTGCTGTGGTGGTTAGAGACGACATTGCGGGAGGTGGATTGGTGATATGAGGGGACTAGATCGAGGTCTACGGATTTCACGTTGGTCAACAAATAGTCACAGTTCTTTTGTGGGCATTAGCAATGTAATATTACGGCATCATTTTTGGGCAAAGCGCAAGGCATTTGGACCTTGGTGGACTTGAATGCAGAGAAAACGTTGCGAATTGAGGTTGCGAAATTTGTTGCTGCCTCAGGCCTATAAAAGTATGTGCCTACAGCTAAGGTTCGTGACATTCCTTCACCATACCTCGACCGCAGGTAGGTCACTGTTCGCAATGTATTGCGGTTGTCATGTAAGAGTATGTGGTGTCCGCTCGATCAGTCCTGCCGCACCTTGCCACCATTTGCCATAGCGTGCATATGACCGTCGACCCTGGCTGCACCTTCATTGCTTGACAACAGCGGCTGACGTTGCGCCTCACTCACTCCTCGATCGTAATCGTGCACCTTCATGTCCAACCCCACCCAGAGCTTCTTGTCTCTCCAGACCACGGTAACGCCTCCCCAAGTTGCCCAGGTCCAGATAGGAAGTGTGAGAGTTTCTCTGCCTAGCCATGATGCGAGCCATATGAAGAAGGGTCGTCGTTGTCTCAACGGGCGAGCGAATGGCGGCAACGTGGTGTTGCCGAACGAAGTTTCCACTGTCTTCCCTGACTGTAGCCGGAGGTAAACCATCCAGTCGACTACAACCCATCCGAGAATGCTGAGAGCCCAGAGCCCTAACATAACTCTCCACGAACCACCTATATAGTCCCTGGTAGCAGGAAGCGTCGTAAAACCGTAAGCACCGATCAGGGAGCACAAAAACGACTCTGTGCCAGGTTCCACAAGAGTAGCCACGGGCACAGTGAACTTTCTGACGCGGAGCCATCGAACTCTTCGAGCCATGTAGCTCGAGATTGGCATACTCGATACTGGCTGTAGAGCAAGATCACCGTAGACCAAGCCGTGGTTTCTCCATTCCTTTGCACTGATTGGCAGTGTCGAGGGAATCTTGCCTTTCCACAGCAGGTCGCCAATCAGGTGGTCCTCACAAATGTTCTCTGAGAAGTGATCTATTCCACTGCCGAATCTAGTCTCCGTCGAACGATCCTCATTGGTAAGAGCATTCAGGTGTGAACGGCGAAACATACTAGATTTGCCGCAGATACAAGGCGCCACAGCAACGGTGTTGATGGCAACGTACATCTTCGCATGAGCTGCAGATAGAAAAGCTTCGTCGAGCCGGCCTCCAAAGTGCTGTGTTGTGGATCGTGCTGTTGTTCCAGGTGCGATGTCGGCGGTGTCGTGGGCCGGATCAGTTGGTTGATCATGGAAGGCTTCCTTGCCCGGCATATCGACAGCGACTGGTAGGTGGTGTACAAACTTGAATGGACGTCGCTGTCCTTGCTGCGAATACCCACACAGTCTGTCCACCATGCGGCCGCATACACCTCGCCCGACCCATATGTTGCAGTCAAGAATCCACACCACGTCTCCCCTAGCTTCTCGATATGCTCTGCTCATGTTTCTGATCTTCGGGTTCGGACCAAGACGGCTGTCCGACGTCCCTGCTTCGAGGGCAGGGTCTTCCTCCTCGACTAACAGCTGACAGTCATCTTGACTGTGTCCTGCAATGACGCGCTCTATCGTACTACATCCTGGATCGTCTCTCGAGCTGATGCAGAAATAGACTGTCAATTTATCTCTCGGGTAATCTTGCTCCAAGGACGCAGCAAGACACTCGTAGAGATAGGGTTCCCTGCCCTTGCATGGTCGGATTATCGTAACGTGCGGTACTTCATCGTGAGGGAGCTGGTTCGATGTCGACCTGGGGGGAGGAGAAGAGTAGTATCGGAATCTGTATGGCGCTGTGAGCAAGCAAGTTGTCGGGAATAGCAGACAAGGCTCACATCTGGACACATCCGATCGTGCATACCAACACTATAAAGACGTACCACACGATACAAATGATAGCTAGGACGTTCGAGGCAGAAGGCATTGGTGAATCATCATGCCACTAAGTACAGCAGCTTTTAGCAGTGTGGGAAGCATGTTGTGGGCTGCGTTGAAGATACAGTTGTTCGGCATACGGAAGTTGCGGCCCACACTGGCACTCGATATAGGAAATATAGGTATTCTACAAAGCAACAACAATATGCTAACTTGCTAGCTTTCTAGACCACAAGAATACCCGTCTTTCGTGGTCAATCCCTCAGCCACGCTCTCTTTTTCTCCTCTTTCTTCTCCCTGCGCTTCTCTCGATAAGCTTTCAGCTCTGCTTTAGAAATCTTCTTGTGCGACCTTTCCGCCTTCAAGCTCTTTCCATCGTGACTATTTGCAGCCGCATCCACGTCGAAAAAAGCATTCATCTGTCTCTTGCTTTTGTTCTCATCACTAAACTTTTCCGGGTTGATGTCCGCGCTCTGCCATTTACCCGTGAACCTGTTGAAAGCACCCGTTGCAGCGTAGGCAGCTGCGGCGTCGACCGTTTGACTCTGCTCGCCGTACATATCTTCATTTTGCGGTTCATGTACCTTTGCATAATCTGCATTGGGGTCGTAGTCTCCGTGTATAGCTGGATCATAGCCTCCTGCTACCGGCTTCCGAACGGAGGCTTGGTCCGTGGCACCTGGTGGTCCGGTATCGGCCAGTCGAAGTCCAGGCACTACTGTGTCCTGCGGCACACGAGGGTTTTCCCATTGTGTTGCTTGATTGATCTTGTTGTAGAAATAAAATGCTTGCGCGTTTTCGTCCCAAACCGGTTCCCATCCGTCATCTTTGTTATCGGCAGGCGCCTCTTCGCTTGGCAGAGGCGGTGGTGCTTCGTCAGGCAATGGCGGATCTTGTGAACTTAATGTCGCAGTCGCCTGTCCATCGTTTGCGGTTGCCGCTCGCACTGACGTTGTCTCAGGCGATGCTGGAGTGGAGGGGTCGTCCTTCGCGTCGTGATCTGTTAAGCTGTCTTTTCCCTCAGCAAGAGCAGCTGGAGGTTTTGCAGGACTGGAGCATGGCAATTCATTAGCATGAAAGTAAGAAGACCAAGACCTGGTGGTTAGCTACAGGCTAGGCATCGCTTTCGGTGCGCTCATTATGTGGACTTAGACCTCGTCACGAGTTCTTAGCGAATCTTCACAAACTCGTCCCTCAAGAAGGACGCCAATTGGCACACGAAGACGAGAACGATCAAAGGAACGTTGTTGCAGATGGACCACAATATGTGTGTCCAGGTGACAGAGGATCAGTGTCAACTATGATGGCAAAATCGGGCCAGTAACGCATCGGAGTAACGTAAATCCGACCACACTGATGGCGGTATCCAGCCTCTACCTGCGAACGGCCAGTGAGTAGCATGTTTACAGCATGTCAATCAACAGAGCGTGACTTTCCTGAAATATTATTGTATGTAGGTGATCAGCTTACAAACGGATCTTCAGCCTCCATTCAATATTCGTGCCTTCTTCTACGGTCACGTGCGACAACTCATCGCTGGCACAGTGGTTTGCCAGCCCAGATTGTGGAGGCTCGATCCTTGCAGTGAAGCAAGCTTTCCAAGCTTTCAGCTTGAAACTTGGCAGTGCTTATCCAGCGTTGAAGCTGCAGATCTTTAAGATGATCTGCGGCACTTTCGCAACGCAAGGATTTTTTCAAGCAGAGAACTGACTTGCGTCCGCCGCTACTGGTCTAATCAGGTGGTGCTATAATGTGAGGTAACTGGTCTTGTAGGTACGACCTGATTTAGACGGCCCATGCCGTGCTTTGCGAAAGTAAGGCTAGTCGAAGGTAGTATTCTGACCCTGCAGCAATGAAATCATGGAGAATCCAGATCGTTCCAGCCTTCAAGGACCCACGGCCACTTACGTGTACCCTTCGTGTGAGACTGTGCTGCAGCGAAGATGCTCGCTTCGTCGACATTGGTTGTTTATACTTGATTCTGCAGCGCTAAAACCGGCTCGTTGCCCCTATCGTGCAAGCTCATTCAGGTACGAGGACCATGCAAGCTGAGGACAGCACATGGCTATGGTGTTGGTGGAGCACCGAAGCCGTCATAGTACGCGTCCTGTGAACGGACATGGAGGGGTTGTGAACACGTAGCAAGTAGGATAAAAGGCCGTGGGATGCTCCTCTACGAAGTTTCTCCCCTTCTATAACATTGTAAACTCTCAAAGGCCGCAAGCGTAGTATTACTTCGCACAGCAACTTACACCGAACCCAATCACAATATACATCCAACATGTGGGGTTTTGGTATGTTGTGCTCGGTGTCCAAGAGAAGACAATGCTAACACACTGCAAAGACGAGACTCGAGATGCCCACCAGCAGGTGTATGGCAACGACCAGTACGGCGACGACCAGAATCAAGCCAAGTTCTCTCATGAGCTGATTGGAGGAGCCGCCGCTTTCGAGGGCATGAAGTTGTTCGAAGACAGACAACGCAAAGAGGGCAAGATGGGCTCACGTCATGCATATACAGATCAGTGTTCTAACACATCGCAGGCCAAACTGTCAACCACGGGTTCGCCAAGGAATTGCTTGCCGGCTTCGTTGGCGCTGAAGTTGACCGACTCGCTGAGACCAAGGGTATGGACGAGTATGACAAGATTGAGGCCAAGAGACACGCGGAATCGTCTGCCTACAACATGTATGACCAGCATTACCAGAATGCCGATTCCTATGACCCCAACCAGTACGATGCGCCAAACTTCCGATACTAGGCATCTACCTTATGTGCGGCTCGTTGAAATTGCATGAAGGATCAGGAGATAGGGATGAATCAATGAGAATATGATTTCAAACATCTGCACAGCAGGCATCAATCTTGGAGGTGGTTTCGAACGATCGCTTCAATGTGTTGTGAGCATGCTCTCTGTAACTCGTCCTCCCTTTAAAGTCATGTCCTGGAAAAAAGCTTATTGCGCTCCCATCAGCCGAGAAGAGGTGTTGAGCATACTTCATGGAAATGGTTTGAAGTCGATTCTCACATCTATGTATCTATGGTTGTAGATTGTTGTAAAGGTACGGTGTCGGCTGTTCCCCAAGCAAAGACAATGGGCCAGCTAAATGATTCAACCTATGCCATCAAAGTCATGCGTGGCTCTGCTATTCGAACACAGGTGATCTTGGCCGATCTGCCAGTCTGTCGCGTAATAGCTCAGACGACCCCATTGTTGGGTTGCTGATAAGGAGCTTGAGTTGTTACGAGAATATCGCGTTCGCCGATCGACTGTTTGTTTTGGTTAAGGGATTGAGACCATCAAAATGCTTGGCACAGTCATCGACGGTTCCGAGAATAAACTAGCCATTGTTCGAAGTATGTTTCGATAAACAGTTACTCGCCTGTTTGCACGCGCCGAGATCCATCAACCCTGACCAATGCAGCTTTGATTCGTTCAAGCCATGAAATATGAGTACACATTGAGACACAGTGGTAGAGAAGACGGCCATCCTACCTGAATATGCCGCCGGTCCCTGCGGCGCCCCTACCGGGCTTTGATCCTCGTATCGTCTGCTACTTTCAGACATACCACGATAATGGAGAGTACGTGTCACTTCTTCCGCTCATAACAAACAGCTCTGGTGTTACACATGTTATCCTCTCAGCGATTCATATAAATTGGGATCCTAACCATATGACGCTCAATGATGACGCTCCAGACCACCCAAAGTATACGCAACTATGGGATGAAGCTATGGTCCTACAAGACAGTGGCATCAAAGTCATGTGTATGCTTGGTGGTGCCGCGAAGGGATCTTTTGCCAGGCTAGATTACAGCGAGTCACGGACGGATGTGCCTTTGGCTCGTTTTGAAGCCTACTATGCTCCATTCCGCGATTTTATTCGTGCTCACAGCCTCGATGGGGTCGACCTGGATGTCGAGGAGGAGATGTCCCTTCCTGGAGTGGTGCATCTAATCGACCGTCTTAAAGCTGACTTTGGACGAGATTTCATCATCACATTGGCACCCGTCGCAACTGCCCTGATGCCCGGTCGTCCTCATCTATCCGGCTTCGATTACAGACTCTTGGAAGCAGCTCGAGGAAGCTCTATCGCGTGGTACAACACTCAGTTCTACAATGGCTGGGGAGGCCTTCACAACACTGCTGCTTACGATGAGATCATCCGCAACGGATGGCGGCCCGACAAAGTTGTTGCTGGCATGTTGACTAATCCGCGTCATGGCGGAAGCGGCTACGTGCCTCTGGAGTTGACTGCTGCAGTCATCAGCGTGCTAATGGAGAGGTATCCAAACTTCGGGGGTGTTATGGGTTGGGAGTACTGGAATTCATACCCACAGGTGGAGAACTCGTGGGTATGGCCGTTCTGCATGACCCTCTGCATGGGAATGCGCAGACTACGAGACGCAGCAATAATTGTTAATATGGGAAGAAGTCTGTCCTCTATCAGCATGAATCAACGATGAAAGGTCAGTTCTAGGCGGAATAGCAAGTCCGGGATAAGGCGCTTCAGGCTATGGAGACCTTCCAAGACTTTCAACGTGGGGGCGGCCGCTGCGCCTGAGCTGAGGCCCACTTGCCCCGATAACGTCATTTCTTCCAGTTACCGCGACTTCCAAACCATCTCTCGCTGCGACGCGCGCGACCATGAACACGATTAGCTTTTTGCGGTATGTGAACAGCTTCCCAAGGAGAAGCTGCAGCTGCACAAGCGATGGCGTCAACCTTGGATATCGTTGTCGGTCTTACGTCGACTGTCGCACGACTCAGCGCATTTGTTTTCTTGAGATGGGTGTGTCTCGAGCTTTCGACACGTGTAGAAAGGACTGACCAAAACAGATACCTGGTCATCACTTCCCTCCCATCATTGTGTCTGCGACCCTGCTTTATCTGACTTTGGTAACTACCTACTCGAGGTCGTTCGGCACCAGACCTTCGCTCCGTGAAGCATTTCCTAAGCTCTTCAAACACGAAAAGGAAGCGAAAGAGCATGGCACAGACAGGGATCTCGAAGATGACTACGAGGAGCCCGCCTTCTACAAGGAAGAAGTCAACGTTCTCAAGACTTTGGTCTTTGGTATACCAAATTGGCAAGAGTGGGAGTTCAGCTACATAACCGTTGCTCTGAATGTCCTGGTTACGCTCCTGTCGCTTGACCTGGTCTTTCGTGGACCGCTGCTGTACGATGGAGAGACTCTCAAGTTCTCAAGGCTCGGACACGTCGACCACACAAGTGCTAAGGTGCTGGTGCGAGAGCCCGATCCTCGCAATCTACCAATTTACGTCTACCTGAAGCCTGTGACGCAAACAAGCTGGTCTGCGGTCGACAAGATATACTACACTCAAGAGGAGACAGATTATACATACTCAATGGTCTTCGAGAAACTACAACCTGACACCTCCTATGCCTACTCGCTGTCCAATGATCTCGATGGGGCTTTTCGAACTGCACCAGCACCAGGTACTCTCAAGGCTAAATCGCTCACATTTTTAACCTCATCCTGTATTAAGGCGAACTTCCCATACAATCCTTTCGCACATTCTTTGTCAATACGCGGTTTCAAGCACATGTCGGAAGTGCTAAAGTCTCTTCCTTCTCCAGCATCGTTCATGCTGTTTCTGGGCGATTTTATCTACGTTGACGTTCCTTTCCGGCTTTCGTCGTCACAAGAGCATTACCGCTCCGAGTACCGTCGCGTGTACGCATCGCCTTCTTGGAAACTCCCAGGACTTGATCTACCATGGATTCACACCTTGGATGATCATGAGATAGCGAATGACTGGGCTGGTGGTAACCAGACTGAACCCTTTCCGGCAGCATCTGACCCGTTCATTCATTACCATGCGTCAGTCAATCCGCCATTGCCACCACATGCGCCCAGTGGCCCGGAGACGAACACAACATATTTCCAGTTCTCCCAAGGACCAGCGTCATTCTTCATGATGGATACAAGAAGGTATCGCACGCAGCCAGAGACTCAAAAGACCACAGTTCCGGATACCACGAAACCGTTGTATGGTAGGTCTTCTGCCTCGAGCCAGATCACTGAATATGCACCTAGCATGCTTGGACCCGAACAACTGCAGGCGTTGTTGACCTTCCTTCAAACACCAGAGGGCCCAAATGTGCATTGGAAAATTGTGGCCTCGTCTGTACCCTTCACCAAGAATTGGCGCTTCGGGACGTCCGATACGTGGGGTGGGTTTTTGTCTGAGCGAAAGAAAATCCTAGACGCCATGCAGTTTGCTGAAACAAGTCTGGGCGTTCGCGTCGTCATCCTTTCTGGAGACCGCCATGAGTTTGCTGCAATACGATATCCGCCAAAACTAACATCTCAAGCGTACGATGCCACCTCAGACCTTGGACCACACGAGTTCAGTGTGGGACCATTAAGCATGTTCTATTTGCCTTTGCGCACATTCAAGCAAATCGACGATGAAGATGTGTCCTTAGCATACTTTCCGGATGGAAACAGCAAAATAGGATCCGTACAAATTTCTTCAACACGTGGTCAGGATCAGGGCCAGGGACGAAGCACTCTGAAGTACACTCTCTGGGTAGATGGTCTGAAGAAATGGGAGCATACCCTGCACAGCCCAGCTTCTGGCACCTTCGGAAAAAGCAACCTTGCGACGTGGACCTCTCGCTGGGCTGGATGGTAGCATTTGGGCTGGCTCATTGCGCCACTCACCGTCGCGAACCTTAACGTCTATAAGGGAAAACTTGCCTGACTCGGTCATTTATAGTCGATCCCGCACACCGAGTGCGGCGTCGTCGTTCTGCCTTTCTTGCTAAGGACGTGCTTGATTGCAGTCTGTGGGGTTGGCGGACCGGAATTAGAGCTTTCGTTGTCGTTCGCTGGTGAGCAGTTCTGGACCTGCCGTGACATGGCAATCCTTGATTCTAAGATCAGACGCAAGCCCTTTACACCGTTCATAATCTCCTGGGTCATATCTCTTTTGGCACTCGGGACCCATTAGCCGAACCATGGGAAAGCTACTAGGGCCAGAACTACTCCTAGTATGTACCAAACGGGGTTTTGGATCCGAGTCTGCGAAACCGAGGCTTCTAGTGAACAGTCAATATGACCGGTAAGTACGCTTGATCGGGCACCAGCTTTCATCAAGTACGCGGTAGTCAAGAGTGCGATGGGACTACCAGATATGACTTGGGATCAGCCGTACGTGGTTGAATTGCTTGGTAGCAATCCTGAGGACTGTTTCAATGTGCATGGAGTATGTACGTATAGAGGAACAGTATGTACTTTACGGACAGAGACCAGTCTACGCTTGTGGGGATGAAATAACCATAGATGATGAAGTGCCTACTACTCTCCAACCCGCTATGGTAGTTCGAGGCTTCGATGTCTTGTGTCACTGGCGGGACCAGACTGCTCGCGTTGATGGAGGGTCTCATACATGCTTAGGCTGAACTTCGTCGACGTAATGGGCACTAGCATGCTTCTCGTGTTCGTGTAGGACGTCGTCCACATGCTGGCCAGCCTCTTCGAGTGTCTCAGCGACCTGAAGCAACACCTGTTAGCCTTGACTACGCGACGCTTGACGGTCCTTCGACATACCTCATCGCCGAACAGCAGACCGATCTCCTCCAAGGTCTTGTTCTTCGTCTCGGGGAAGAATAGGATGAAAATGATGATGAAGATGACGTCGCAGATGACGAAGATCATGAAGTACTTCCAACTGATGGCCTCGATTGCCTGTGATACAAGGGTGGTTAGCTGCTTTGCTCATATAGGGAGGCAATGAGATAGGATTCAGGGGAAGTCCCTTACCATTGGCGTGACCTGGACGAGCAGGATCACGATGATGTTGAAGAGCGCGTAGCTGGAGGCTGTAGCCGTAGCGCGGATGTTAGTGGGCATGACTTCACCGCAGTAGGCGGGCCAGAAGGTGTTCATGAAGCCGCTGTACCCAAAACCGTAGAAGAACATGCCGAAGATGACTGCTTTGCCCAAGGCGAAGTTGGCGCTGCCTGTCGCTTCGAAACTTGCCCAGAGGGCGACGAGCAGGATGCCGCCGGGGATCATGAAGCTGTAGGCGACGAACAGGAGCGGGCGACGGCCTATTCGGTCGATGATCTGACTTGCGGTGATGGCGGATATGCAGCCCAGAGTTCCCCAGACGCCTGTCAGGACCAGGCTGAAGACGTTGGAGAAGCCGAGCTTGAGGTAGATCTGGACCTGGTAGTTCTGGAGTGGGATGATGCCTGTGAATTGGCAGAAGGCCGTGAAGGTCAGGACGAGGTACATGCGTTTCCGGTATGATGGCTTCTTGAAGATCGCGATGAGACCGAGTTTGTTGGCCTTCTCGATCTGGTTCTGGGCCCGGATTTGGTGGTACTCCTTGACGTAGAAGTCGTCTTCGTGGCCGTGAGTGCCGCCGTGGAGCCTCCGGAGCACTTCTAGTGCTTCGTCGTCGCGGCCCTTCATGACCAGCCATCGTGGAGAGAAGGGCATCCAGAACGAGGCGATCAACATAGCGGCCGCTGGCACGAGCTGGATTCCAAGGAGAGTCCGCCACGCTGCATTGCCCTTGATGAAGTAGAAGCCGAGACCCACCCATTCTGTGAACATGTAGGCGAAGTTGACGTTGAAGGCATACATTGCGCCGACGCGACCTCTGATCTCTGGACTGGCGATCTCGCTGGCGTAGGTGGGGCAGACTGAGAAGACAATGCCGCATGCAATACCGCCGATGACACGGCCAGCACAGAATACAGGAAAGTTTGTCGCTCCGGTTTGCATTGCAGAGCCGATCAGGCCAAGGACGCAGGAGAATTGGATTGT
>Ga0210040_10007173_pt1 | contig 13632 bp, 10 predicted proteins | sample CryGeyCG12114_NA_FD_185462 | JGI IMG/M metagenome (GOLD analysis project Ga0210040, IMG submission 185462) | Groundwater microbial communities from aquifer - Crystal Geyser CG19_WC_8/21/14_NA (SPAdes) (version 2) | ecosystem: Environmental > Aquatic > Deep subsurface > Groundwater | place: USA... | reverse complement strand
TGCACGACACCCCGGTATTCGGTTCGGCCTTCGAGCTCGACGGAGTGACGCTGCTTCTCCTCGCGAACACCTCGGACGAGGACGCCGAGCACCCGCTGAGCGGTGAACACGTGCCGCTGCACGAAACAGCGGAGCGCGTCTCCTCAGTCACCGTGCCGGCGGGCGGTATCGCCGCTGTCGTGCGGATCGCCCCGGGGGCGGCCCGCCCCGCTGTCGTCGACGACGTCCGCGCCGCGCTGGCGACCGAGGCGCCTGTGCGCGACGCCGAATTCCCGCACCGCCGCGCCGTGCGACTCGCCGCCCCGGTATGGAACGGGCCTCGCGCGGCGACGACCGAGGTTGTGCCACCGACCGTGTCGGTGCCGGCCGGTGAACATGTGCTCACGGTGCGGTTCCGCGCGCGTGAGATCGGGATGTACGACGGCGCGCCCTATGTCGACGAGTGGAAGCCGTTGCCCCCGCGCCTGCACGACCAGCGCACGCTCGAGCGCGTCGCCGTCGTGGCCGACGCGGTGCGGGTGGCGGCCGCCGAGGTGAGTGAGGCCGACTACGCGCACTTCCTCGACGCGGTCGGCGAGCACACCGACGCGCGCGACCCCGAGCGCCCTGCGACCGGGATGACCTTCGCCCGCGCCCGCGAGTACGCGGCCTGGGCGGGTGGACGACTGCCCACCGAGGACGAGTGGCAGCTCGCCGCAACCGACCCGTCGTTCCTGCGGCGAACACCCGAGGTGTGGAACTGGACGGAGTCGGAGCATTCCGACGGCCGAACGCGCTTCGTGATGCTGAAGGGCGGGAGCGCGCACCTCAGCGAGGGGTCGGACTGGTACTTCGATGGCGGCGTGCAGGCGCCGGAGTTCTCGGCCAAGCTGCTGCTTCCAGGTCTCGGACAGGACGCTTCACCCTCGGTCGGCTTCCGGATCTGCTGGGACGGTGCCGCATGAGCGCCCTCGACGGACTCAGGGTGGTCGATGCGTCGACCCTGTTCGCCGGCCCCATGGCGGCGATGCATCTCGGCGACATGGGGGCCGAGGTCGTCAAGGTCGAGCATCCGACTAAACCCGACCCCGCTCGTGGCCACGGTCCGAGCAAAGACGGCCAGAACCTGTGGTGGAAGACGCTGGGGCGCAACAAGCGCACGGTGGCGATCGACCTGCACGCCGAGGACGGCCGCGACGCGTTCCTGCGTCTCGCGCGGACCGCGGACGTGGTGATCGAGAACTTCCGCCCGGGCACGCTTGAACGTTGGGGCCTCGGCTACGACGAGCTTTCGGTCGAGAACCCGGGTCTCGTGCTCGCCAGGGTGACGGGGTTCGGGCAGATCGGGCCGTACCGCAGCCGCCCGGGATTCGGCACGCTCGCCGAGGCGATGAGCGGCTTCGCAGCGGCGACGGGCGAGCCGGACGGCCCGCCGACGCTGCCGCCCTTCGGGCTCGCTGACGGCGTCGCATCGCTCGCGACGGCTTTCGCGATCATGACGGCTCTGCACAGCCGCGAGCGCAACGGCTGCGGGCAGGTCGTCGATGTTGCGATCATCGAGCCGATCCTGGCGATGCTCGGGCCGCAGATCACTCGGTGGGATCAGTTGGGCACCATGCAGCCCCGCACCGGGAACCGGTCGACGAACAACGCCCCGCGCAACACCTATCGGACGGCGGACGGCTCGTGGGTCGCGGTTTCGACGAGTGCGCAGTCGATCGCCGAGCGCGTCATGACGCTCGTCGGTCGCCCCGACCTCGCCGCGGAGCCGTGGTTCGCGACCGGCGCGAGCCGCGCGGAGCATGCCGACGAGCTCGACGAAGCCGTCGGCGGCTGGATCGCGCAGCATTCGCGTGACGAGGTCGTCGCCGCATTCGAGGCGGCGCAGGCGGCCGTTGCCCCGGTCTATGACCCGTCGGACATCGTGGCGGACCCGCAGTTCCAGGCGCTCGGCACGATCCATCGCATCGACGACGCCGACCTCGGCGACATGGCCATGCAGGGGCCGCTGTTCCGAATGTCGCGCGATGAGTCGACGATCGCCTTCACAGGGCGCGCACATGGGGCCGACACCGACGAGTTGCTCGGCGAACTCGGGTTCTCGGTCGGCGACCTGGCGCGGATGCGTGCGGCAGGATCGATCGCATGACCTCCCGCCCGATCGTCGTCGCCCTGTACGCACCTGCCGATCGGCCTGAGCGTTTCGGGAAAGCCCTCGATGCCGGCGCGGACGCGGTCATCGTCGACCTCGAGGACGCGGTCACTGCGTCTCGAAAGACCGAAGCGCGAGCGGCCCTCGCCGACTTCGCCGCCGCATGGGGGGAGCGCGGCGCAGACGCGCCGGCCGTGCAGGTGCGCGTCAACGCCCGCGGGTCTGCGGCGCACGAGGACGACCTGGCCGCAGTGGCGTCGCTGCCCTCGGCTTTCGGCATCCGTTTGCCGAAGACGGAGTCCGTCGACGACGTCGCCGCGATCCGGGCCGCCCTGCCGGGTCGTGACGTGCACGCGCTGCTCGAGTCCGCGCTCTCGATCGAGCGGGCGTTCGAGATCGCGGGTTCCGGCGTCGCGGCGATAGCCGCCGGGGAGGCCGACCTCCGCGCCGAACTCGGTGTTCCCGCCGGACCGGTCGGTGAACCCGGTTTGGCGTGGTCGCGGTCGCGGATCGTGAATGCCGCAGCGGCGGCGGGTCTGCCGATGCCGCTCATGGCGGTATGGGCCGACGTCACCGATCTCGACGGGCTCGAGATCAGCTGCCGCGAGGGGCGCGTGCTCGGCTATGCCGGACGCACCGCAGTACATCCGCGGCAGATCGACGTCATCCGTCGCGTGTTCACTCCGGGGCCGGACGAGGTCGCTCGGGCACAGCGCATCGTCGACCGTGTGCGCGCTGCGGCACTCGACGGCACGGGCGCCTTCGTGCTCGAAGACGGGACCTTCATCGACCTCGCGATGGTCAGGGCGGCCGAGCGGGTACTCGCTGCAGCCGGCTAGACGCTATGCCGCAGTCGCTGATGTCCCCCTCGCGACGGATCCGCGCGAGTGGGCTCGTTCCCTAGGGTGGGTGCTATGACCGAGGACCCTTCGACTCCCGTCGTCCTGACCCCTGACACTCCAGCGCCTCCCATCGTTGCGGCGCTCCGAATCGCCGGCCTCAAGAAGGCGTTCGGCGACAAGGTGGCCGTCGATGATCTCGATCTGACGGTGCCCACCGGATCGTTCTACGGGCTCGTCGGCCCGAACGGCGCCGGCAAGACGACGACGCTGTCGATGGCGACCGGACTGCTGCGGCCGGACGCCGGGACGATCGAAGTGCTCGGTACCGATGTGTGGCGTGACACGGTCAAGGCGAAGTCGCTCGTCGGGGTGCTGAGTGACGGCGTCGCGCTGTTCGACCGGCTCACCGGCGAGCAGCTCGTCACCTATCACGGCCTCCTCTACGGTATGGACCGCGAGACCGTCGCGCAGCGCACCGCCGACCTGCTCGAGCTGCTGGACTTGAACGACGCGGGCAGGAAACTCGTCGTCGACTATTCGGCCGGAATGACGAAGAAGATCGCCCTCGCGAGCGCTCTCGTGCACGCGCCTCGGCTCCTCGTTCTCGACGAACCATTCGAGTCGGTCGATCCGGTCTCCGCGGCCAACATCCGGGACATCCTCGCCGGCTACGTGCGAGGCGGCGGAACCGTGATCGTCTCGAGCCACTCGATGGACCTCGTCCAGCGGATGTGCGACCACGTCGCCGTCATCGGATCGGGCAGGCTGCTTGCAGCAGGAACAACCGACGAGGTCCGGGCGGGCTCGACTCTCGAAGACCGGTTCGTCGAACTCGTCGGCGGACGCCAGCACTCTGAGGGGCCGTCATGGTTGCGCACCTCGTAAGGCTGCGCTTCCGGCTGCTGTTCAACGGCTTCCGACGAAGCACCGCGGTGCTCGTCTCGGCCATCCTCGGCGCCGTCTGGGCCCTTTTCGTGCTTTTCGGTCTCGTCGCCGGAATGTTCGCGCTCGCGTTCGTTCCGCCGCAGTGGGCGTGGACGGTCGCGGTGCTCGGCGGCTCAGTCGCAGTGCTCGGCTGGTTGATCGTTCCGCTGATGCTGCGCGGTATGGACGACTCGCTCAGCGTCGCGAAACTTCGCATGTTCCCGATCCCGCCACAGCGGCTACTCGTCGCGCTCCTCGCCGTAGGGCTACTCGGCATTCCAGGCATAGTGACCCTGCTCGTCGCGGTCTCCACGACGCTCAGCTGGATCCGCGAACCGCTCGCCCTGATCGCTGCACCGTTCGCCGCCGTTCTCGGCGTCCTGATCTGCGTCGCCGCGTCACGAGCGTTCGAAGCCGTCGGTGCGTCCCTCTCCGCGGGGCGCCGTTATCGGGAGGTGATGAGCGTCGTCGTCTTCATCCCGTTGATCCTGCTCGGACCGATCATCAGTGTCGCCGGATCGTCGATCGAGACGATCGGCGACGATCTGCCACGCATCGCCCATGTCGCATCGTGGACACCGCTCGGCGCAGCCTGGTCGATTCCCGGCGACCTGGCGCTCGGACGTCCACTCGAAGCGCTCGCCAAGACGGCTATCGCGCTGGCGACGCTCGGTGTCCTGCTGCTTCTCTGGCGTCGAAGCCTCGCGGTGCTGTTGGTCTCGCCCCCCTCCTCGTCTTCCGGGTCGAAGGCGTCGAAAGGGCTCGGACCCTTCGCCTGGTATCCGGGAACGCCGACGGGGGCCATCGCCGCCCGTACGACGGTCTACTGGCTGCGCGACCCCCGCTACGGCGGCTCGCTGATCGTCCTCCCCGTGCTCACGATCCTCGCGATCTTCATGGCCGCGACCGGCTCCGAGTGGTTCCTGGTACTGCTCGGGCCCTTCTTCGCTGCGATGTTGGCGATCACCTTGTGCGCCGAGATCTCCTACGACGGAACCGCCTTCGCCTCGCACCTCTCCAGCGGAGTGACCGGTGTCGCCGACCGGACCGGCCGCGTGATCACACTCGCGATCATGGCTGTCCCGCTCGTGACGCTCGCGACCGTCATCCCGCTGCTGATACTCGACCACTCGGCCCATATCCCTGCACTGCTGGGAGTCGCTTACGGACTGCTGCTCACCGGCTTCGGAGTGTCGAGTATCGCGTCCGCTCGCTTCCTGATGCCGGTGCCGGCGGCGGGCGAAAGTCCCTTCAAGTCCCCGCCGGGTGCATCGTTCACGTCGCAGCTCGGAATGTTCGCGGCATGGGCGATCGTCTTCGTGCTCGCGCTGCCCGAACTCGTCCTCGCGATCGTCTCGTTCGCCACCGGACAGATCGTCTTCGGTTTCGCCGCCCTCATCGTCGGCGTCGTCCTGGGCGCAGTGTTCATGGTGCTCGGGATACGCCGGGGAGGGGCGCTGATCGAGCGGCGCGGCCCCGAACTGCTCACCAGCCTGCGACGCGCTCGCGGCGCGTGAATCGACGCGCGCGGTCCCGTCAGGAACCGAGCGGCTCAGGTCGTAGCGTTGCAGGATGCTGCACGAATTCTTCGGTGGGGTCGGAACGTTCTTCCGCGGGTTCGGCCTGTGGGTGCGTTCGCCGAAGCTGATGTTCTGGGGCGCGGTCCCCGCTCTCGTCGTCGGGGCCGTCGTTCTGACGGTTTTCCTTCTCATCGTGTCCAATATCGATGCGCTCGCCGAGATCGTCACCCCGTTCGCTGACGATTGGAACGAGCCGGGACGCACCGTCACTCGGGTGGCTGCCGGAATCGCGGTGCTCGTCGCACTTGTCCTCCTCGCGGTGTCGACTTTCACGGCTCTCACCCTCGCCATCGGGGATTCGTTCTACGAGCGGATCTGGCTCGCGGTGGAGCACGAGCGCGGCGGCTACGAGCCCGCCCCTGAACTGCGCTTCTGGCCGTCGCTCAAGCGTGGCATCGCATCGGGGCTGCGCCTGCTGATCCCGTCGATCGCCGTGGGTCTCCTCCTGTTCGTCATCGGGTTCATCCCCGGCGTCGGCGGCGTGCTCGCCATTGTTCTCGGGGCGATCCTCGGCGGCGGGCTCCTCGCGCGCGAGTTGCTCAGTAGGCCGTTCGATGGCCGTGGCATGAACGCGTCCGAGCAGAAGCGGGCGATCCGGTCCCGCCGCGCGCGGGCCACCGGCTTCGGAGCTATCGCCTATGTGCTGTTCCTCCTGCCGCTCGGCGCAGTCGTCGCGATGCCCGTCGCCGTCGCCGGGTCGACGCTGCTCGCTCGCGAACTGCTCGCAGGGCCCGCGCGGCCGCCCTCCGCACCGGCCGGGTCGTGAGCAGGCACGCTGCGCCGTGACAGAATCGCGTGTGCGCGCTGTGCTCTTGGTCCTGTTCGCATCGCTTCTGTTCGGGACGACCGGGACTGCTCAGGCTCTCGGTCCGGCCGACGTCGACGTCGTCTCCGTCGGGGCGGCGCGCATCGTCTTCGGCGGGGGAGTGCTGGCGCTCATCGCCGGAGCATTGCGTTGGCGCGGGGCCGCACCGTCGCGCATCGAGCTGCCGCTCGCGAAGACCCGCTCTGTTCTGCTCGTCGTGATCGGAGCGCTCGGAGTCATCGCCTACCAGCCGGCGTTCTTCCTCGGAACGAGCACGAACGGAGTCGCGGTCGGCACGCTCGTCGCTCTCGGCTCTGCACCTGTCATGACCGGGGCGCTGGCTTGGATCCTCGAGCGACGATTCCCCGGCGTTCGCTGGGCTGTCGCTACCGTCATCGCGGCCGTCGGCGTCGTCATGTTGGGCGCATCGACGGGCGGCGGTGAGGTGGGGAACTCGTCGGCTGAAGGCATGGACCCCGTCGGATTGGCCGGTTCACTCGGCGCAGGCCTGTCCTATGCCGTCTACACGCTCGCGTCGAAGCGCCTGCTGCAGGCGGGATGGGTGCCGGCATCGACGATGGGAGCCGTGTTCGGCGGCGCGGCGATCCTCGGAGTCGTGGTGCTGCTGACCACCGATAACGCCTGGCTCGCGACTCCGGCCGGCGTCGTGATGGCGCTGTGGCTGGGACTCGCGACCGTAACGGTGGCGTACCTTCTGTTCGCGCGCGGGTTGCAGGCTCTCTCGGCGCCGATCGTGGCGACGGTCACCCTGGCGGAGCCGCTCACGGCGAGCATCCTCGGTGTCGTCGTCCTTCAGGAGCAGCTGTCACCGGTGTCGTGGTTGGGGGTCGCGGTGATCGCGCTGGGCATCCTCGTGCTCATCGTGCGACCGCAGCGAACACTTCCCGGCTGAACAGCGGGCGCTCAGGCCAGCGCGGCGAGGATCGTCGGCAGCAGCAGCAGTGCGGTAGGGACGCCGAGGAGGGCGACCGCTGCAATGACCGCGGTTGCCCTGGCGAGGGAGCCGAGCGGACGGATCGCCCCATCGAGTCGGGCGATGCGCGTAACGGATTGAGGGCGCAGGTCGCCGGAGCTCGCGGCGAGAGCGATGCCGCTCTGCTCACCCGCGTTGCCCACGAGCGCGATGGCGCGAGCGAGCGCCGAGTCCTCGACGTGATTGCGGGCACGGTCGTCGGCGAGCATCTCGATGAGCAGACCCACCTCGCGTTCCGCTCGATAGGCGACGGGAAACCAGGGAAGCGAGGCATGCCACGCACGGAAGGCGACGAGCACCAAGTCGTGGCGTTGACCGAGATGGGCGCGCTCGTGTTCGGTGACGGCCAGTAGCTCGTCCTCGTTGAGCAGGTCGAGCAGACCGGCGGAGAACACGGTGACCGATCCCGACGAGCCCGGCAGGCAGTATGCGACGGGGAGCGGGGAATCCAGGATGCGGGTGCGTGGGTTCGCTGGGTCCTGTCGCCCCAACAGCTCGAGGAGTCGTCGATGTCGACGGCGGTCGCGATCCGTGCGGATCACCGTGAGTGCCAAGTTGAGGAGCAGGTGGATGCTGAGTAGGGCCGCTCCCGCGAGCGCCGCGACATGCAGAAGACCTGCTCTGGCCGCGGCGTCCCGGCGGATCACCGCGTCGAAGAAACCGGATACTCCGCTGACCAGGTCGGTTCCGAATGGGACCAGCCCGTAGGTCAACAGCGCCCCGATCATCGAAAGGCCACCCGCCAGCGCGATCGACTGCCAGAGCAGAAGTGCAAGCCCGGGTGCCCGCGTCGGCCATCGCGAGTGAGCGAGCCAGAGGGGCACCGGCCAGGCGAGCGCGACCGCGAGCAGCGCGAGGGCGATCGGAGCGGTCAGCACCCCTCGAGTCTCCCGTATCGCGGAGGCACCGGTCGCCGCTCGTCGGAGTGCGAAATCAGGGGAGGAGGCGGCGGAGAGCGTCGGCTTCTTCGGGGGAGACCTGTCCGATGAAGCGGGCGAGTACCGCGGCGCGGTCGTCCGCGCCGCCGAGGACTTCATGCATCAGCTCGGCCATGTGGTCTTCGCGGGAAGCCACGGCCGCATATCGATGCGGACGCTCTGAGCGTTCACGCCGAACGAAGCCCTTCTTCTCGAGACGGGACAGCACCGTCAGCACCGTCGTAGCAGCGAGAGGCTTGGTCGTCGCCGCGGCCAACTGGGCCTGAATGTCGTACGCGGACAACGGATCGGGGGAATCCCAGAGGGAATCCATGACCGACCGTTCGAGATCTCCGAGCGTGGGCATCGGCGTCGTATCCGTTCTCACTGTCAACCGCTGAAGGGTCGATTCTAGCGCTCTCCACCCCGATGTTCTACAGCCGGTAGAAGCGTGTCGTGGCGCGGTGAAGGAGTTGTGCGACACGCCTGCGGTCGCTCGCGGCCAGCTCTTTCGTAGCCCGGAATCCAGCAGTACGATATTTCTACGGCTTGTAGAAATAGCTCTACATCGAGAGAACGGAACGAGTGCTCGTGGATCCCGTCGACATCGCCCGCTGGCAGTTCGGCATCACCACCGTCTACCACTTCTGGATGGTTCCGCTGACTCTCGGGCTCGGTCCCGTCGTCGCGTACTTCCAGACCATGTGGGTGCGTACGGGGGATGACAAGTGGCTTCGGCTCACGAAGTTCTGGGGCAAGCTCTACCTGATCAACTTCATCATGGGTGTCGCGACCGGGCTCGTGCAGGAGTTCCAGTTCGGCATGGCGTGGAGCGAGTATTCGCGATTCGTCGGTGACGTCTTCGGTGCCCCGCTCGCGATGGAGGGCCTCCTGGCCTTCTTCTTCGAGTCGACCTTCTTGGGCGTCTGGATCTTCGGCTGGAACCGTCTCAACAAGAAGGTCCACCTCGCGGCTCTCTGGATCGCGGTCGCCGGCTCCATCGTCTCCGCGTTCTTCATCATCGTGGCGAACTCCTGGATGCAGCACCCCGTCGGCATCGAGCTCGTCGACGGCCGCCCCGTCCTCACCGACATCTGGGCCGTTCTCACCAACAACACCGCGCTCGTTGCCTACCCGCACGTGCTGACCGGCGCGTTCGCCGTCGCGGGCGCATTCGTGCTCGGTATCGCCTGGTACCAGCTGTGGCGTCGCCGCGAAGACGGGATCGACACGGTCGACGAGCAGGGACGCGTCGTCGTCGGCGAGAACCGTTCCATCCCCGGACGGGACAGGGCCGACTACGCGGTCTGGATCAAGGCGCTGCGAGTCGGCGCCGTCGTCTCCGTCGTCGCATTCGCCGGAGTCGCGGTGACGGGCGACCTGCAGGGCAAGCTCATGTACGAGCAGCAGCCGATGAAGATGGCTGCAGCCGAGGCCGCCTGCCACACCGGAACCGACTTCTCCGTGCTTTCGATCGGCTCGCTCGGCGCGAACGACTGCGACAGGATCCAGCCGCTCATCGAGGTCCCCGGCATGCTGTCCTTCCTCGCCCACGGCGACTTCGACACCGAGCTTCCCGGCGTCGTGGACCTCGTCCCGCAGTATCAGGAGATGTACGGTACGAACCTCCCCGACGATCCGATCTACGGCGAGCGCGCCGGCGCCGCCATCGACTACGTCCCACTCATGGAGGTCACCTACTGGGGCTTCCGCATCATGATCGGCTTCGGCGCGATCGCGGCTTTCGCCGCGGCAGTCGCCCTCTGGCTGACCCGCAAGGGGACGGTTCCTGCATCGAAGTGGATCGCACGGCTCGCGCTACTCGGCATCTTCGCCCCGTTCGTCGCGAACTCCGCCGGGTGGGTGTTCACCGAGATGGGTCGCCAACCTTTCGTCGTGGCGCCCAACCCGACGGGTATCGACGGGGTGTTCATGTTCACCGCGGCCGCCGTATCACCGGGTGTCTCGTGGGGTGAGCTGCTGTTCTCGCTCATCACCCTCACCCTCGTCTACGGCGCACTCATGGTCGTCGAGGTGGCGTTGATCGTGAAGTTCGTCCGCGGGGGAGTCGCCGCGGCCATGCCGGAACTGGCAGGCAACCCCGACGACGACGAGTCCGACGGCGGCGGCATCGACCATGGGGACCGCAAGAACGACGGCGGCGATGTGCTCGCCTTCGCGTACTGACCGCCGCTGATCTCACGAAGCTAGAAGAAGGATTCGCTCATGGACGTGTTGCCCACCGTCTGGTTCATCGCCATCGCCCTGCTCTGGGTCGGTTTCCTGGTGCTCGAAGGTTTCGACTTCGGCGTCGGGATGCACCTGCTGTTCAGCTCGAAGTCCGAGGGCGAGCGTCGCGTGATGCTCAACACGATCGGCCCGGTGTGGGACGGCAACCAGGTGTGGCTGATCACGGCGGGAGCGGCGATGTTCGCGGCCTTCCCGCTCTGGTACGCCTCGCTGTTCTCCGCGCTCTACCTCCCGCTCGTGTTCGTCCTGCTGGGGCTGATCTTCCGGGCGATCGCGATCGAATACCGGGGCAAGGGGCACACCGATCGGTGGCGGATGTGGTGGGACCGTGCACTCGGTCTCGGCTCGCTCGTCGCGGCGTTCGGCATCGGAGCGGCTCTCGCGCTCAGCACGCTCGGTCTTCCACTGAACGCCAACGGCGACCGTGAAGGCGGCGCCTTCGCCTGGCTGACCTGGCCGGCCGTGCTCGGCGGGCTCGCCGTCGTCGGCTTCGCCCTCGCACAGGGCGCGGCCTACCTCGCACTGAAGACAGACGGTGACATCCGGCATCGCATGCGCCGCTTCGTCACCCACCGGGCGCCGTTCGCGCTGCTACCGATCGTCGGGTGGGTCCTCGCCGTTCAGTTCCGCTCCGGTGACGTGTTCTCGTGGGCTCTCGTCGTTGTGGCAGTCGCCGCCGTGCTCGTGGCCTGGTCGTTCGCGCGCATCGGACGCGAAGGACGCTCGTTCGCCGCGATGTCGGTGTTCCTCATAGCGGGCGCCGGGTCGATCTTCGCCGCGGTCTATCCGGTCGTGCTGCCGTCGACGCTCGACTCCGCATGGGATCTCACGATCTCGAACGCGTCGAGTGGTGATTACACGCTCGGCGTCATGACGATCGTCACCGCATTCGGTCTGCCGCTCGTTCTCGTCTACCAGGGGTGGAGCATCTGGATGTTCAGCAAGCGCCTCAAGGAGGACAGCATTCCGACCTCGCATCCGATCCTTCCCGCGATCCTGCGCTCCGACAACTCGGGCACCAGGCCGAACCCGTGAAGTCGCCGTTCGCCGCGGGGTTCGGCCCGGGAGGCAGCCGGACCCTGTACATCCTCGGCGTCATCGCCGCGGTCAAGGCTCTCGGGCTCCTCGGTATCGCCGAAGCCTCGGCACGCGGAATCGCCGCCCTTTTCGACGGCGGCGACGGGTGGCGAGGGGCGGTCCTGATCGGCCTGGCGGCCGTGCTCGCCCGCGCCGCCGCTACCTGGCTCGGCCAGTGGTACGCGACCCGCGCATCACTCGGCGCGAAGGAATCGATTCGGGCCGACCTCACCGAGCGGATGCTCGAACCGGGACGAACCGACGTGGGGGAGGCGACCGCGCTCGCCACCCGCGGCCTCGACGACCTCGATCCGTACTACCGAACGGTGCTGCCCGCGGCGATGGGCGCGGCTGTCATCCCGCTCGCGGTCGGCCTGCGCATCCTCACCGCCGACTGGCTGAGTGCGTTGATCGTCGTGCTCACGGTTCCATTGATCCCCGTGTTCATGATCCTCATCGGGCAGCACACCCGCGATCAGGTCGACGCAGCGGCCGGATCGATGAACCGGCTTTCGAGCCACCTCGTCGAGCTCGCGAAAGGGCTGCCCGTGCTCGTCGGCCTCGGGCGCGTGGACGAGCAATCGCGTGCTCTGCACGGCATCTCGGAGCAGTACCGGGTGCGCACGCTCGCGACCCTGCGCACCGCGTTCCTTTCGGCGCTCGCGCTGGAACTGATCGCGACGATCTCGGTCGCCCTGGTCGCCGTCACGGTGGGTATCCGGCTGATCAATGGTGGGATGAGTCTCGAGGTCGGCCTGCTCGTGCTCATCCTCGCGCCCGAGTGCTATACGCCGCTGCGCGAGGTCGGTGTCGCCTTCCATGCCGCTCAAGACGGTGTCGCGGCCCTCGACCGGGTGAAGGCCGTCCTCGGCCGTCGGCAGTTCGCGCAGGTCGACGCGGGACAGCGTCCGAGTAGTCAGGCGATCGTCGTCGACGGCCTCTCGGTCGCCTACGGCGGGCGGACCGAGGCCGCGGCCCACGATGTCGGATTCACGGTCGAGCGAGGCGAGACCGTGGCATTGACGGGTCCGAGCGGTGCGGGCAAGTCGACGATCCTCGGTGTCCTCGCCGGACGACTCGCACACAGTGACGACACGAGCGTCACCGGCACAGTGCATGTCGATGGACGCGTCGCCTGGCTTCCGCAGCATCCGAAGACGGTCGGGGACACCGTGCGAGCCGAGCTCGAGACCTACGGCCCCGGCTCGGAGTGCGTCGATGTCCTGCTCGCCGAGTTCGGGCTTCGCGGTTACGCGAATGCCGATCCGGCGAACCTCAGTCCCGGCGAACTGCGTCGACTCGCGTTCATCAGGGCACTGCTCCGCGTCGAGGCTGGCGCCGAGGTACTGCTCCTCGATGAGCCGACTGCCCACCTCGACGCCAGGTCGTCGCGCGCCGTTGAGCGCCGCATTGAAGCACTCGCGGGCACGGTCGCCATCGTGCTCGTCTCCCACGATCCGCGTGTCGTCGCGCTCGCCGACCGTGTCATTCCGGTTGCCGCGTCCGCGGCCGATGTGGTTGCGACGCCCGAGAGCCCGGAGGCCGCGCAACCCACCAGTGACCGTGGCGAACGCACGGACGTGCTCACGCACGCACAACCGGGCGGACAGCTCGCGGCTCTTCGCCTCCTCGCCTCGCTCCTCGGCCCGGTTCGGGGCCGGCTCATCGGAGCGATCGCGCTCGGAGCACTCGCCGCGTTGAGCGCTGCCGCTCTGACGGCGGTTTCCGGCTGGCTCATCGTCCGCGCCGCCGAAGAACCCGCCATCATGTACCTCCTCGTCGCGATCGTCGGGGTCCGATTCTTCGGGATCGCCCGGTCCGTGCTCCGCTATGCGGAACGACTCGTCACCCACGATGCGGTCTTCGGTTCGGTCACGACGCTGCGCGACAGACTCTGGTCCGCCGTCGCGCGTCTCGGCACCGCGTCACCTGCGCTCCGACGAGGGGGCACCGCCTTCGACCTCCTCGTCGTCACCGCCGACCAGATCCGCGATCTCGCACCACGGGTGCTTCTTCCGCCACTCGTCGCGCTCGTCAGCGCCATCGCCTCCGTCGTCACGGTGGCTCTGCTGCACGCCGACGCCGTCCCCGCCTATCTGCTCGCGTTCGGGC
>Ga0210040_10007172_pt1 | contig 13634 bp, 5 predicted proteins | sample CryGeyCG12114_NA_FD_185462 | JGI IMG/M metagenome (GOLD analysis project Ga0210040, IMG submission 185462) | Groundwater microbial communities from aquifer - Crystal Geyser CG19_WC_8/21/14_NA (SPAdes) (version 2) | ecosystem: Environmental > Aquatic > Deep subsurface > Groundwater | place: USA... | reverse complement strand
TTTAAAAAGTTGACGGAATAAATTTGGGGCGAAAAATCTTACTTGTTGACTATAGATGAGTTAGGATGTCTTGAAAGATCGGACTTTCTGTTTTTACCCTATGACTTTCTGTATAAGGAACTAAATAAAGTTCTTTATTTACTACAAATTTAGCAGACCGAAGAATAAATGAGGAATAAAATGCAACGGTACAAGTTTTTTTACTTTTCAAATCAACTTAACCTTATTTAAGATTAGGGAGGAAAACAATGATGAACTTTTTGCATTGTTTTTTTACACCGGTATCGGGAAGAAACAGTAGTTAGTTATTTGGTATTGTGCGTTATTAAGTAGAAGTGGGATTCTTTTTATGGAAAACACGAATTAAATATTTGTTTTTCAGTTGCAATTCTTGGTACGGTTTAATTGTAAAGAATTGTTTTTCTGCTGACCGTGACGAGATCATTTTGCTATTTAATTACACTGATATAATGAAAGGATTCTAATTTCCGTTTTTTGCCCATCTTGCATTCCGTACAGACATTGTAGGTTAACAAATGTATTGCCGACTCAACACCACATTTTTTTTTTTTTGGTTTCTGCAATGAAAAGAAACTCTGCAATCAATATTCTGTCTGTGCAATTAATATACACAATGTTTCAATGCAATTTTTTAAATTTCCTCGAGAACAATAATATTGACTACAATAAAAATATTCAAAATTCCAAAATCTGTTTCAAAAGTCAGAAAAACCTATTCCATAAATTGATGCTTATACTTAAAACAATCATTCCCACAATCCCACAGTAACATCCGCATTGCTTACTTTGCATTGCGGTTTTTAATCTAAACCAGTGTTAGAAATGCTAAGAAATCTGACTGGCTGAGAATTGTTTATAGCTTTAGTTAGTTAACTACAAACTGGTGATAACTATAATAATTTTCAGTTACTCATTTGGCAAATAAAACTTTATTCTTCATGTGGAACTCACACCTAACAGTAAGTTGCAAACTAGAAAATAAATCGCATAATTAAGAAAAACTAACTACCACAGATCCCCAAAGTGCAAATCAGGCTATAAATTTTGTGTAAATAGTTTTAATAAGTGTAGAGATTTAAAAAAATTCAACCATTTGCTCAGAATCGGTTAAACTTACGCTCAAATAATATGTTATACCAAAACTGTACATTTATTAGTAAATATTCCTCCTTTAACTACGTAACATTGTGAGCTAATCTTGGTGAATTCCCTTCACACATTGTGCACATTAAAGAGGATCCTATATTGTTTTCACAAGTATTAAGTCATATGCATGAAAAAGACCCGGTTGTTAGCCACAAAACTACAATATAAATCCTAGACTGGGTCAACACATTTTTCATACCTATAATTTCGGTGAAAAAAAAACAACATAATTACTACTACTACAACGTAAACTTGAATAGGATTATGACAGAAATTCTTTTACTCATAACCACCACGTAATTACAGTTTTTCAACTTATTCACTTACTTGTGTCAAAATTGCCGCAAAGTAAAAGCTTTTTTTAGGTGAAAAAATGTTCCATTGCACCGAATAATGGTCTTATGATTACGTCATACTCCCAACCATTGTATTTCACCATCTATGTATTGTTCGTACTAGTGTGATTTCTGACACTGAGTATTTCAGTCAATGAACAACTGGGTCAGCATGGATTTCACACCTTTTTGCATACGGCTAATAATAATGAAAAGCTTTTAATCATCTTTTGTTCCTCCATCACAAGTCCATCAAATCTATCAAGAAGTCAAGCCACCGTTACGGGTATAAAAGGGATAAAAAGTTCCCTCCAAACAATGTATAATAAAAAGATTAGTAGAACAATTTTTACCTCACCGAAATAGCTGTAGCTTCTGTGTGTGCATACTAATGCATTTTAGTACATGATGAAAATAAACCAACTTTTAGTTAGTTAGTCCTACCAGAATACACAGTCAAATACTATAGATTTTCATCATTAACACTGCTGTGTAAATACATTATGGAACTGTGTACTGTATTTTACGTTTGAGTATAGAAACGACCATATGCTAACCTTAATAAAAAAGTTGAAGATGCTAAAAAAATCAATTTATTACACAACAACTATAAACTACCATTAGGGAATTCCGTTATCTTGTATTTAAGATTATGATATTAGCTGACGTGAAATTAACTCATTCAACTAACCAAAGAGAAGACGTAGTTATTTAGTAGTCAGTGATTTGGTGAACTAGTAAATTGAAAAACAAGAAAAAATATAATAATAATGAAGCCATGCATTTTTTTCGGCTAAAAAAATGTGCAACTAAATCTGGAGCAAACCAACTTGAGAAAATGTGTACCTCCTTGAAAGCAACTAGTTTATAAGTAAACAAAAGTCATGTATCTAATCTTGGCAGGAGGTAATTTTTTCCTCTTGTTTTTCTAACCCAAGAGAAATTAATTTGTGCCCTGAATTGGAAACCCTGCGTGCATCGATTAGATCCTGCATACTGTAATTAGTTAGTAGACAATCAGTATATCTTTTATCCCAAGCAGTCTTCATAGTTGGTAGCTACCATTTTTGGGAGAAATATCGTTTACCAAACAACTATGTATAGCTAGTTAGTTAATACCAAAGAAATGATGTCTTGATGAATTCGTGTACTCCAGAAACCTCAAAAATATTGAGAATATTAAATATACAATGTATGTGCTACTACTGTGCGGAATACTATACTCACAATATGCGTGATGATGATGAGAATGGGTATACATACATTGTTTACTTTCTATTAAAAAATATTATTATGCACAAAAAGAAGGTAAAGAAATATTACATGTTATTATTCAGGGAAGCACTAGAAACACGGATTGTGCCATGTTGGCCCATATATTCGTCACCATAGATGAATGATTCTCTTGTTAGCGTTTTCATGATCCCCATCCTTTTTCGTTAAATGTGAGCAAGTAAGTAGATGACTGCCACTAGATAGAGAGGAAAAACAACAATGCAATCATGAGACAATCCACAGAGACGAAAAAATCCACCCTGGCTTCCCGAACACATGCAGATTGGGAATAAAGAAGCACGTGAGTGTATGAATGGAGAATTAAAATGGCTTCTAACTCATTTTTTTGTGTAAAATGTAAATAAGATTGCTCACATGGGGGTGCTCCTATCCATCTAACTTGCAACTATTTTGGGGGAAACAATGAACGAATCTCGGTCAATCTGCATTTAGGCAAACATGATGGCAAAATGGAACATTTTAGTAGACTAGTCAGTATAGTGAGTGGAGATACGGTTTGAGATGAAATTTGTGCCGATTTTGTGCTACACACTTGGTTTTCATTTTTCATGCTAACTGAATCTATAGGAGCACAGCTGATACCCCAAGCAAAATCTGTTGTGTGTGTTACCCAAAGAAAATAGTAACTGAAATGAAAAATATGAAATGTGTGTTGCCCAAATGGTGACAGCTTAAGAATAAGAAAAAAATGCATCGTAATCATGTTTGATTCTCACCATATTGAAAAGTAAATGTGTACGGAAAAATCACTTGACCTACTGCAGGCTGCAACTATGCCTTATTTTTCTACTCTATGAATTTTCCTTTGAATTCCCTTTGGCCGCATAGAATGTAAATATTAGTGAACACAGAACTGACAGATGATGTTCATTTCAATTCCCATTAATGGAAAATGTTGTAACTAACTAACTAACTAACTAACTAACTGAGGAAAGAATTGAAGCCATTCACTCTGTTTTTCAAGCTATTCAGGTGGTAGAAAAAATGTAAGCAACAGTCAATGGAGAAAATTCTGGGATTTCTCATTACTATGTCATAGGAATAAAGGGTTTTTTTCACAACCGACGTATTCTCGCAACGGACACTATCAATTATTTTCATTATGGACCAAAAATAATTCATCATTGACTTCATTGATTGACATGGGATGACTTGAACTCCATTCAGGGCTAACAGCTAGTCCAAATGTATTTTAGTAGACCACGGGAATTTATGCTGTGTTGTTTGCTTTTCACGCCATTTGGGAAACAATGAGGAAAAATATTGAGGTTACAACGTACAACGTCGTTCATTGATAAATCCAGTAAAGTACGACCAACTGAGAGAGGTTACCACGTAGTCTGTCAAAATTGACTACACATTCACTACACGGTGAGAAATAGTAACCTATATTTTAGAAATAATAATGAAGATGGACACCCAGCATAATAGGGACTGTAAAAAAGTAAAAAGGCAGAAAACCATACACAAGACACTGTGTGATCTCTGTTCACAATATAACCAGCAGGGAATGTCAGGAGTCTTGTAAACTATTATTGGACAGGGAAAAACTAGTGCATGCATGCGTCGTCAAGTGTGCAACTTATTTTTTTCCCCAAATGGTGTCAACCTCTTGTTTAGCCTTTGTGTGTGTATATTTATACTTTTAGCTGACTGAGTTCTGTACAGTAACAAAAATGATCACTACAAACGGCTAATTTACTTGCCCAAAGTTTAATTATATGTTTGGCTTTGTGTACTATCTTTACATTAGTCAGAGAGGGCTTTTTTGCGGTTCAATTCCAGCTTAGCTACAAGGAGTTGAGAACAAAACACAAGCTTTATCATTATTATTAGTTATTGGACAGTGGTCAGTGAGTACTATTCAGATACTTGTAAATGCTGACTGAGTAGTTATGGTGTTCACTGCACTTCATCCTAGTGGGTAGATGATTATGAGGCATTAACTGTAATTTGTTGGCACCTTGTAGCTAAAAAATGTATGGTGCTTGTGTTTAGCTTGACTCCCATGAAGAGGACACGATTATTGAATACAAAAGTCACCAAATCTTTTTGTTGTTTTCTATGATGTTTGTGGTTTGGATAGATTGCTTTGGATGCAAAATGTTGTGCCTCGCATTGAAGATTTTAAAAATCAACAAGTGGTTATGCATTCAGCATGTTAAATTATCAAGAAAGTTTGATGTTAACGCTGTTTTTTTTATCCCAGGTACTGATCCAAGATTACTGCGTAAAAGATTGGTTCATTTTGTGTCGCATATGCTCTCATTTGAAAATTAAGAATAATGTTTTTTTGCCCAAACACTTCAAGAAATAAGCCGACACTTTTTTTGTCTTCCTTTAAAGTAGGCAAAGTTGAACGGTGAGGCAAATCAATGTTTATGGCGATTTAATGCATTGTCGATATATTTTCTCCATATAAAAAAGATTTCATTTATGTCATCCAACAAAAACTGTGTATTACGTTGGATTTCAAGCTCATTTGTCTTTCAAAAAAAATGCGCACAATACGCAAACTTTAAACACTTAACATTGCATGCGCTCATGAAAATGACAATCTTCAGTGTATTTGTTCGTAATGAACACACGCAATGTAAATAAATATGTATGTAATCTCATTACGAGCATGGAATGTAGGTAAAAATGTTTTTGATAAATTTGTACTAAATACAAACCACATGTTAGGGCCCTCAAGTCACAAAAACATGCATGAATTCATCTTGTGTAAAATTTAAACTCATTTGCTGATGAGATAGTGAGTTTAAGTAGTAACTAATTTTTGCAACCCATAAGCTGCTGTGCAGTTTAGTAGTTTACTTACGGGACTTTTGAAAATGCGTTTCATTATCATTACTAGTAACAGAAGGACTGTAATGCATCTATCTAACTAACTAACTATAAGTAACAGATTTACTATATCCTTGTGGTCCCAGAGATTACCACAACAAAACGCATCCACACCATCAACACAATGTGCAGCAAAAAGCTGAATAAATAACAACAGGGTAAAACCAAAAACGCAACTATATGGGTCTCCGTATCTGTTTTTGCTTAATAGGATTTCATTTAACTAACCAAGTTAGTTAAATAGCCTCACGTCTGTCCAAGTACGGTACAATACTCACCCAGACTTATTAAAAATCCATGGCATCATTTTCGTGCTCATGTCATGCATATGAAACCTGCAATGTTACTAGCAAACCAAAATGTGAGTTATAAGCAACTTACTGTCTTCCCTGGCTTGCCGATTTTTAGTTAGTTAGCTGCCTTCTCGGTAATTCAGCACACACCGATTTACCATTGTCTTCTCTGTGCGTCACATTCTATTGCATGCATTCTTTTATAAATGGACCCCATAAAACATGTGTTAATTACAGATGCAAAGTCTGCACTCACAGCCCTGTAATAATCAAGATGTAAGCATCAAAATGCGGATATATTATTCCACTGATGACCAACATGGAACCAACTAATTAGTAGCGGCTACTCCTGTAAAAGCATTATAAGGGGAAAATTAGTGCCAACTCATTTCTTTGTTGTTTAGTTTTTAGTTTCTCGCTCATTTTGACTGCCCAAAACATTATGTAACTGAAAAAAGTACTATACAACACGAGGACTATCCTCCTGCTGGTCAGTTCACAGTTACATATCTTTAGGTCAGTAATTCCATAATTTGGGGGAGAAACGGGAACTTTGCACACTCTGTACACTCTTTTCAACTAACGTATCCATCCAACATGTTTATTAATATTATCTTATAGTTAGGTGCATAGAATTTCACCAAACTAACTAACTACAACAATAGTAAAGAATTGTGCACCAAAAGTAACTGAATAGTAGCAAGATCATTGTGGTCAGTCGTTTTGTAAGTTCCTGAAAGCGTGCAATAAACATTGTTTTGACCCACACACCAGTATCATCATCCATTTTATGTTTCGTTTGTTCATGCAGACATGATTTGGTGTATGGTTAGCGTGATAGCTAGTTGCTATACATATGATGCTTGTTAAATGTTTTAAAGTACTCATCCTCACGTATCAGATTATAGGTTAGACCGTTGCTTTTGAGTGCTAAAAAATCATTATGCTTTGAAATATATTTATTCCTTGTCATCAATCTGACATATACACACAGTGAGAAGAGGTATCCTTAGGGTTTTAAAAAATTAACACAAGAAATATGGCATGTGTTGTTATGTAAGTTTTTTTCTGCTCAAAATATTATGCATTGGTTTCACAGTCGGTTGTAAAAAATGTACGGAGCGGAGCAAGTTGCAAACAACGCCTTGCAGCATATTTCACGCACACACACACGGTGAATTGACTTGTGGAGTTGGAGTTAGAAGGGTTTGAAAAATGTTTTACGATTTATTCGTCTTCCAAGTTCCGGCGTTTTGTGCAAAAATTAATTTTTTAAACAATTCGTAATGATGGGCCAGGGTGAATATAAGATGAATTGTTAGCGGACTCATTTGATAGAATCGTAAATCATGAAGCTGGTCACGTACACAATTAGTCGCTAGTTAGTTAGTGAGTTTCAAAGGAAGATCATCATTATTGATAGCTAGGTTTGAAAAAATCATGTTGGTTCGTTTACGTGAAAAATGCGGACTTTGGAAACCATAGTCGATATGCTTCATGTTTTGGACTTTTTAAAAGGATGCTTACGTACTTGACATTGACCCCTATTAGGGATATGTGAACAGAAGTATGTGGAGCTGTAAAACACATTTTTTCTGAAAATTTCATGATTTTGTGTGTCTAGCTACCTAAAACCTCTAAATCATTTCTGACCGTGAGCTAAGAAAACAGCAATTAATGGTTTTGAAAAATTCCGGCCTGAAAAAACTAATGGTCAGATACAGCTCAAGCTCATTTTATCACGTTTCAAGCACAATTTTTCACAAAAAATTAATAAGACCAAGTTCTTACGCAATAAAGAATTCCGTTTTTGGATAAAACCGAATATTATGCTGACAAGCTACTTCCCATCAGCATGCATAGAAAAAACCGAAAAAAATTACATTGAAATCTCAATGCCCAATCTACAGCTAAAGAATCTAAAAAAATAATCAAACTATCCAACAAACGTAATGCAAAATTTAAATGAATTTCCATCTCCTGCCGTCAACTTAAGATGACCAAGTTGGAACAATAAATGAGTGAACACATTTTGCTCCATCAAATCCTAATGCATGTACAATACACATTACGTGCTCTTTTACAACGTGCTTTATGGGCAACGTAATTTGGAAGCACACCTAAAAAGCCTCTGGTAACTACAACTAACTAACTGCTCAGATTTAAATCAGATAAACGTAATCTTTGATTGATGAGAGTATAGCACTCTGCATGCATTTTACTCGACAAATCCTGAAGAAAACCCGTTGGGTCGCAAACATAATACGGAATCCCCAAATCACCTCAATAATAATTATATACAGTTGGCTCCATTTTCAACGCTTTTAACATTCTTTTCTTTGAAGGAACCACAAACCTTTTCGATTCACAAAAAAATTGCACTTGTAGTTGTAATTCCAACTAACTTCATTCCATGCAAATTATTTTTCATACACACACACAGTTAGTATAGTAAGAGTAACAAGCTACTATCCTATGACTATGAAATGATTGACTTTCCCAACCAACCGGTACATGGAATGATTTGTTCATTGAAATCCCAATGATGATGGATTTGAACACGATCGGAACTTGATACTTACTGCATAGGCACTTGCATTTCCTGGAATAGAAGTAATAATAGGTGCGGTGTGCTGCAAAGACTTTATCTAATCATGTTTAATCAGAATTTAGTGAGCGGGCTGACATATTAACTCCATTGAAATCCTTTACCAATTGCTTCCGATCCATCATTATATGATTTCCTTTCTTTTTGTTCATTGAAATTGAAACTTGGGGCCAATCTATCAGCTATAGTTGGCTAAACAATGGATTTATATTATGCAGTCAATGCAAGATGATTATGTTATGTACGAGTGATGCGTTAATATGTGTGATGAGAAGTGAAAAAAATTGTGGAGGAAGTTTCGCGTAGTTATAGCTGTATGCTCCGAGTGAATTCCAATTTGCTTGGGGTTATCATCATTTTGTAATCATCATCACTTCAATTCCAAATGTCATATGGAGTCACGATTCTCATGTATTATCATCAAAGTTTAAAATCCGGAGTGCAAAAAAATTGACAACCGTGGTAAGTAAGGGAAGGTGTATTTTTGCATTCCTTATGTGTTTGGATGAGCAACATGTGTGGTTTGTTTACCATCTTACGATGGAGCACTGTTTTATGCTCATTAGCTATAGAAATGAAAATTTCTGTAAAAATTTTTTAAAAAAAAGTTATTTTGTCATGCCACATGTTCACAAAGTCGCTCAAACCGATCATAAGATAGTGCTTATTAAAGCATCCTGCAAAAAATACTTATCATTAGAAGCGCAATCTCCGTCTATAAAATGTTTACTATTTACTTGGGTATATATCTTGCCTTTAAAATATTTCCTTAATTTGTATTTACTGTTAGTACGAAAATCATAAGGCAAACCTTTCCCCATATAAAAGTCATGTACACTTGTCACTCATCAAGTTCAGATTTAACATTTGATTTGGAATCTCTCAACAATAAATCCATTCCGTTCCCTTCTGGTATACTGTAAAGTTTTAGCGGAAAAAAGATTGTAACTTTTTGTAACAATGTTCAGTTATGACATGAGTTCATGCATATACCATGCATGAAATTACTTGGTACATAATATCCAACTCACAACAAATTACTAACTACCCCTGTGTAGTAATAAAAGTGTGTAAAGATTTGCCAAGTGAATTTTCACATGAAACTGTTTCAACTATCTCTATCGAAATTAATTCCCTGTTTAACGGGCAGAATATTATGCATAATGGATTCCACTTTTGCATACCATTGTAAATTTCTACTTCCGAAGAATCCCGGATCCCAACATTTGTTACGCGGCAGTAAATCAACGGTGGATGGGATAGTTGTGGACCTGCAAATTTGACCAAATATTCATTTGCATATAAATGCCAGAGACATGCAATTGCATGAGTATTGGGGATCCACACAAAACGATGAAACCAATCAAGAGCACTGTAATGACTTGGAGAAAAACAAACAAATTAGAGCCTTGATCATTTTTACTCATCATCATGGAAGACCACAAGAAAATATGATTCTCTTGCACTCTGTCACGTCATGAAAAACGGGTTCTCCCTAGTAATTTTGTATACCACAGGGACTGACTGTGGTCAACTCTTTAACTGTAACTAGAAAAAAATGTGCACATGACGGGAAATGAGAAAAAGAGGGAAATAAAACCTCTCAACTTTCCTTTGGCTGTTTGCATGTAATGCACTTGTCCATTTGCGTACTCATGCTTGATGTTGCATGCATGCAACAAAGTTAAAAAGATTAGTGCATTTCGGAAAACGATGATAATGGACCGATAACAATGAGCTAACCAACTGATGAGGGTCATCATCATCTCTGTATATTGCTATGATATAATAATATGTATTACAGAAATGGGAAAAATATTTTTTATAGTTTCGTTCTGGTAGGCCTATTCCACTCACTGGGTGAACCTTGTATATCGTCAAAAAACACTGCATAAGTTGGAGTTAGTTACAATAACAGAACCAGATGAATGCGATTTTCGGAAAAAAATTAAAAACTTATAAAGTCAAAAAAGTGTATATTATTAGGATTTCTGGTTGACAAAACAATATAAAACAAAATATAACAATAATATCTCTAAATACTATTCTATATACATTGAAAAATCTTAGTAAAAGGACACCAATTTGATGGACAACGGATATATAGATTATATCATGCAAGATAATTTAAAAAGCAACTATACCCTAGTAGCCCAAACTATGTTCCATTGTTAATCCTTTACCACAGATTACTACATAACGCTAACACATCGAACTAACTAACTGTTCCTTTTCCCAAGGTTAAGGAGATTCGCACTAATTTTTATATTATTATGCATCGCGTAGAAACAAGGATAGGGTCAATGGCCACAGGTAATAAACTAACAAACTTTTTCCCCTGAACTCGCATCTGAATTATTTGCTCAACTATCATGAATGCTGAGCAAAAGAGATCAAACACGTGTAAATTACGGGAGAAGGAGAGCAAATAAAATAATAATTTCAAGGTACACTTACTTATCCTCACTAACAAACTAATTAGCAAAAATCTTGCACGCTAACACTATGCTCTAGCTTTCTTTGACAGATTACACACATGATGATGATGGTAATTACATGAGCTCGTTATTGGCTCATGTTTTGGTACTCGTCATGTGTTAAAGTTCACGACATTTGTGTCTACCGGTGAGAACTTTAATCACATTTTGATTAATGAGTGAGCTGAGCTGTAAAATATAATAATGGTGCATGTCTACAGATCCATCCTGGGTAAAAATATTTACCATTGGCTATTGCTATAGTTAGTTCCAACTAACATTACGTAACATTCTTTCCTCAAATTGGGATGGTAGGAAGAGAGATTAGGATTTCGTATGTGTGAGAAAACTACAAGAATAAGGAAAAGGATTTGTTTCCTTTTCTTCTAGCTATCTTTTGGTGTTGAAAAAGAACCGTTGCTTTCTTAATGCAAAAATTCCATGGTTTATATGGGTTGCAGATACAAATGAATGAACAAAAGACGATTGTCGCTAGCGATAGAAATTACCGATAACAAAAGGTTATGGGAAACAAAGACTACATTGATTGAATTGAATGCAATGCCTTTCCCAATAGAAGTTTTGGGTGCACATTTTAAGATAAAACGTGTGGAACCCAAGATTCTCACACTAATTGGATATAATGGAAACAAATATTTCATTGTGGTTTGGTAGCTAGTTAGTTAGTAATTATTAGCGCACCTTCAGCAATCTGTTGGCATTACTTACTTGCTCACTACAAGTTCATTTCTCAGAGCATTGTTTAAAAAAAGAGTTTCTTGAACTGACGGAAGAAGGAGAAGAAAATGTCCTGATGGGCATCCATACGGATCCATGTAATAATAATACGGATTACTACTACTACTTTTATACTTTAGTATCATTTGGTAGGTGGTCCCTACGTGTGACAAAAGGATGCACAAAAGTTCTTAAACCACGTAACCAAGTTAATTATACAGGGTACAATGATAAAGAATCTGATAAGACACACGAGTTGCACATTTTTACTTCAGTTAGTTGGTTGGTTAGTAAATGGCAAAAGCCATTCACCTGCGTAATGGGTTAATGCATGGACCAAGAGAATCTTGAATAGATTTACTCTTTGATTGTGTTAGTTAGTGTTCATCTGTTGGTTTGAATTCATTCTACATTGCCACACGAATGAATCAACTGGGTCTACAAAGATACAATCTGGAATTAATGAACAATGAGAATGATGGGCAGCATGCCCAGTTTTACAATACAGGGTAGTCTGTTGTGTGTTTGCTATAGAATATATTCTTAGAAATAGAGCTTCAAAATGGTGACAAGATTCGTGAAAGTCAAGCAACTTAAAAATCCATTTATGCAACTGAAGAGTTCAGGTACAGCTTAGTTGGGCATAAAGGAGTTTATGTCAAAAAACTGTAGGAGCACATTTCTTGTGTCAACTAGCAGCTGCAGCAGAAGCAAATCTAGTTTTCATCCAATGTTAGTCAGTTCTTCCCTACAGGAAGGCAGATAATGAGTAATTACACATAAGGAAGCTTACTGATTGACAATAATCATAATCTGAAAATATGAGACCGACAGATTTGCCCACTCAATTAGTTTGTAGACAGGGCGTACACTAGAGTTTCTTTGTGGTACAGAAATGAACCTTTGAATTCTGTATTTCCTGTCAGTAACTATTGCAGCAGATTAAATTGTAAACTGAATCAAGAAAAAGAGTGCAGCTCACTTGCTTACTATTTTATGATGCAGCCATTGTTATCAGATTTTTCTGCTCCAGCAAATTATGCATCTTAAATTGACATGAGCTAATAATCCATGGCCATGACCTGAAGAAAATACATTAGTTCTTATTTGGAGCCTATATAGAAAAGGTGTGGTGGATTATATCAATTTTTATATGGATGTGCACCAAACAAAGAAACATGCACTCACGCTAATTGTACCTATGGGAAAAGTTCGTACGATGAGAATCAAACGGTAAATTACAGAGATAGAAATTGATGAAAAATGAATGCGATTCCTTCTATGCATACTGATTGCAATCTGAAATGGGAATTAACCTGTAAGATCAACATTCGTGAAATAATAACGGGTACAAAATCAAAGTTACAAGTTACGTGAAACTGATTGCATTCTTTTATTTCATAAGCTCATTTTTTATCAAGTGATGTCCGAAAATGTTCTAAATTAATGTCAATGCACATACCAAGTTTTTTTTACACATTTGAATATCAATAGTTAGTTAGCACACAATTACGTTTAGTTAAATCAAGATAATGATATGTAGCACATTTCGTTTAACCGAAAATATGATAGTCACAGTCATTTTAAAAAGTATTAAACAAGTCAACAACTAACATACAAAACAAAATTTGGAACATAAACTGACAAACAAACTATTACTTTACTTACTACAGTTGGTAACCGGAAGGAACATTTGATAAACTAGAGAGAGAACACAACAACAATACATAGATTACGTATTTACTAACTAACTAACTAACTATTGTACTGATTATTATTACTTACTGTCGAACTGCATACAGTAGATTGAATAGGATGGTTCCCTTAGATTTGACGTAGTTAAAAAATGGAACGAAGATTTTACAACACACTA
>Ga0210040_10007171_pt1 | contig 13635 bp, 11 predicted proteins | sample CryGeyCG12114_NA_FD_185462 | JGI IMG/M metagenome (GOLD analysis project Ga0210040, IMG submission 185462) | Groundwater microbial communities from aquifer - Crystal Geyser CG19_WC_8/21/14_NA (SPAdes) (version 2) | ecosystem: Environmental > Aquatic > Deep subsurface > Groundwater | place: USA... | reverse complement strand
GTAGGTGGGCTACTATTCGTATTTGAGCTGTATTTACTATTTGTGCAGTACAGCGACTGGCAAATGGCAGGTAGCTTCAGCACGTATACGTTCGTGATTAACGTGGCGGCACTCTTACTAGCCGGGTACTTCCTGCGGGCTGGTTGGGAAATGCGCCGTGGGCAGGACAATTTAATAGACTAACTATACCTCTACACTATATAGAATACGTGACGACGCGGAGTAGGTAGGAGCCCGTCTTAGATGAAATACTGCCATTGATTTTACTCAGTACTAGCCTTTCATATTAACGTGCTTGGTGCAGCCTGCTCGGCTAAGCTGCGTTTTGCTTTCTGCCCAATGATATCTTCACTTCGTATAGCTGCTGCCAAGCGCAATGCCGCTACTGCCGCGCAACTGGCTGACCTTGGTCGGGAAACTTTTCATGAGACATTCGCTGCTACTAATAAGCCCGAGGATATGGCGGCCTACCTAGCCGCTACCTTCGGGCTAGAAATACAGCTTACAGAGCTGGAAGATGCAGACACTATTTTTCTGTTGGCACAGGCAGAGCAGGAAATAGTAGGCTATGCGAAACTGCATGTGGGCTCTAGATTGGGCCTGGAACCCGATAAATCGCCGGAACACCGGCTGGAGATTGAGCGGTTGTATGTGCGAGAGGCCTGGACTGGTACAGGACTGGGTGCTTTATTGATGCGTAGAGCGCTGGAAGAAGCGCGTGCTCATAACTGCCGAGTAGTCGTATTGGGCGTATGGGAGCATAACCAGCGGGCACTGGCTTTCTACCAGCGGTTTGGCTTTAAGCAAATCGGGCAGCATGACTTCGTGCTGGGTACCGATGTACAGACCGACTTGATCTTGCGCAAGGGACTCTAGAAGGTCAATGCACGACACATTCGTGTTAGAGCGTTACTTTTGGCAGTGTGAGTAATAAATCATTGATCATACTACGCGGCAAGAGATACGCCCTCGGGAACACTGCACACTGGCTGGGTTGGTGCCTGAGTTGCTGGTTGTTGGCCGCTTGTTCGGCCCGCGAAGAACAGGTTACGCTGCCGTTGCCAACGGGACATTACGAAGGCCCCGTAACTTATCAGGGAACCGACCTGCGGGTAACCCTGGACGTGCGTGAACCCACTACCGGGCAATTGCAGGCGGATATGCGCTTTCCTGAGATAGAGGGAATCAGCTTTCCGGTGGCCAAACTGCGTTACAAAGAGCCGCAACTCAATTTCGAGCAGGAGCCCAGCCAGCCCGGCAATATTACGGTAAGCGCTATTCGGGAAGGTGATTTTTTGCGCGGCATTTTCACCTGGGACACTATTCAGACCGAGTTTGTGTGGGCGCGCCGCGGCCAGGCAGTTGAACGGCCATACCGGGAACAAGCGGTCCAGCTGACGGGAATATCAGCTGGAGAAGGAAATAGCCTACTTGCCCGGTTTCTGATTCCGCAGGATACGGCTTTGCGCTATCCCGCGGTGGCCCTACTCCCCGATATTGCTACAGCCGGGGCCGCCGCTGCCCGCGCCGATTTGCTGGCTCGTCATGGATTTGTGGTGCTGTTGGTGCCGCCTCTCGCCGTTGCCAATACTACTGATTCCCTGGGGCTCAGACTAGCTAAAGCAGCCATAACAGTCTGCCGAGCCGAAAAGAGTGTGGACAGTAGCCGGGTAGGGCTTTGGGTGCGTGGGCCTCGGGCAGGGTTGGCGGTTCTTGGGGCTAGCCAGCTACAGCCACCCGTAGCGTTCCTAGTAATAGAAGGGGTGTCGATACAATCGGCAGCGGAAGCAAAGCCTTTTCAGCAAATTGCGCGACAGCGCATTCCGATACTGGGGCTCTATGGAATGGCAGATACTACCGTGCAAGCCAGTGAAAGTGCTAAACGCCTGCGAGCTGCTATTGGCTCCCAGCGGCGCAACGCTGTGCGTGTATACGCAAAGGCAAATCGCAACCTGACTATAGCAGGCTATACAAATGCAAAAGGGCAGTGGCAATGGCCCCAACCTGCTCCCGGCTACATCGACGAGTTGCTGACGTGGCTGCGGCAGCAAACCACCAGGTAGCCTACAATAACAGTAGTCCTTTTTCTCGCAACAACTGCCAGGTAGGGGATTGTAAAAACTGGTCGAATGACTGTCCGGTGGCAGCGGGGAAGGTAGCGGAAATCTCTTTCAGCAGGACCTTGGTATCGTAGTCGGTGCTGAGGCGGGTGAGTAGGGCGTGGAGCCAGGCACCGAGGGTAGGGCTCGTGGTTACCTCAAAGTCTTCGGCCTGCTCATAAAATGTAAGCACAGCACGAGGGCCATTCTTACCGGCTTCTTGCCGTGCTTCCGGCGCATTGCCTAGCCAAAATACGCGTTGATTCTGCTTGGCACTGTCCGGCTTGCCGGGCTCCTGCAAGGCCTGCTGAACAAGGTGGCGCGGTACTGTTATGCGGGGTACTTTGAAGTCGAACCAGAAGCCAAGCGGCTCTTGCAAGGCTACGCCGTGCATATAGTTATAGAGTGCCTTCGCCAGGCCAGGGCCAAACTGTTCGTGGTCGGCGCCGGTAGGATCGTCGTGCCAGAGGTCGTTCCAGGCAAAAGTACCGGGCTCGGGGCCAACAGCGGCAACTTGGTATTTCGCGGGGTTCTTCCCTACCGGCGAATGGGCTGTCATCGAAAAGCGGTGCCAGTAGCCCGATTGCACGATGCCCGCGCCAAATAATTGCCGTACTACTTCCAGCGAATCGACTGTTTCCTGGGCCGTTTGGGTGGGAAAACCATACATCAGGTAGGCGTGCACCATGATGCCAGCCTGCGTGAAACCGTCCGTGACGCGGGCTACCTGCGCAATGGTGACGCCTTTTTCCATGAGCGCCAGTAGCCGGTCGGAGGCTACCTCCAGGCCGCCACTCACGGCAATGCAGCCGCTGGCAGCCAGTAGGCGGCACAAATCAGGCGTGAAGGTCTTCTCAAAGCGAATGTTGCCCCACCACGTAATGCTAACGCGGCGGCGCAACAACTCCACAGCCAAATCGCGCAGAGCCAGGGGCGGCGCGGCTTCGTCCACAAAGTGAAAGCCCGTTTGGCCGGTCTGAGCAATGATTTGCTCGATGCGGTCTACTAGTAGAGTAGCGGGGGCGGTTTCGTAGCGGCCGATGTAATCCAGCGTCACGTCGCAGAAGGAGCAGCGCTTCCAGTAGCAGCCGTGGGCGATGGTGAGCTTATTCCAGCGCCCGTCGCTCCACAGGCGATGCATGGGATTCAAGACCTCAATCACCGACAAATACTCCGTCAGCGGCAAATCTGAATAGTCAGGCGTGCCCACTTCGGGGTGCGGTATATTAGGGTAGGGCTGGTTGACGTACACAACTTCTCCTAGCTCGTCGCGCAAAAAAGTGCGCTGGAAGGGTAGGGAAGAAGCGTGACCTTCCTTATCATTAGCATCCTCCGCAAAGTATTCCAGTAGCCGCAACCAAGGGCCTTCGCCATCGTCCAGCGTCAGGTAGTCGATATAGTCGAAAAAGCGGGGCTCTTTCAGCTGGCGCAATTCCGTGTTGGGATAGCCGCCGCCCATCAGCGTTTTAATATTCGGCCGGAGCTGCTTGGCGCGGCCTGCCAGACGCAAGGCGCCGTATAGGTTACCGGGAAATGGGACCGAAAAGCCTACCACTTCTGGCTCCACGCGGGCTACCAGCGTATCCAGGAGTTCATCCAGCATTTGGTCCAGCAGATTGGGTGCGGCTTGCAGCGCCTCGTGCAGCGGCTCAAAGGAGGTAGCCGACATACCCAGCTTTTCGGCGTAGCGCGAGAAGCCAAATTGCGGCCCTACTGTCTCCTTGATTAGGTCGGCTAGGTCTTCGAGGTAGAGCGTGGCTAGGTGCCGGGCTTGGTCGGTGAGACCCATGGTGCCAAAAGCGCTTTCCAAGTCGGCCACGTTGTCGAAGCGGGCCGCTTCGGGTAGGTAGCGGGCGTGGCAAATGCGCGGTGCCAGCGTCGTGTCCTTGTTCTGCAGGAAGCGAATGACTGGTCCGATGGTGCTGACGTAGCTGCGTTGGAGGCGCACCATGCGGCGGGCATTGTCGCTCAATTCAACGTTTTCGCGCTCAATCTCCGCAAAAACCCGTTGTAGGCCTTCCGCCGAAAATAGTTTCAGCACCAACTCCAGCCCTAGATCGGCCTGCGTAACGGAGTAGCCCCGCCCCACCAGAAAGCCCTTGATGTAAGCCGTGGCGGGGTAGGGCGTATTCAGTTGCGTGAGCGGCGGCGTGATGAGTAGGATGCGGAGAGTAGACACGGTGGCAGTAACAACGAGGAAAGCGGCAAAGTTACATCCGCATTGCGCGCATCGTTATCAACGAAGAATTCAACCGCAGGTACCAAGTGCTAATCAGAGCATTCTACCACTAAAAGATGTACCGCACCCTAGGATCAGTGCCTACAAAAATCAGAGCGTTAGAAGAGGATATCTTCTAACGCTCTGATTTTTAATTGTACTTACACACAATACGCTAAAAGCGCGTAAGCTGGCAGGACATTTAGCCCAACTTATCCAGCGATAAACGCTTAGGCATCAGGTCACGACGGAATTCGCTGACAGAGCGGCCCGTTACCTGGCGGAACTGGTTGCTCAAGTGCTGGCCGCTACTGTAGCGCATTTGGTCAGCAATTTCGCTCAGGGTCAGCTCGCCGTAGCTCAGCATCTCCTTCACGTGTTCAATTTTGAGCCGAATCAGGTATTTCTCAATCGTCAAATTGGCTGTGCGCGAAAATACCTTGCTCAAGTGGGAGTAGGTAGCAGCAAAGCGCTCCGTTAGGAAAGCGGAAGTAGTGAGGGGCATCCGGGCCGTGCGCAAATGATCTAAATACTCTGTGAGCGAGGTTTTAATTTGCTCAGTCAGCTGTTCTGCCCGACCCGTTAGCACATCAAAACCAGCTTCCTTTAAGATAGGGGCCAGCGCGGCGGGGTCAACGGGAGTTGAGCGGTCGAGCTTGGCCTGGCCTAGCGTCACCTCGGTAGGGCGGTAGCCCGATTGCTCCAACAGGTTGCGTACGGCCTCGATGCACCGCGGGCAAACCATGTTCTTGATGTGTAACAGCGTCGTTTTCACAGGTTTTGTTTTGGTTCAGACCGCAGAGCGGTTCGGGTAGATGTACGGGAACGAGTAGGGCGGGTTGATGCTCGTGGTCGGGAAGGCCCTGCGGAGCCGCCAGTCCAGGTTTTCCCGAACCAACTATCCGCCGCCCACCGTACAAACGGCACAATCCCTAAAAAAGTAACACTCAGTAGCCAGAAAAATACGAAAAGGGCGCTAAAAAGTCTGGAAAAGAAATGGTTTTGTACACCAAATGTGTAAGAAACCAGCAACATTGCCAGCAAAAGGCTTATACCAGCCAGCACGGCCAACTGGCGCAACAACGGTTGATAGCGACTAACGAAAGAAACGGGACGAGCCATGAAAGCTAAATGAAGAGAACAAAAATACAGGCTACCCAGCAATTCTACTTAGCAACTTCGAACGAGCCATAAAAACCACGGCGTCTATCTATCGTAGGAAGGAACAGCGTTACCAACCTATTCTCTCGCTTCAGTTTCCCCTCAACCATGAAAACTACCTCAACCGTTCGCCTACTGGCCGCCCTACTGCTTTCTTCCGCCACCTTTGCCGCGTGCAGCAAAGGTACTGATACTGCCGATACCAATGTGGAGCGTGGTTCTAACAAGGATTTTGGCCAAAGCACCATGCTACCCGAAAGTGATACCCTCCCCTCTACCCACGTCCAGCCAGATACCGCCAATACCATGACCGCCAAGGAATTGTACGACCGTTCTAATAATTCGGTTGACCGCAACCACGACGGTATTGCTGATAGCTTATCGGCAAACTAAGCTGGTCACTTCTTATAAAAAAAGCCTCGTTCCTACTTCGGAACGAGGCTTTTTTTGTGGGTGTCAGTTAGCCGTGTTATTGCTGATAGAACACGAAGCTATTCGGCCCACTGCCAGTAGCAAAAGTGTCGATAGATGTGCCAATGCTGCGGTAGCGGATAAATTTATCTGACCCCGAGAAGGTGCCGGTACCGCCGTAGATAGTGGCGTCGTTGGGGTCGATGCCCAAGCCATAGAAAGCACCTTTGATGAAGGGAGCAGTCAGATCGGGCAAGGAGTTGTTATTGATGCCCATGCGGAAGATAGGGCCAATGCCGGAGTTAGCTACCGCTCTAAAGTAAAGTTGCGTTTTATCACCGTTGGTCTGCAAATCCGTAGGGCGCAAGCGGTTGCTGGCAAATGTTAAACGGGTTTGCATGGTAGGGGCGCTCGGCGCGAAGCTTACTAGGCTGCCGGGCTGCGTGAGCGTGTAGTCAACCTCATAAGTAGGCGTGTACACCGTTTTGCCTCCGCACAAGACCCGAATCTGACCATTCGCATCCTGAACTAAGCTATTCGGGGCATTGTCCACGGTAATTGTGCTTTCTACCGCGTCGGTTTGGGTGTTGATTACCGAGATGCTGTTGGCGGCGCTATTGACCACGTACACTTTGCCGTCGGCTACCAGCATCCGTTCAGGCTGTAGGCCAACAGGAATCGTTTTGGTAACGGTATTAGTGGTTAGGTCGATAACGGACACGCGGCCGGGTCCACTATAAGCGACCGTCTCAGAAACGTAGCCCTTCGTGCCACTGACGGCGAAATAGCGGGGTAGGGATAAGCCGGTGATAGTAGCCACCGATTTTACGTCGGGCATCGATACTACCTCTACCTTATTGCTGTTGTTGACGACAATGTATCCGTGACCATTCGCCACCGTCATCGACTGTGCCACGTCGCCTAGGGCGCGGCTGTTGGCGCTGGTAAAGAGCGTAGCATTTACAACCTGGCCGGCGGAGCTGCTGAAGCCGGTAATATCCGCATCGGACTTCTGGAAAGCGCCTTCATTCACCACAAATACATTGCTGACGCTTGGGTTTGGGTCAGGGTCGCTGCTGGAACCGCAACTACCCAGGCTGAGTAGGCCAGCCAAAGCCAGCAACGGGCGGGCGGTAGCGAACAGAAAAGAGAAAGGTGAAAACATAAAAGAAAGAATTAGAAGGAGTGAAAAGACAGTTAATGCCAACTCAGGCGTAGGCTTAGTTGCCCGTTGCGCCGGGGTAGGGCCTGGGCCGCGTAGCTGCGGTACAGTTGATTGGTGAGATTGTAGCCCTGGGCTAAGGCCGTTAGGTCCCAGGTGTGGTTCAGGCGAAGGCGGTAGCTCAACGCGGCATTCAACAGCAAGTAGGAGGGGAGAGAGCGGGTAGCAGACGCATCGAGGTAGCGCAGGCCAGTGAAGGTGAGCGAGGACGTGAACTGCCAGTGGCGCCAAGCATGGTCGGTGCTAACAGCAGCCGAGTGCAGCGGCACGTACGGCAGTTGCCGATTTACGGGGTCGGGGTCGGCGGCCGTGCCCTCTACTTTGCGCGATTGCGTGAAGGTATACGCGGCCCGCGTCGTGAGGGAGTAGGCGCCCGGCCGCCACGTTAGCTGGGTGTTGGCCTCTAGGCCTTGCGCCCGCACCAAGCGCAGATTGCGGGGTGTCCAGTAGCCCAGGTTTGCGTCGGGCAGCCATTGCACCCAGTTTTGCACGAGCTGGCGGTAGGCAGTCAACTCGGTCTGTACTGTGAGAGTAGGAGCAAGCTGCCATTCGTGACGCAGCCCGCCTTCGTAGCCGACGCTGGTTTCGGGTTGCAAATCGGGGTTGCCGCCGGGGCGCCAGTAGCGCTCATTAAGGGTAGGCGCCCGGTAGCTGCGGGAGGCGCTGCCTTTCAGCAGCCACCGTTGGGTAGGCGTTTGCCAAAATTGCCACTCGGCCCCGGCGGTAGGGGCCAGCGAGGGGCGGCGGTGCGGCAGCAGGGCCTGGCGCAGATTAAGGCTAAGGTGCAGCGTCGGGTGCGGGTCGTAGCGCAGTAGGCCGTAGCCGGAGAAGCGGTTTTCGGTAATGGCGCGTCCGTAGCCATCTACCTGGGCTGCGTAGTGCTGTGCCTCGGCCCCCACGCGCACGCTGAGGGTAGGGCTGAACCGGATGGCGTGGTCGGCCTGAAGCTGGGAAGTGCGCACGCGGGAGTTGCTCAGCAGGGCATCGCTCTGGTAATTCAGGACATCCTCAAACCACGCGGCCTGCACCCCCGTTTCGTGCCGGCGGGCCACGTGCCGGTAGCCGGCCAGTAGGCGGCGACTCTGGTCCCGTTCGCGGGCGCGGTCGTTGGCCGCCCCAATGGCCGGCTGAATCTGTCGGTTGGCGTCGGTCAGCCACACGGCGGCGGTCAGCTCGTCGTGCAGGTTCAGGCGGAAGGTAGCGTCTTGGGCCACGCTCCACTGCCGGAAAGCGGCGTTGGTCTGGCGCCGGGTAACAGTGCCCCCAAACACGCGCTCGGGGTAGGGGAAATTATTCTCTGCTTCGCGGTAGGCGGCGGCCGTGCGCAACGCTATTTTCTGGTTGCTGAAGCTGTTTTCCAGGCTGCCCGCCCCCAGCCCAAAGCTGCCGGCGTCGGCCTGAACCTGTCCGCGCAGCCCTACTCCCCAGCGCACCGGCGACGACAGCAGTACCGTGCCACCAATGGCGCCATTGCCATAAGTAGCCCCAGCCGGACCATGCTGCACCGCTACCTGGGTAGCCCCCGTGGTAGGGAGTAGGGCAAAATCGGCCTCCCCCAACGAGGGCAAATTGATATTGAACCCATGCCACAGCACCGCCGTGTGCCTGGCCGAGGTGCCCCGCAGCGAAATGGACGACAGTTGACCGGGGCCATAGTTCTTTAGGTAGAGCGGCGTGCGAGCAGCCAGCACGTCGGCCAAGGTGCCGGCCGGGTACAAGGCCAGGTCGGTCGAATCGAAGACGGTGCGGCGGGTTCCTACCGCGTAGTGACTAAGTCGCGCCGCTTCTACCACTGCCTCGGGCAGTAGGTGCGCTCCTTGCAAAGCACTGGAGTCGGTGGGGGCTACGTGCTGCGCCTGCGCCAACATGCTGCTCAGTAAACAGCCTACCCCTAGCAATACCCGTACTACCAGCCAGCGCTGACACGAGTTTATAGTACACATCCGAACCAAATTTTCGAAAGCTGAAAATTCAGTTCAAAACCTCACCATAGCGCAGGCGCTACTGTGAAGCCGAGGCCGAAAACAGGAAAAGTCGGGTAGCCGAGGCTACCTGCTGCATTCATTCTCCGCCCTTCCACCGCGGGCGCTGAACATTAGATAACGATAGGCAGGTCTCCTGGCTTGCTTCGGGCGGGTCGCCTTCCCATTTCTCCGGTTTAGTCAGGAAGCCTGAAAAAACTTTCTCCGAAACAGTGGCAGCGTGTGACCCGCCGGGGTGATGAAGCGTACAGTTGCGGGGACAGCTCCGGCTTTCAACCGGATTCCCTTTTCAGCCTCGCCCTACACGTAGGGGTTGGCCACCTATAACGCTGGCAAAGGTAGGGCTTCTGCGCGAGTAATTGGAGTACTCGCCGGTGTCATCTGCGCCATATCATCAACGGATTGCTATCTATGAAACTGCCACCCAAGTTCTACCGCCGCCCCGATGTAGTGCAGATTGCCCGTGATCTGCTGGGCAAACACATCTTTTCCCGTGTTGATGGGCAGCTAACGGGCGGCCGCATCGTAGAAACCGAAGCCTACTCCCACGTGGGCGACCATTCGCTGACCATGCACTTACAGCGCCGCGGCACCCACGGTCGGGCCCTTGCCGAGCCCGGTGGTAAAGCCTATTTGTATAAAGTGTACCAACGCCATACTCTGTTCAACATCTGCACCAATGCCGCCGATGCCCCCGACACAGTCCTGCTCCGCGCCATTGAGCCACTAGTGGGGTTGGAGGTGATGCAGGAACGACGCGGGCTTGCAGAAGTGTCGCCGCGGCTTACGGCCGGGCCGGGGCTGCTTACGCAGGCTCTCGGCATCACTCCCAGCCTCACGGGCACTGACTTACAAAGCGACCTGCTCTGGATAGAAGACCAACAAGAGGCCATATCGGATGATCAAATTCGAGTAAGTACGCGCGTGGGCCTCGCCTATGCGGGCGCTGAAGCAGCGTCCCTACCTTGGCGCTTCCGGGTACTTGACAGTGCCTGGACCAGCAAAGCCAAGTAGCCCCTTATTTTGCGCTTTAACTAATCAGCCATTATGAAGAAAATAGCCTGCGTCGTGCTCTTATGTTTGTCCGCCTCACTGGCGTACGCTCAGAAAGCAGCTGCCTCTGACAGCGTCATGATTACTATTTTCCTGAAGCATCAGCAGGATAAGAGCCTTCCGGAACTGCAAGCCAAACAGAAGGCCAACCGTTTTCAGGAATTGTTTCCGCCGAAAGAAGCGCGGGTTATTTCCTGGTACGTGATGATGGGCATTGGGCAGGTAGTGACGGTAAAGATTCCGGCCTCTGCCCTGCGCGCCCTCAACCTCACCATTGAAAATGGGGCTTGGGGTGCTTTCGACACGGAGTTCTACCCTACCTACGACTACGCTCCAATCTGGCGCGAAGGGCAGAGGAAAAGCGGTAAGTGATTATGCGGCTAATTCGGCCGCCGTTACTTTTTCGCATACCAACACCACCAAGCGGTTACGCAAGTCAGTAGTAGCAAAGAGGTACAGGTCGCCGCCCTCGCGGATGCCGGTGCGCTTGCGGAAAGTATCTACCGTATCGGGGAAGTTGCGGGTAGTAACGTGCGCCCGTGCCTCCGGACCGAGGTAGGGGAGTAGGGCGTCGGCGTCGTAGCGCTCCGTGGCATGAATGCGGAAGATCCGGCCGGGAAAATCGGGCCGCAGCGTGTCATTCGTATATAAGTGACTATGCTGATGTAGCTTCAATAGCTCGAAGGCTGTGCCGATACTGCGGAAGCCCCCCGCCTTCAAAATAGCCACGTTGGGCTCATACAGATACTGCTGCGCTTCGGCGTAGCGCGGAATGGCGCGCGTTTCGCGGGCCCGGTTCAACCGAAACTCCTGCTGCTGACCAGTGCGCAAAAGGTTCAGGCAGTAGCGCTCGGGGTCTACGGCGGGCTCCGGAGCCAGCTCATACAGCACTTCCTTACAGTCGTTGTCGACGGCTACTACCCAAAGGCGACGTACGTGCTTCAACTCCCGAATGGCCTGCTCAATGTCGAGCATGGGAGAGGTTTTCAACAGCACGCGCCGGCTCTTTTGGAGCAGCAACGGCATCAGGCGCACTACATCCGGCTCACAATCCTGCAAGCGGAAAATCTTGCGGGAGGCCGTGTCACGCCGGGCCGGATCAAGGTAGATCCAATCGAACGTATGCGCCGTGTTTCTTAAGAAGGAAGCGGCATCAGCCGCGTGGCACTGGATATTCGTAACGCCCAACTGGGCCAGGTTGTACTCCACCACCGCTACCAGCTTCGGGTCGCGCTCCACATAGTGCACCTCCGGCACATACTCGGCAAAATGACTGGCGTCTACCCCAAAGCCACCTGTCAGATCAGCTAAGCGCTGACCATCGACTAGGCTGGCTTTGAAAGCTGCCGTACGGGCCGATGACGCCTGCTCGACCGACAACGCCGGTGGAAAAATCAGGTCGGGGTTATCGGCCCAGGCCGGTATTTTGGTGCGGGCCTTCTGGCGCGCCTGAATCTGGCGCACCAGATCGGGGACGGGGAGCCCGGGAAAGCGGCGGGCCTGCAACGCTAACCGAGCGGGGTCTTCGTGCAGGTGTTCGGCAACGTATTGCCGGGCCGCTGCGGGCAGCGGATATTCCATAGTGTATACCTACGAAAAAAAAAGAAATTTAGCGCAACTTCCATCCCAGTGCCAGTAGGGGGCGCCCGGTAGAAGTGGCTGCTAGCCCCACCGTGGTAGGGCGCAACCGCCACAGGTAGCTGTGGCGCGCCGACGGCAGCATACTATTGTGTGTTTCCACCGCCCGTTGCAGATGGGTGTTGGTGTTGCGCGAAATAAACGCATTCGAGATTAAGCTCACGATAGCTACACCCGCTGCTACCTTCTGCGTATTGTTAAAGTACTGTTTTTCGTCTCCTGCTAAAATTTGCTGGCCATAAAGCCCTACGGCACCAACGAAAACAAATCGCTCCGCTAAAAACAATGATTTCTGACGGCGATAATCGTTCAGATAAGCCAGCGCTTCGGGATTGGAAGCAAGGTAGGGCCGCAATTTCTGTCCAAAGAAACCTGCATTCTGGTAATCGGAAACAGTGTCAGTTACAAAGTAAAAGTTCTTCTGCACGCCATTTAGGCCCCGTTCTTTGTCTTCCGGGCTCAATCGGATGGGCGACAAAGCACGCTGTTGAGCAAAAGCACCGGAAAAGCAGAAAAAGCAAACTAGCAATAGGGTGACGCGACGAAAGGACGTCGTAACAGGGAGGCGCATATACGCTGCAATAAAGGGTTAGGGAACGGAGTGATTTCATCCCGTTAGCAAAAAAGAGTCCTATTTTTGACTAAGTAGAATTTGTCGAATATTCGTCCGTTTAACCTCGTATCAATGAATGGTTGCTTAACTATCAAAAGACTGAAAGTAGTTCGATAGCACTCTATTATTCCATGGTTTATACTTGCTGGCGTTGACTTGTTGAGGCCGTCGTAACTTGCTTGGCCATGCGTGGATAATTTTCCTTTGTTCTTGGTTACAAGACACTAACTAAGTTTAAAGCGGATGATTACTACTTCGCGTTACCTACTGGCGCCTATGACTGCGGTACTCCTGTTAGCTGGTTGTAATGACTAGACTAACAGTCGCTAAATTATCGGTCGTTCATACGGCGCTCTATATAATACCTACTATCCTCACAATAGCGTGGCACTTTAGGGGGTAGGGCACTCGGGCAATACGACCAGTTGCTGCCGAGTAGTGGAACTGATGAGCAACCGTACCTATTCCTTATAACTAGCTAACAAATTGGTTACCTTTGCGGTTAAAGAGCAAAAAAACCTATATACCATGGTGGAGACAAACACAACTACCTACGTTCCCTATAAAGTAAAAGACATTTCCCTGGCCGAATGGGGCCGTAAGGAAATTCGTCTGGCTGAAGCCGAAATGCCCGGTCTCATGTCGTTGCGTGAGGAATATGGCCCATCGCAGCCGCTGAAGGGCGCCCGCATTGCTGGCTGCCTGCACATGACGATTCAGACCGCCGTGCTCATCGAAACGCTGATTGCGCTGGGTGCTGACGTAACGTGGTCGTCGTGCAATATTTTCTCGACCCAGGACCACGCTGCCGCGGCTATTGCGGCCGCTGGCATTCCGGTATATGCCTGGAAAGGCATGAGCGAGGAAGAATTCAACTGGTGCATCGAGCAGACGCTTTATTTTGGTGAAGAGCATCAGCCGCTGAACATGATTCTGGACGATGGTGGTGACCTGACCAACATGGTGCTGAACCAGTTTCCAGAACTGGCCAAGGACATCAAAGGCATTTCGGAAGAAACCACGACCGGCGTGTTGCGCCTGTTCGACCGTGTAAAAGCCGGTACCCTACCCGTTCCCGCCTTCAACATCAATGACTCCGTTACCAAGTCGAAGTTCGACAACAAGTACGGCTGCAAAGAGTCGGCTGTGGATGCTATCCGCCGCGCCACTGATGTGATGATGGCTGGTAAAGTAGCCGTAGTAGCTGGCTATGGCGACGTAGGAAAAGGTACTGCTGC
>Ga0210040_10007170_pt1 | contig 13639 bp, 10 predicted proteins | sample CryGeyCG12114_NA_FD_185462 | JGI IMG/M metagenome (GOLD analysis project Ga0210040, IMG submission 185462) | Groundwater microbial communities from aquifer - Crystal Geyser CG19_WC_8/21/14_NA (SPAdes) (version 2) | ecosystem: Environmental > Aquatic > Deep subsurface > Groundwater | place: USA... | reverse complement strand
AATAGTGAGGATTCGTCATACAAGTCCATATGTGTAAGTAAAATGATTTCATTACTACTACATACTGTAAATGTATACTACTACTACCTCCGAAAAGATAGGCCACCTAACTAACCCATGTGTGCAGTCAAACTTAAAATGTGTCTTTCACAGTCACATTTAACTCACTAACTAACACACTAATTGAAAATTATAGCAGAGCGAACTATAAATTGTGCTGTAGGTGTTAAAAACACTGATAGTAGTATCTATGCATGCGTTTTATTATGACGACTATGACGACATTTTAGCTATGCTTTATGCAGAACGAATTCCTATCTCATTCATTTCCAATGGGGACATCTTTTGTTCCTGTACAGACAGAGGGGAAAAAATCTTTTCCTTTTCCACAATAATAGTCTACTCATTTCATGATTATTTTGGTGATCCAAACTCTCTCAGGTGGCATGAGACCTAAAGCCTTGACTTTACTACCTTGGCTTATAGTATTTCCCTAATGGGAAAAAATACATTGCCTTTTGTGTGTACATATGGGTCCCACTAATAAAGAATGGAGATGTACCATTAATGGTGTCCTTTAGTACCACCACTCTCTCCGTATTGGCATTCGGTGGTTTTCATTGGTTTTCTTTGTGTCATCTGCGTTTTTCCGCACCCTAAGAAATGTAAACTATTGCGTTTTACGTGTCTATGTCTACACATAAGCTCCCTTGTACATTGTACTGGTTCTCTGGTTGTCTTCATAGTACTTACGGATGTAAAAATCCACCTTTGCGCAACCTGAGAACAGATGTTCTGACTGAGATCAGTCAAGGATTATGTTTATGAGATCGTTTTTCTTGTTTGGTCTCCCCGAAATATTATTATTTTGGGGTAAAAAAACTACTAAGTAAGTGAGTTTGTGAACCAATGTTGTTTTATTTTTCGTCACTCCAGTCCTTTAGTTACTTGCTATTACTATGTAGATATTATTAAAGGGGTTTTTAGATTTTTTGCGCCACCGTGTTTAATATGCGTGAGTATGGTAGGAGCTAAGGGCTTGTGTAATAAATAAGGATGATGATAATGTACACTTTTTCTTCATTATTTTTCCGTCTGTGGGTTCATAATATACTGTGCATGCATTATAATAATGGTTCATGTGTGTGTTAAAAACGACAACGGAGCCCATTAATATTGCGTGTTGTCACTATCTATTTACAGTGTGTGAATAAATGATGTGCAAGTTTTAGTCAAATAAGACGCCATACTTTGTATGTTGGTGAAAAATTATAATATTTAGCTGCCGTTTTTTGTAGAATTAATAAAATCTTTGGGTTTAAACTATGAATGTAAAAAGATTCTTGCTCAATCATTTATTTATTCTTGACCTGGGAAGAAAACTGGTCATGTGAGTAAGCGCTACTTACACTACATGCATAAAAAATAAAGTAATACTACTTGGATACAAAGAAGAAAGGGGACGGCATTTTTTTCCTCTCACATCCAAGCTGCTCGTTATACATGCATAGTTAGTGCACACAGACTTGGTCCCCAGTTGAATTACTTACGTATATTATACACTTACCGAGAAAGCAGGATAAAAGGGTTCAAGAGGGAACATAGAGGCGAGGAAAAAAAGAAAGGAAAAGTAGAAAACTTATCCACATAGTGTGTGTGCTCTATACCTGTGAGTCCAAAGAGAAAGCACATATGCACACTTATACATATGGAGAGTAGTTAACGACAGCTAAGGGTTGTAGTTGTAATAGTTATCTCAAATGCTCAAGTAGTAATGGTACTGAACAGAAATAATAATAAGAGCAAACGAGAATTTCACTCCGTAAAGGAAGAATTTAGTATCATCGGGTAACAATGAAGGGGGTCTTGATTGAACGTAAGCTCTTTGCGCAAAAAAAAATACTCACATATATTGCTTATTATCAAATAAGGCCAAAAGCATAAATAATGCTAATCAGCAATTGAACCCGATTAAACCAAATGATTGCATATTAATTATCGAAATTACCTTTGAATCTCAATTAGGTAAAAAAAACTTCAAAAAAGGAAAATACTTTACTTTTTTCACATTCCCAATAAACGTGAGTTTTAGTGAACTCATGAGTTGATTGAATTCCGTCTATCTAGTTTTACATGTGCCGATAATTTCACATATTACGGAGGTTACAGTCGCCAATATATTTGGTTAGTTACATTATACGAATATAGGTATGTGTAGTCATAGATTGGTGGCAATGGTACAAGTAAGTGTATGCTGGTTCTTTAAGGCGCATAACGAGATCTCATCCTCCTAAAGGATTTTGCATACTGATTCTAAAAGGCTTTTTTTTCTCTGTGAAGGAGAAGCGACTCCAATATATTCCATTGAAAAAAATCGCCGTCCAATCCTAACCAACGGTATCGATCGAATCTCCATCATCATGTTTCTTTTTTACTCTGTTTGTTTGTTGACGTCTATATGCTTATTCCTGTATATGCATCAGGAGATCACCATTATTTTTAGCCCTTTAGTTTTTGTGTCTACACTGCTTTTCCCTATTAGTTTTACTTTCCTTGAATTGTATTGCCCTGAGTAAGCACATTGGTTCATTATTTTAAGCCACTTAATTGGAATTTTACTCCAGTATTTGACATTGTTTTAGAAATAAAATGATATCCAATTTTGTAATGTAATTCATCAGTAGATAGAATTTTCCATGCGCTATAATTTTATGAACGCTTGTGGAAGATGAAATGTTATTTTCCATGTGATTTATATGGTATAGAAAAGACAAGACACTATGTTCAATCCGTAACGTTGGGTACATGTGTGCTCGCCTTATAGATTATTGTTATCGTTATTATTATTCATCTCACTTCCTCTGGCGAACGAATAACTCAATCATGCTAGTTTCCTTGTGCAGCACATGTGTCCTCTATAGTTCTCTGAACATACATGGATGTAGAAAAAAGGATGGAAATTTGGAGCGCCTGCTGATGTCTCTCTCTTTTGTTATGTCATTTTTTAAGACGTAGGGATGATGATGGCTTACTAACTTGTACCTTCAACCAATTTCACTTTTCTTCCGTGCACATTAATGTGGCCACACTTTCACCAATAGAATGTTAAGGTATGCATGTATAGGAGCTGTAGCCGGCATGTGCAAGTAATATTCACGTTTCCTTGTTACATATTAGATTGGATAGATTTTTTGGGGTGATTTGGCTCTATAGGGTCTGCAATTTGCATGCCAAAACATTGGAAATAATATGTTTGGTAAAAAGAGTGTTTTTTGGGGGAATCTGTATTCACCAATTTACTTTGTACTCCAATACAACCCTGATTTCTGTTTCAACTGAAGAAGGAAAATTTTAAATTCTCAGTGGTTTCAATGAGTTGTTGTAGTATATGATGTAAGAAATGTTAATTACCATGGAAAGTGTAAAGAAACGTCTTTTTTATGAAAGTGTACCGCTGCGTGTGTTTTATTCTATAGAAACGCTTGCACAGGGCACCCTAAGCTGAAAGTAAATATGAATGGAAGACTTGTTCATCTTTTGTTCCAATGGACGGCCCGTGAGCCAAAAAAGAACTACCTGATTTTTTTTCTTTGGTTTAATTGTGCACTTCCTTTGGCGGCTGCCGTGTCAATGACAAGCACCCATTGTTCTATAAAAGACTCGGCTTCTTTATCACTTTTAGTGTAAAGAAAATCTCCCCTAGTTTTCCTATATATGGAGTTTATTGTCAAAAAGCTGAGATTACATATTCGTGCTTTTTATTTTGGGACGTTTTACAAGGATCATATAGGGTTGACTAAACATTTAACAAGATTTTGTTTTTTTATGAAATGAATATGGTTTGCTTTTGAATCGTAGATTTTTAATTAGCTAAAGAAACTGGGAGCTGAAATTTGTTAACCTTGATTTCTATAGTTTGGACGGTAATTTATAGCATATTTTTATGTTAGTTGTGTGGTCATGGGACGTCGATTTTCTTGTGTGTATTTTAATGAGCTGTTATTGTACATTATACAACTACTGACTTGCATTTGCATCTTTTTCCTCCTTCACCTTTGAAAGCCATGAGCACAGACAATACAAACTACTAACCAGCCAATACCCTCAGAGGTCTTAAATCTGGCAGTGACAAAAAGCCAACTCCTCCTTAAAATTCTTGAGGTTTTGAAATCTTTTGTACAAATTTTTATGACAAAAATCAGTAAGTATGAAATACATAGATGATGTGTACTAAACTCATTATGAGTCACACAGAGGGAAGAAAACCATTCACTAATAATGTGAATGAGAAATGTGTTATTGCTTTGCACATCTCACGTATAGACATGAAAGCAGCGTTCCATAAAAACGCATTATCTTTTTCCTCCAAGCTCCCCATTGACTTTGACCTATTGTAATGGCAAAAAAGTAGTGAGAAAACGAATCCCATAAACCATATCCTTCTCACAGAAATCCAGTGGTGAAACTATATATCGCTATACAGACTATTGTGAAACAAGTAAACCATATTAGTCCGTCAGGTAACAAAACATATAATGAGAAAATCAGACAAAATAACAACTCACAACTCATTCGTTCATGCTTTTTGAACAAAGAAAAAAATGTTGGGGTGGAAAAGACAGAAAAAATTTCTTTGTCACCTCACCTGACAAGCCACAAGATTTTTAATTATTATTATTTGGGAAAATGAGCGTTCAAAAGTTGATGTTAGCTCCAATGTTTCTAAAAACCTCGGCTTAGTTAGTTACAAAAATTTATCAGTGCATGTGTATCCTATATGTTGGGATTTTACGATAGACAAAAAGCTCAAGTTTTATGGATATCTCAACCTTGACAGCATATTAAAATCTCAGTCACACTTTATATTGAAATTCTCAAATGTTTTTTTATTGCACACATGAAATGAAACCTGTAGAATGAACTGGCGGAATTAATCAATTTTTCACTACCATGTATACGTACATATTATGTCACCAATAAGCTGTACACACTCAAATATGGATTGAATTGAATTTCATGACTCGCATCATATTATATACACGGACGGGTTTTGCAAACCAAAGGAACTATGTGTGTAGTATGCTATGGGAGAGTGAGTACAAGGACTATGTAGAGGAAAACTCATAAAACAGAGATCAAGAAGAAGTCATACAAGAGCTCCTTTTTCTCCTATATGGTAAAACTGTGAGGAAGAAAATGAGAAACTTTCAATTCTTTGATAGGAATGAAACGGAATGTAATTGAAGATTGGAGGGAAAGAAGTCTTTCATTTCACATTTGGGCATCACTTGGTTTGAGAGTTGCTCACTCACTCACTCTCATATGTGTGTTGTGTAATGTAGGGGAGATTGGATGGCAAAGCAGAAGTAATGTGCTACGTTGTTATACATATGCGAACTCAAATCTTTTCTGTGCGTATATTTTTTAGCATTCCATGGTCCCTTGCTTACTTATACTTACTTACTTTAGTCACTCAGGACTACTACTTATACAAGGGGAAAGGAAGCACAGTGTGAGAAAGTATAAAAAGAGTGGAAAAACTAATACGAATAAGGCGACCAACTTAAAATACACCCATTCATTCATCCATTCACATGCATGAGCATTTATAGATCTCTCTTTGGTGACTCTATGTATGCTTTTTTTACTTGCATCCCATGTCTTCACGCCTGGATTGTCACCTTTCCCATTTTCGCCAAATCTTATTAAATTGCCCTCTGTCAGAATATCTGGAATGGCCATATCTATCTGCTATGTTCAGACAGTTCCATAGATGCTCTCGGATTTTTTTCACTCCAATAGCATTGTTCTAATCTTTCCACCCCTTTTTCTTAAGCATTTGGACCTAAGTTGAAGCAATGCGTTCAATACAGGCTGATTTCATGGCGTGAATGTTTGTTGAGTTTTTTTTCGTTTAAATGTATACTTTGGATTGTCGAGTTCATGTAAAATTAACTGTCTAGGAAGCGACTAAAATCGTTCGTTAAATGGCATTTAACTACTAAATATGTTTGCTGCTCACTCGCTTCTCTCAACCAACAGTATAAGCATTTAAGTATAATGCACCGAAGTGGCTACAGTTTTCACAACTAGCGTTATAATGACTGAAATATTTATCATTTGATCAACTGGCAGACAATATGGAAACCCCATGGACTCTAATGTAGTCGTCTTTTGTCTTAAGCTGTGTCATTCATAGTCTAGTTAGCGAGTTGAATAGTTGTGCCGTTGTAATGTCAGATGATGAAAAAAATTGTGGCCCCATCCAATTTTTCGGCACCATAGCTTGATAGTAATAACAATAATTATAATCATCTATATGTTTTACTTTAGTTTTTTCTTGCACTTTGATCATTTATAAAGTTGAGTTGAGCTTCCAATTGTTCTTGAGATGACAAAGCAATTTTGATGATGACTTTTCCTTTGACCATAATGTACTAACTAACTAACTACTATCTTCGCTTCACTTTGCTTGTGCACACTATATATTCCTTTATGTTTTAATGAGTGTACGAGAAAAATCAGTGTCTTCCAATCTCTTGTATTGATCATGATTGTATTCCATTATTCATGATTTCGTATGGAGAACGCATTGTCATTTAATTCTGTGGACTTTTTAAGAAAGAGCACTCCATGCATGCTTCCATAGATTACAAGGTGCATTGTGTTTGCTTTTAGAACTATTGCATGCTAATGGAGGTAATTATGCATTATTAAAAGGTAATGTGGACCACTGTGGGGTACTTATGGAATTCTTATAGTTGGTTGAAAGCAAGGCAAGGGAATGACTGGATAAAATTTTAGTTGGTTAGTGGTTAAGTTTTAGTTAGATGTGGTCTACAGATTTGACGAGTTTCGTGGGAATCTTTCTAGGGCTTTTTTGGTTAGTTGATAATTTCAATTTGATATTGGCTCATTTGTAATTTAGTTTGCAACAGTATATGACTGCAATATGTGTGGAGGAAGAAATTGTGAGGGGATGAAATGAGAATTCATGTAGTAGCCACATTTTGGGTGTGCTGCTTGCATGCAACCAAGTTTTATGTAATGAATAAGACCACGCAGAGGGTAAATCACAGGAAGTACAAATTAAATTTAATTCTCTCTCTTTTGATCCCAAAAGTTAGTTGTCAAATTAAATTTATGAGTGAGGAAATCGCTTATTTTTACCCCAAAAGGAGCATGAGGAAAGCCTCAAATTAGTTAACGAGGCATTGCAAGCCGTTAACTTTGAATTAGTCACCAAATCCTGTTCTGACGGCCGAGTACAGAAATAATAAGTCGAATTTAATATTGATAAAAACCTACGTGAATGAATCCTTAAACAATATCTAAACTAAAGCCCCAAAAGTATGTTGCCTTATTCGAAATTATAAGGAAAAAGAGATTTCAAACTGCTTAACGCTACTAAATAAAAGTAGGAATCGCCCTTCCTTTTTGTAATAATGATGTGTGCGTAGGAGTATAAGAATTAGTTGAAATCCGTACTTACTTACTATTACAATGGAAGTGTACACATCCAATTTTTCTATCTTCTCTAAAACCACTTGGAATTAACAAGGGGAATCTTTTCTAATTCTTTATGATCTGCTGCTGACTGACTGACTACAACCATTGTATTCAATTTGAACCCGTCGTTCTATTGTCTTGCTCTAAAGGAAGACAAAATAGTATGCTCTCTATCATCTACTGTACGAGTAGTTTGTTTGTGACACTTTATAATAGCCAAGTCTGTAGAAAATCCTATGCTATTATATGGAATCATCAAGATCCAGCAAAAAGAAAAAAAACAGACTTCCAAAAGTCTGTAGTGAAATAACACAGAAATGATCAAATTAGCGTGATTATGTTGAATTAATCATCTTAATGGGGTACTGTGTTGAAAAGAACCCTTGTAAAGAGATTTTTTGGATTTTCCCCATTTTCTTTCCACTTTGACACAGGAAAAAAACCTAGTCTAGTTAGAAAAAAACATTAGGCGTTTCCTTTCCATACAACTCACAAATATAATTGGATTTAATGTGGCCACTCGAATCGCTGCTCATTGTAAAAGTCATAATTGTCCAAATCTGGACGGGTTAGATTGCAAGTAATTTGTCCACAAATGGAAGGGAAAACTCGTATTTTACTTAGCCAGTCAAATTCAGAACCCATCGGATTCATAATCATCATAAATTAGACAAATTATTACAAATTTCTTTATCTCAATTAAACAAGCTCATCGAAAATCAGTCAAATATTTATTTACGACCTTTTACAAACGACTATTGACCTATAACTAAACCTAGCCGCCTGTATGTTATACTTGTTGTATTGTGAAATACAAAGAAGCACTTTTCCCAAAGATTTTCACGGCATGGGCTCTTCAAGCACGCATGCAATGATGAGAGAGTGAGACTGCTATTAATTTGTAATCCAACCCTATGTGAGCCTTCCCGCAGTGTTTATTAATATCTCATTAATCAAGCATTTAGACGCGTGATAAGCATCTGACGTGTAGGCAGAGAAGATTAACCCTTTCACCCTTGGCTCATTTGTTATGCTTGAACTTTTTTAAAGACCAAATTTGTGTGAGCTCGGACTCATATGCATTTTTTCTTCATTACTATATCTGTGTCACGACAAAGATGGAGTTAGAGCGAGAAACCATTTTTGATTTTATTATTATTATTGTTGTTATCATCCTGATGATCACAGACGATTTTTTCATTCTAAGGCATGCATACGTGTGTATTAAGTTAGTTAGTGTATACGTTCTGTAAGGTTTTTGTTTCGTCAAGATAGAGTCAATGATATTTGAAATCTACGGATCATCCTTTCTGTTGTACAATAATGAATGCATGTCCGGGCAGTCTTTTTTTTTGTCTTGTGATTAATAATATGCTTTGTAGTGAGTTAACTCCTGAAATCAAGCACTGGTTGGATTGCTGGGTATCTTGACAAGCTACAGCCGTAGCTTTTGTTTTTCTATTAATATTTATTTTACCAACATCACACATTGTGGCGACCCCTGGAACGCATATCTGGTGTCTAATGAATATTCCATGGACTAATATTTTTTGTCTTTGCTCTTTTCTGTCATACAATGAAATACGGATACGGCTAAGAATTCGGTTCTTAGTTGTACTAGGGTATTTAATAGACACTCATATAATAATTTGCCGTTAGTTTGATTATTTATTTACTGGCTGGCAAGTATGCAGGCATATAACATGAATTCATATCCTTAGCATACTATATCTGCTTATTTTGTTGATCCAGTGAAAGAATGTGCTTTCTCACACACATATTGTGGCAAGTCACGCGTTCTTTGAGATTCTAAATATAAGTGAACATGACGGATGTGTTCCAAATTATGTGAAGAGATTAAATCTAAGGACGACATTAGGATTAACCAGGTGGTTTGGATAGTTAGTTACTTAGTTAGCATCTATACTTTTAGTTATTTATTTAAGCAGTGCAATGGAATGCAACTCATCATGCATACTATCTATTGCTCTCTCCCTTGTTCGACTTACAGAGAGAAGAACGCCTAAAAACTTAGGAACTCAGTCAGTGAGTGCACATAATATAGTTTAGTTAGTAAAGATGATGAGCATAATGTACTGCTCACATAGTCCGTCATGATATTATGATGAAGGAGGGAATACCTCCCACAGAGTGTGACAATGGTTTTGAATGCATCAGTCAGTTAGTTAGCCATAGTCTGGTCAGTCAGTGATGTATGGGAATGACTCCACGCCCAATATATTGGTTACTAAACGTAACTTACCCTGTGTATGATAATGGTCATCATCATTATTATTTATTATCCACTGTGCACTCATCATCATATCCGATCAGATATTGTTATTATTTGTGGCAGCAGCAGTCAATAATAATATCTTGATGTAAAAAATGTGTGTTAACTCGGATTGCTAGGAAAGACATACAACAACTATGGCCCAAAGGGCGCAAGCTAAACTATAGGCAAGATAGTAAATCGTATATAATGGATTGGCAAACTGGTGAAAAGTTTTGGATTGGAAATACAATGTTAGAGTTTGTTGTAATTCTTTTTGGATGTATTTCCTGAGACATGAGGATGACGAGGGCACTAATTGGGTCAACATGAGAAATCCCTGTGGAGATTTGTTTCGCAGTGTGAGAACAGTAAATAGAAAGATTTGATTTGAGACGAGGTTATAGTATAGTAAGTTAGTGAGTTGAATAGGCTAAAGTTTTTCTCCTGGAAAGTCTTTTAGTTAGTTAGGTCTGGCAGGGAGCAATAATAATAATAATAATTTCTCTAGAGGAAACTCTCTTTGGTGACAAAGTTAGCCATCTTGATTAAGTAAGTGAGCTTTACTCACTAACTAACTTGATTAAGACGCAGTCTTTGAAGAAAAAATGTACAAGACGTATGTAGTGAGCACTGTGGCCGTAATTTAATTACCCAGTTCTGATTAACCGCTATGTTCACCCGTCTTCCCCTTTTTTTTCGTGACGCAAGACTGAGCTTTTGAATAGAATTTCTTTCTCACCCTAAAGTTGTAGATTTCTCACTGGAATTGGTAGAGCTTTGCTTACTGCAAACTTTAATCATGAGTTTTAACGAGCAGGGCAACTGAAAACCACGGACGCTTTATGTGCTTAGTTGTTAAAAAAAGTTTTAATTAATCTAGGATTTAATGCGCACGGATAGAGCAAATAGGTTTGAAAGAGATTTGTTTGGGAAAAAGTTGATATGCATAAATGCGTCTTTTCTTATTTACTTACTTGGTTAGTTAGTTTGTTAGTTAGCACTCATTTCCTATAGTTAGTTAGTCAGTGTTATGGGGTATATCGAATTCGGGCTTGACTCATTTATGTCCCCAACTTTTATAAACTATTCACTTAATCATAGAATGGTTGTGATTCCCCTGTTTTTTATTGCAGCATGTGGCCTTGTACAGAAAAAAACCGTCTCAGCCATCATTTTTTCCCATCCTGTAATCCTGTACAACTTCTTTCATTTACAATTTTTTCATTCAGACACACTCCTCTTAATTTGTCTCGTGTTCATAAATTCTAATCCCTATCCCTTCCTCTTTTTTTTGTTTGCTTCATTATTATTATAACGGGGGTGAACTTTTTATGCCACTTTATGGTATGGTATCTTTATAAACCAAACCACCAAAAAAATGCAAATGAGTTGGGCATGCTGGAGATTTCAGGGTGTCAGAGTAATTAATTTTTTTAGACTAAGCTTATTTGTCACGTTAAGCAGCTATTTTTCAAAATCATTTAGCTTGGTATGTATGCAAATTAATCTCATAGTATTTTCTACTGATTTATTGTTGCAGGCTACTTGGACGTGGATCTATGCATGTTTTTTCTTCCATGCAGTTCCGTAGTCTAATTAACTACAATGACGATGGTTATATTCTGAATTCGCTGTTGGATATAGGTGCTGGCGATGGGTCCACCACAATGAATATGAAAGAGTTTTTTAATCAAGTCTTTGTAACAGAAATGGCACCTCCAATGAAAAAACAACTTGTACAAAAAGGATTCACGTAAGATTTTTTTAAATCGGGGATTTGGGGCAAATTGAAACTTGAATGGCTTACTTGTTGAATTTTTTAGTAAATTGGCAGATTGGAAACACTGCCGATGAAAGATATTTTACATGCCAAAGTGTGAAGTGTTCATTTAGAGTGGAAGTTTGATGAATTTTTTTTCAGTAATGAACAAGTTGAGTATAAAAGCACAACTTTTTTCAATGAGTATCACTTTCTTTTATACCAAGTTCATCATGCTTCCCGAAAGGAATTAAAATGTAAATGTATTCTGCATAGCTCTCCTTTAGATAGAGAATTCAATGGTATCCAATAATGTATAGAACTCTCATTAGTCCTTTGGTAATTTGGGATGGTTAATGTGAACGAGCTTTTTTTCCTTTTATGAACTTTTTCTTGGGAGAAACTTAATTAGAGCGAGTTTATTGGAAATGATGGTATCGGCTATAGAAACTCATTGCCGAAATTTTTCTTCCTAAAAACTCATCTCTTTTGATTAGATTTCAGCTTGTTAATTAATTAGGGTCGTTAACTTTGAAGTAGGTTTCCAAAGGGTGCTATTATATATACAGGAGCGGAAAACTTTCTGACTTCCATGCAAATAAAAAAGTCATCTAGTTAAGAACTCAAGTCTCAGGATGATGATCATGTTGTTGATTTAATTAGTGAGGACGATGTCAGAATAATTTACTTTGATCACATGGCGTGGGCTTGCATTTTTACGTACTTCATTTGTCTAGTGAACTGGAAGTTAATTTCTATGGATGTTCACCCTAAGTCTTGACAAAAAAGTCTTGCATAAAATTATTTTTAGTTGGTTTCGCTGTATTTTTTGTCTCTCAAGTTGAGTAAAGCCACTTAAAAGAATGGGTGAAGAGCTTACTTGATGAATTTTAAGATGTTGGGTAATAAAAAGGGCTCCAAGCGATCCATTTTTATGGCAGTTTATCTTAATGAGTGACTTTGGATGTTGTAACTACTTAATGGCAGATAGTTTTTTTTTCTTTCTCATAAAGTTTGATGGCATCCGCTAGAAAGCATGGGAGTCAGCTAATTGCAGTGGAAACTTAATTAACTCTGGGATTACACAATCTTGTATGCGCTATTTTTACAGTGTTCTGGATGAAAACGACTGGAGTGATACTAATAATAAGTTTGACGTTGTGACATGTTTGAATGTTCTGGACCGTTGCGAAAAGCCTTTAACATTGCTACAAGATATAAAAAAAGTGCTAAAACATGACAATGGTATTGCTGTTGTCGCCTTCGTTATTCCGTACGCACCTTTCGTTGAATTTGGTAAGCATATCCTACGATACGACATCTTCAAAAATAGTCAGAGCAGAATAGACAGTTAGAGCAGATCTTATAAATGTTTCAATGCTTGGCTATATTTTTAGGATCAAATAGAACAACAAATGAACCTTTAGAAGAAATGAAAATCTCAGGAAATAATTTTGAAGAAGAAGTGGGTAATTTTATTGCAAACGTACTCACTCCTAATTACTGGGAAGTCATACGCTGGACAAGACTTCCGTATCTATGCGAAGGAGATATTGGTAGATCTTACTATTGGCTTGATGATGCTGTATTTGTAATCAAACCGTGTTCATCTTAAACTACTTAAACTTGAGACAGTAACATGCTTATTATATCATACAGTGCACATTCATTCCTGAATAAACGAGTAGGACGTTTTATAATTCCTTCGACATGAAAGTATATACAGAAGTGATTTCTTGTAAAAATATCGAAAACGAAACCAGCAAACAAACCTCCTGTATCTAAAAGACGTATTGAATGTTTTCAATTCATTCCATAACTAAACCGATGAGACGAGTAAAAGTACAAATAATAAAATCTTGCGCAAAATAAACCAAATAGTAATTATTTGGTCCATGATACTTTAGGAATATCGAAATGCTCGGTAAGGTTATCCAGATGACGGTTGAAGTCTTCTACTCGCATTTTATGGCTTTTCGAAGCCTTTTCCATGATCCTTTGCTCTTTCTAAATTCAAAGAGTAAAATCGCTGTTAAATAGTATCACATAAGTATTATTTATTAATTAAACCAAGTTTGAATTTTGATAGATAATTC
>Ga0210040_10007169_pt1 | contig 13639 bp, 10 predicted proteins | sample CryGeyCG12114_NA_FD_185462 | JGI IMG/M metagenome (GOLD analysis project Ga0210040, IMG submission 185462) | Groundwater microbial communities from aquifer - Crystal Geyser CG19_WC_8/21/14_NA (SPAdes) (version 2) | ecosystem: Environmental > Aquatic > Deep subsurface > Groundwater | place: USA... | reverse complement strand
CGGCCGCCGCGGCGAACTCCCCGGAGTGGCGGGCGGCGGACATGGGTGCGCTGAACGGGCACTCGAACGCGCGCGGGGTGGCGCGCGTGCTGCGCACCCTCAGCCTGGGTGGGGAGGCCGGCGGCGTTCGGCTGCTCTCCCCGGAGACGGTGGAGGAGGTGTTCCGCCAGCAGTCCGACGGCGTGGACCTGGTGCTGGGCGTGCCGTTCCGGTTCGGCACGGGGTTCTGCCTCGGCTCGCCGATCGTCCCCTACGTGCCCGAGGGGCGGACCTTCTTCTGGGGCGGCTGGGGCGGCTCGCTGGCGATCATGGACCTCGACCGGCGGCTGACCATCACCTACATGATGAACCGGATGGGCAGCGGCATCCTCGGCTCGCCGCGCAGCGAGGCCTACGTGCGGGCCGTCTACGCCGCGCTGGGCTGATGGAGCTCGACGACCGCTCTCGGCCGCACGCTTCCTGCCCGTCGTGCTCTCCGGCCGTGGGCGGGGGCGACTGCGTGACCGGCCCTTCCTCGACGCCCTGCCGATTCCGGTGCTGGAGTCGCAGCCGCCGTCCTCGGTGGTGTTCGGCGGCCTGCTGCAGCCCTGGCGCCTCAGCGGCGGGAAGCCGGCCCCGGATCTCGACGCCGCTGCGCTGCGCGCCTGGGACGCGCCGGGCTGGGGAAAGGTCGCCATGGACTTCCGGCTCGCCGCCACCCGCGGCGGCACGGAGCTCTCATCCGAGACCCGGGTGGCGGCGACCGACGACGCCAGCCGTTCGGCGTTCACCCGGTACTGGCGGGTGGTCCGCTCCGGGAGCACCGCCGTCCGCTGGGAGCTGCTCACGGCGGTCGAGCTGCGCGCGACCGGCTGACCTGCGCGAGGATCGGCCCGTGGCCTGGACCGAGAAGGACATCCCCGACCTCAACGGGCGCACCGCCGTGGTGACCGGCGCCAACGGCGGGCTGGGCTACTCGACGGCGCTCGCGCTGGCCGGCGCCGGTGCACACGTCGTCGTCGCCGCCCGCGACCCGGAGAAGACGGCGGGCGCGACGGCGCGGATCCGCGAGCGGTACCCCGCTGCCTCGCTGGAGGTGGTGCCGCTGGACCTCGGGGACCTGTCGGTGGTGTCGACGGCGGCGGACGCCGTGCTGGCCGCGCACGAGCGGATCGACCTGCTGGTGAACAACGCCGGCGTGATGGCGATGCCGCAGCGGACCACGGCGGACGGGTTCGAGATGCAGTTCGGCGTCGACCACCTGGGTCACTGGGCCTTCACCGCGCACCTGCTCCCGGCCCTGCTGCGCGCCCCGGCGGCCCGGGTGGTCACGGTGACCAGCACCGCCCGGTTCATGGGCGGCCCGCTGGACCCGGCGGACCCGCATCTGCGGAAGAAGTACAAGGCGTGGGGCTCCTACGCCCGGGCCAAGATGGCCAACTACCACTTCGGGCTGGGCCTGCAGCAGCACTTCGCGCGGGCCGGGGTGGCGGCGTCATCGCTCATCGCGCACCCAGGGGCGTCGAACACCGACCTGCAGGCGCGCACGGTGCGGGAGGGTGGCGCCGGCTGGTCGGGGGCTGTCGTCCACGCGATGACCGAGCGGTCGGGCATGACGCCGTTGGAGGGCGCGCGGCCGCAGCTCCGGGCGGCCACGGACCCGGCGGCGGTCGGTGGCGAGCTGTACGCGCCGCGCTTCGGCACGAACGGACCGCCGGTGCGCCGGCCGATCCTGCGCCGCTACGACCTGCAGAAGCAGATCGACGTCCTGTGGGAGGTCTCCGAGCGGGAGACCGGCGTGCCGCTGGTCGTGCCGCCCGCCTGAACGTCACTGCTGGGTGGTCAGGCGGTCAGGCCGCGCCGTCGACCGCCCAGTCGGCGAAGACCAGGCTCACGCTGTGCCCGCTCGAGGGCCAGTTCGGCACGTTCAGCGTCTGCGGGCGCTCGGCGTCGCCGCGGGGCAGGTTGCGGGCGGTGAGGGTGCCGTCGGCGTCGGGCGTGGCCGGCAGGAACACGTCGATGCCGCTCTGGAAGGGCTGCTCGCCGAAGAAGGGCAGCTTGGCCAGCGTGCTCTCGCCGGGGGTGGCGACGTCGTCGTGCACGTGCAGCCCGATCGCGCCGTTGCCCACGAAGTCGGTGATCACGTCCACCGGCTCGCCGTCGTCCACGCTGAGCTCGAGGACGTCGGCATCGCCCTCCGAGTGCCACTCGCGCATGCGGCTGATGACCAGTGCGGTGTGCTCGTCCCCGGTGTTCGTGTTCTGCCGGACGGTGCCGTCGGGCTCGGAGGACAGCAGCCGGACGAAGGCGCTGCTGCGCACGTAGGGCTGCAGGTAGAGGTGGTGGACGACGGGGGAGGCCGCCGAGCTCAGGGCGTACTCGTAGTGCGCGCCGTTCTCCAGCTCGACGGGACCGAACTCCCCGTCGGGGCCGAGCTCGGCGCTGGCGTGCGGCTCGTCGCCCGTGCGGGCGCCGGTGCCGGTGTCGATGGCCCAGATGTCCAGCGTGGCCTCCCGCCCGGTGTTGGCGGGGAAGTTGACCGCCCGGCCCGAGATCTCCACCGGCTCGCGCTGCGGCACGATGTCGACCACCTCGGGCGCCTCGCCGACGAGGAACTCGTACTGCGCCGCGAAGGACTCCTTCGACGTCGCCACCTCGACGTGCGTCTGCCCCGGGAACTGCGCCTGGTCGGGCGCGACGCACGGCACTGCCTGCGGCTCGGGACAGGGCCGGCCGTCGATCGCGACGTACTTGGCCACCTTGGCCGCCTGCGCCGGGTCGCCGAGGTAGAGGGTGGACACGCTGGTGCCGCGCGAGTGGCCGATCAGGTAGACCTGCTCGACGTCGAACTCGGCGAGGGTCTCGTCGACGACCTCCGTCAGGCCTGCCGCGTACCCGGGGATGTCCAGACCGGCGCCGTCGTGGTCGTAGGCGACGATGCGGTCCGCGGGGTAGCCGTTGGCCACGAACCGCATGGCGTTGGACTCCACCTGCTGGGCCGAGCCCGCGAAGCCGTGGACGAAGACGATCGGCAGGGCGACGTCGTCCGGCAGCGCCGGCAGCGGGTCGGTGCCCTCCGCGGCGGCCTCGGTCTGGTCCGCCGCTTCCGGTGTGCCGTCGTCGGAGTCCGACGAGCAGCCCGTCAGCGCGAGCGCGGCCGCGAGGACGAGGGCGTACAGCGGACGGCGGGATCGCGGGTCGGTCACGCGCGACACCTTAGAGGCTCGAAGTGACCTGGGTCGCACTCCGGAATGCGGTCCGCGTCGGGCCGCCTTCGAGCCGTCGTGGACCTGTTCTCCCCCGTCGCCCTGGGCGACCTCCAGCTGGCCAACCGCGTCGTCATGGCGCCCCTCACCCGGCTGCGGGCCGGCGCGAGCGGCGTGCCCGGTGACCTGATCGTCGAGCACTACCGGCAGCGCGCGAGCCTCGGGATGATCATCACCGAGGGGGTCTGGCCGAACCCGCAGGGCCAGGGCTATCCCGGGCAGCCGGGCATCGTCACCGACGAGCAGGTCGAGGGCTGGCGGAAGGTCGCCCACGCCGTGCACGAGCGCGGTGGGCAGATCGTCATGCAGCTCATGCACGCCGGCCGGGTGTCGCACCCCGACGTGAACGGCGGCCGGGACGTCGAGGCGCCCTCGGCGCTCGCCATCGAGGGCCAGGTCCGGACGCCGGCGGGCAAGAAGCCCTACCCGGTGCCGCACGCGCTGACGACCGAGGAGCTGGCCCGCGTCCGGGACGAGTTCGTGCAGGCGGCGCGCAACGCGATCGCCGCCGGTCTGGACGGCGTGGAGCTGCACGGGGCCAACGGCTACCTGCTGCACGAGTTCCTGTCGCCGGCGTCCAACGAGCGCACCGACCCCTACGGCGGTACCCCGCAGAACCGGGCCCGCTTCGTCGTCGAGGTGGGAACGGCGGTGGCCGAGGCGATCGGCGCCGGTCGGGTGGGCCTGCGCATCTCGCCGCAGCACAACATCCAGGGCGCGTTCGAGACCGACGACGCCGACGCGCTGCTGACCTACGGCTCGCTGCTCGACCAGCTCCGCCCGCTGGGGCTGGCCTACCTCTCGGTGCTGCATGCGGAGCCCGGGAGCGACCTGGTGCAGGAGCTGCGCCGGCGCTTCGGCGGGCCGCTGGTCGCCAACACCGGTTTCGCGTCGGTCACCTCGCGCGCGGAGGCGGTCAGCCTGATCGAGGACGCGCACGCCGAGGCCGTCGCCGTCGGCCGCCCGGTGATCGCCAACCCCGACCTGGTCGAGCGCTGGGCCGGTGAGCACCCGGAGAACGAGCCGCAGCCGCACCTCTTCTACGCCGCCGGCGCCGAGGGCTACAACGACTACCCCACGCTGGAGCGGGTGGGCTGACGCTCGGTCAGACCGTCGGGACCGGGGGCTCCGTGCGCAGCCCCTGGTCCCACAGCTCCACCGTCTGGACGCCCCAGAAGACGGCGAAGCAGCCGATCAGGCTCGCCTCGATGATGAGCAGCCAGTGCTCGACGCCCCGCCAGCCGAGCAGCAGGCTGCCGACGACGCAGACGGCCATCGCCACCGCGATCCAGGTGTAGCGGTTGAGCCGGCGGACGGGCGCATCGGTGCCCCGGCGCTCGTAGTAGATGTTCACCGCGTTGACGACGACGGTGACGAACACGTTGGCGAACATCCCGACGGCGGCGATCGGGTGCCCGAACCGGTCGAACCACTCCGGCTGGAGCCAGACGACGGCGACCGCCGCGAGGAAGACCAGGACCGACGCGGCGTACCCCAGGATCTCCAGCCGGGTGGGCGGCGGCTCGTCGTTCGCGCTCCTTCGGTTGTGCGCCCACAGCGCGGCGAGCGCGACCAGCGCAGCGCCGAAGACGGCGAGCAGCGCGGCGACGTTGTTCGCGATGTTCAGGTCCCGGTTGAGACCGTCGGTCACGACCCCGCACGAGCCCGCGTCGTGGATGGGTACCAGCGCGACGAACGGCGCGCAGATGCCGGCGAAGTTCAGCAGCACGTCCTCGGAGTCGGTGTTGCCCTTGAGCGACACGAGGCAGACCCCGATGGCCACCAGCGCACCGACGAACAGGTTCTGGACCGGGGTGTAGTAGTAGCCGCTCAGCGAGGTCTGCCAGCAGTTGCCGTCGACCCGGAGCACCTCGTGGACCACGGCGACGGCCAGGCCCAGCACCATGGCGACCATCGCCAGCCGCAGGTACCGGTAGCTCTTCACGGCGGCGACCGCCGGACGCGGCCCGGGCGTCTGCCCGGCCGCGATCCGCTCCAACCACCTCATGACCGCCCCCGTCCCTCGCCCGGAATGGTCGGGTCAGCAGGCGCCGGGGGCAAGGCCGCGCGCCGGTCATGCCCCGAGCGGCCGGTCGGCGTTCGAGTCGCCGCCGAGAACGCGAACGGGCCCGCCTGCGGGTGCAGGCGGGCCCGTTCGTGCGGAGGTGTCGTCAGCCGGCGGCCTCGATGACCTGCGCCATGCGCTCCTGCTCGCCGAGCACCTCGCCGATGCGGGTCTGCACCTCGTCGAGCCGGCCGATGATCTCGCCGGTGGTGCGGATGCCCTCGCCGACGGCCTTGCTGCTGCTCTGGATGCCGGCGATCTGGTCGGCCACCCGCTGGGTCGCCTTCGCCGTCTCCCGCGCCAGGTCCTTGACCTCGCTGGCCACGACCGCGAAGCCCTTGCCCACCTCACCGGCCCGCGCCGCCTCGATGGTGGCGTTGAGCGCCAGCAGGTTGGTCTGGTCGGCGATGCCCGAGATGATCCGGATGACCTCGCCGACGGCCGCCGACGCCTCGTCCAGGGCGACGACGTCCCCGGTCATGGTCGCGGCCTGGGCCACCGCGTTGTCGGCGACCCGGCCGGCCTCGTTGGCGGCCTCGCGCAGGCGGGCGATCGTGCCCAGCAGCTCGCGGGCGTTGGCCGCGCTCTCCTCGTTGCGGCGCAGCACGTCGATCCGCTGCGACACCAGCTGCTGCACGTTGCGCAGCGACGCCGCCCGCGAGTCGGAGAGCTCGAGGGTGTCGGTCACGAAGAAGTCCATCGTGCCGATCACCTTGCCGCTCACCACGAGCGGGAAGCAGACGCCGGACTTCACGCCGGCGCGCTGCGCCGCGGGAGCGCGTACGCAGTCGGTCACCTGGCCGATGTCCTGCACGAACACCAGCTCCTTGGCCCGCCAGGCGCGGCCGGACAGGCCCACGCCCTCGGCGAAGCTGGCACTCAGGGTGACGGCGCGGAACTCCTCGCCCGCCGAGCCCGACTCCTGCTGGAACCGCAGCACCTTGGCCGACCCGTCCAGCGCCCAGTACGAGCCGTAGGCCCAGCCGAACGCGCTGCGCACGGTGTCGAGGGCGACGCGCAGGGCGTCCTCCTGGGTGGCGGCGGCGCCGATCTTGGTGACGACGGAGGTCACGGCCTCGCGGTCGTGCAGCGTCTCCTGCAGGTGCGCCCGGGCCACCGCCGCCCGCTGGGCATGCACCAGCACACCGCGCAGCGAGCGCCACTTCGAGGCACGACCGCCGAAGAACGGCAGCTCCTCGCGGTTGTAGTACTCGTAGATGGAGCTGACCCTGCCGCTCTCGTCCAGCATCGGCAGGACGCAGCCGCGGGTGGCCCCGGCGGACTGGGCGGTCTTCCAGCGACCGCAGAACGTCGGGTCGGTGTTCTCGTTGGCCAGGACCACGTCCTGCGTCCTGATCGCCTGGCCGGCCAGCCCCTCGCCGGGCATGAGCCGCTCGATCCGCGCCGCCCGCATGGCGTCGGCGTAGCCGCCGCTCTCGGCCACGAGCGAGAAGCCGCCGTCGGGGTCGGCCATCCAGGCCGCGCCGTAGTCGAGGCCGAGCTCCTGCGCCAGCGTGGTGACGATGGTCCGGTGCGCCTCCGCAGCGTCGGAGACGCCGACGTCCAGTGCGTTGATGACGGCCTCGACCGCCTCGACGTCGCGAGGGACTGGAACGGGTGCGGTCCCGGAGGTGACCCCGCGCGTGCGACGAATCATCGGTCTCTCTCGGCTCGCTCGTCGGACGGCGACCAGAACCCTGAGTCGCCGGAACCGGTATCGGCAGGCCCGGTCCCGAGACGTACCGTCAGCGCCTCATCGCATGGCGCAACCCGGTCCGTCGCTCAGGCGGTCCCGCGGCCGGCGTCCCCGGCCGGCGTGGCGTCCCCGGCCGGTGTGGCGTCCTCCGCGCCGTGCTCACGCCCGAACGTGGAGCCAGCGGCCGGGTGCGGACCCTCACGGGTGAGCGAGGCCCGCATCTCGGCGGGCGCCAGCGCCCGCGCGACGTGCCAGCCCACCACCGCGACGATGGTGCCCAACGCGATGCCGCCGAGGGAGAAGTCGTCGGTGATCTGGAGCAGAGGGGCGTCGTTGCCGGAGTTGCCGACGGCGATGACGATGCCCGCCGCCAGCGGCACGAGGTTGACCGGGTTGCCGAAGTCGACCCGGTTCTCCTTCCAGATCTTGGCGCCGAGCAGCCCGATCATCCCGTAGAGGACGACGGTGATCCCGCCGAGCACCCCGCCCGGGATCGCGTTGATCAGCGCGCCGAACTTCGGCACCAGTCCCAGGCCGATCGCGACCACCGCGGCGACGTAGTAGGCGGCCGTCGAGTAGACCCGCGTCGCGGCCATGACGCCGATGTTCTCCGCGTACGTCGTGGTCGGGGAGCCGCCGACCGACGTCGCCAGCACGGTCGTCACGCCGTCGGCCAGCACCGCCCGGCCGATCATCGGGTCGAGGTCCCGCCGGGTCATCTCGGCCACCGCCTTCACGTGGCCGGCGTTCTCCGCCACGAGGGCGATCACCGCGGGCAGCACGAGCAGGGAGAAGTTGACCGAGAACGAGGGACCGGTGAAGTCCGGCAGGCCGAACCAGGGCGCGTCCCCGACGGCGTCGAAGCCGACCCGGTCGTGCGCGAAGGGCGTTGCCACGCAGTACGGGCCCTCGGCGGTGCAGGCCTCGCCGGCGCCGTCGCGCAGGTTCTGCCCCGGCAGCGCCGAGGTGTGCGGGCCCGCGGTGGCGTCGAGCAGGATCGACAGCAGGTAGCCGAACACCAGGCCGAGCAGGATCGAGATGCGGGCCAGGAAGCCGCGCAGCAGCAGCGAGGCGACGACGACGAACGCCATGGTCGCCAGCGCCACCCACTGGTCCTGCTGCCAGTAGGTCGCCGTCGCCACCGGCGCGAGGTTGAAGCCGATGAGCATGACCACGGCGCCGGTCACCGCCGGGGGCAGCACCCGGTTGACCACGCGGACGCCGACGAGGTGGATGACCAGGCCGGCCAGCGCGAGGACCACGCCGGACACCAGCAGTGCACCGAGGACGTCGGCGTCCGAGCCGCCCGCCGCGCGCACCGCCACGACGCCGCCGACGAACGAGGCGGAACTGCCCAGGTAGCTGGGCACCTTCCCCTGCACGATCAGCAGGAACAGGATCGTCGCGACCCCGCTCATCATGATCGCGAGGTTCGGGTCCAGGCCCATGAGCAGCGGGAAGACGAACGTCGCCCCGAACATGGCGACGACGTGCTGCGCGCCGATGCCCACCGTCCGCGGCCAGCTGAGCCGCTCGTCGGGGGCCACCGCCTCGCCCAGCGGCAGGGTCTTGCCGTCCCCGTACAGCTTCCACCCGAACGCCATCGGTGCTCCTTCGACCAGCACGGACGCCCGCGGCCGGCGGCGGGCGAGGCGCATCGTCGCACCCCCCGGGAATGCCGGCGCAGGCCGTGGTCCAGTGGGGCACGGCAGAACGACCGTTCTGTTCCGCGCCGACCCCAGGAGCACCCGTGCCCGCGCTCTACACCGCTACTGCCACTGCGACCGGTGAGGGCCGCAACGGCCACACCCGGTCGTCGGACGGCCTGATCGACCTCGACCTCGCCGTGCCGGAGGAGATGGGTGGCGCCGGCGGGGCCAGCAATCCGGAGCAGCTGTTCGCGGCCGGCTATGCCGCCTGCTTCCACTCCGCACTCAAGCTGGTCGCCGGCAAGCAGAAGGTCGCCTTCACCGACTCGGCCGTCACCGCCGACGTGGGCATCGGGCCGAACGAGTCCGGCGGCTTCGGTCTCGAGATCACCCTCTCGGTCGAGCTGGGTGGCATCGACCAGGCGGCGGCCGAGCAGCTCGTCGAGGCCGCCCACCAGGTGTGCCCCTACTCCAACGCCACCCGGGGCAACGTGCCGGTGACCCTGGAGACCACCGTCGCCTGACGTCGGTCACCGTGCATTCCGCGGGTGGCGGGGACCTCCCGTCGCCCGTGGAGCGCTCCCCCAGGGCGTCGTCCCCGGCTGTGAGCAGGGCTTTCCCCATTCCGCAGGAATGGTGGCCGGTGACCGATCCACCGAGTCGACTCAGCGACCCGAGTTTCTTCCGGGACAGGAGTCCATACCGGCGCGCACCTGCCGAAAGCTGCTCCGTCAAGGATGACGGCGCAGCCATCGCAGACCGGGTGAGAAGCACCCGGGTGGGTCTGGGCCACTGAGAGAACGGACTCCTCCCATGCGACTGTCGCGTGTTCTGATCGCCGGTGCCGCGGTCGCCGCCGCCGGCTTCGCCACCTCCGCCTTCACCGCGAGCAACGACTTCACGGACGTCGACGACAACGTCGCCGGCTACGGCGAGATCGCGGTCGCCGGTGTCGGCGTCACGAACATCGCCTACAACCCGGCTGTGGGAGACGCCACCAAGCTGCACAGCGTGGCCTTCACCGTCGACACGGACACGACCACCATGGCGTCGAGGATGACGCTCTCGCTCACCGGCACTGTCACGCCGGGCAGCGCCTCCGCCTGCTCGGCCACGGCGACGGTGATCACCTGCACCCTGACCGCGGACATCCTCTTCACCGCGTTCGACAAGACCGGTCTGACCGTCACCTCCAGCTGAGCAGTGTCGGACGGGGCGGGCGGCCGGGAGGCCGCCTGCTCGAACCGGGATGGGTGCACACCTCCATGAACGCCGCCACGAAGATCGCCAGCACCAGCGCCGCCGTCGCGCTCGTGCTCGTCGGCATGTGGCTGTTCTGGCCGACCTCCCTGGGCGGCGCGACCACGTACCTCGTCACGCACGGTCAGAGCATGGAGCCGGGGTTCTCCACCGGTGACCTCGCCGTGCTCCGGCCTCCGGGCTCGTACGAGGTGGGCGACGTGGTGGCCTACCGGTCCGAGTCGCTGGACACCGTCGTCATGCACCGCATCGTCGCCGTCGACGGCGACCGGTTCGTGATCCAGGGCGACAACAACGACTGGCTCGACGCAGACCGCCCCACCGAGGACGAACTGCTCGGCTCGCTGTTCCGCCAGGTGCCGCAGGGCGGCAGGATCCTGGACGCCGTCGCCTCGCCGTGGTCCCTGGCGCTCATCGCGGCCGCCGTGCTCGGCGTCTCCAGCACCAGCCGGCGCGGACCGCGCGGCAGCGGCCGGCACTCCGCCCACGGTCCCGCCCGCCACCGCTCCCACCGTCCCGCCCGCCGGAGTCCGGTGGTCCCGACGTCGCTGCCGGTGGCCTTCTCCATGCCGACGCGCGCCCAGGCCCGCCAGGTCGGGATCGGCGCCGGCGTGGTCGCCGTCCTGGCAGCCGTCGGCGGCGCGGCCCTGCTCGCCCTGCCCTCGACCGAGACCGGGACGCGCACCGAGGACGTGACCCAGGAGGGCCGCTTCACCTACGCCGGGGACGCACGGGTCGGGACGACCTACCCGACGGGCGAGATCTCGACCGGCGACCCCGTCTACACCCGGCTCGCCGACGCCGTCACCGTCTCCTTCGAGCACACGGTCAGCGCGGCCGGCCTCGACGAGGTCGCCGGCACCGTCCGGCTCGACCTGGCGGTGACCAGCGGGGACGGCTGGAGCGCGCCCCTCGGCAGCAGCCCGGCGACCCCGGTGCAGGACGGAACGGCGGTGGCGTCCGCGCTGCTCGACCCCGTGCGTGCCGCGAATCTCGTCGACCGGCACGACGCCGAGATCGGCGGCAGCGCCGGGTCGGCCAGCATCGTGGTCACCCCCGTCGTCGACATCACCGGCAGCCTCGCCGGCCGGTCCTTCACTGCGACCCAGCCCGCGGCCTTCACCTTCGCCATGGACGGCGTGGCGCTGCGTCCGACGGCGGACGAGGCGGCGTACACCCCGGCCGCGTCCGTCCCCGTCACCCTGGAGGAGGTCGTTCCGCGGACGTTCACCCCGCTCGGGGTGGACCTGCCGATCGGGCTCGCGCGGGTCCTCGCGATCGTGGTGCTCCTCGGCGCCGTGCTCGTGGCCGCCGTCGCCGGCGGGATCGCCCACTCGTACACGGGCGACGCGGCCGACGCCTTCGCCATCCGCAACGCCGCACGGATCCTGCCGGTCGCCGGCCTCACCCCCGGGCGCAGCGTCGTCGACCTCTCCGACGCCCAGGCCCTGCGGCGGGTGGCCGAGCGCGTCGACGGCCTGGTGCTGCACCACGCCGGGACCCGAGGGTCAGACCTTCGCCGTCCAGGACAACGAGACGACCTACCGCTTCGTCTTCCCCGACACCGCGATCGCCCGGACGCCGCCTCCGCCACCGCCCCCGCCGGTGCTGCTCTCGCTGGCCGCGCCGGTCACCTCCCCGCTCCCGCGCATCGCCTGATCCCGGCCGCCGCGTCCGCCTGTCCGAGGGCCTCAGCGGCGCCAGAAGTCGAAGCGGTCGCGGCCGGGCCGGAAGCCCGCCGCCTCCACGACGTCGACGGCGAGGTCGAACTTCTGCCCGACCGAGGACGGGTTGTGGGCGTCGCTCCCGAAGCTGACCGCCTCCCCGCCCTCGTCGTGGAACCAGCGCATCTGGTCCGCCGACGCCAGCGGGCTGCTGGTGTTGATCTCCAGCGCCCGGCCGGTGCGGGCCAGCGCGCGGAAGACCGCCCGGTACTCCTCCTCGTAGTCCTTCTCCACGAAGCGGTGCGTGCCCCCGGGCCAGTACCGGCGCGGGAAGTCGACGTGCGCGAGCACCTGGAAGACGGCGCTGCTCTCGACCATGTCCACCAGCTCGGCGAGGTAGCGGCGCATCGTGCCGTCCTCGTCCTGCCACAGCAGGTGGCCGACGCCGTAGAGCCGCCCGTCCTTCGCCAGGGAGTGCAGCGAGCCCAGGATCCGGTCGACCGGAGCGTCGCGCAGGTAGGCGGCCACGCTGCTGCCGAACAGGTGCGGCTCGCCGGTCTCCACGCCCGACAGGATCCGCAGGTCCGGGAACCGGTCGCGCACCTCGGCGAGCTCGGCGAAGTACCCCTGGACGTCGATCTCGGCGTGCCGGGACGCGTGCCGCTCGACCAGGCCTTCGTCGGTCGCCCGGTCGTCGGGGTCCCAGACGGTGAAGTCGAGGTGCTCGGTGAAGGCGATCGCCGGCAGCCCCAGCTGCACCGCCCTCTCGCAGGCCCGGCGCATCGTCGACGAGTCGGCGGTGTCCCATGACCAGTGCGTGTGGACGTGGTTGTCCGGCGGCCGCTGTCGCTGATGTGCCATCGCCGGTGGATTCTCCACCGTCGCCCACAGGTCCCGCGCGCTGGTCCGCGCTGTCACCCGGACTGCCTACTGTCGGGGCATGACCACCGCCGCGCCGCCGTCCGAGGCCGCCAGCTCCGTGCACGCGGAGGCGCTGGCCGTGCTGCGCGAGCTCACCGGCCGGCCGGACGCGGTGTTCCGCGAGGGCCAGGACGCCGCCGTCTCCGCCCTGGTCGAGCGCTCCCAGCGGGCCCTGGTCGTCCAGCGCACCGGCTGGGGCAAGTCGGCGGTCTACTTCGTCTCCACCGCGCTGCTGCGCCGCCGGGGCAAGGGCCCGACCCTGCTCGTCTCGCCGCTGCTGGCGCTCATGCGCGACCAGGTGGCGGCCGCGGCCCGCGCCGGCATCCGCGCGGTCGAGATCTCCAGCGCCAACATGACCGAGTGGGACGACATCGCCGCCCGGCTGGTCGCCGACGACGTCGATGTGCTGCTCGTCTCGCCCGAGCGCCTCACCAACCCGCGGTTCCGGGAGGAGCAGCTGCCCGGCCTCGTCGCCCGCTGCGGTCTCGTCGTCGTCGACGAGGCGCACTGCGTCTCCGACTGGGGTCACGACTTCCGCCCGGACTACCGCCGCATCCGCGACCTGCTGGGCACCCTCCCGGCCGGGACGCCGGTGCTCGCGACCACGGCGACCGCCAACGAGCGCGTGGTCGAGGACGTCGCCGAGCAGCTGGGTGCGGGCGGGGTGGAGGTCACCACCGTCCGGGGACCGCTGTCGCGGGACTCGCTGCGGCTGGGTGTGCTGCGGCTGCCGTCGGACCGCGCCCGCCTCGCCTGGCTGGCCGCCCGCATCGGCGACCTCCCCGGCAGCGGCATCGTCTACGCGCTCACCGTCGCCGCGGCGGAGGAGACCGCCGCGCTGCTGCGGGACGCCGGCCACGAGGTGCGCTCCTACACCGGGCGGCTCGACGACGCCGACCGCAAGGACGCCGAGGAGGCGCTGCGCAACAACGAGGTGAAGGCGCTGGTCGCGACCTCCGCCCTCGGCATGGGCTTCGACAAGCCCGACCTCGGCTTCGTCGTGCACCTGGGGGCGCCGTCGTCGCCGGTCAGCTACTACCAGCAGGTGGGCCGTGCCGGTCGCGCCGTCGAGCACGCCGACGTGCTGCTCCTCCCGGGCCCGGAGGACATCGCGATCTGGCAGTGGTTCGCCACGTCGT
>Ga0210040_10007168_pt1 | contig 13640 bp, 10 predicted proteins | sample CryGeyCG12114_NA_FD_185462 | JGI IMG/M metagenome (GOLD analysis project Ga0210040, IMG submission 185462) | Groundwater microbial communities from aquifer - Crystal Geyser CG19_WC_8/21/14_NA (SPAdes) (version 2) | ecosystem: Environmental > Aquatic > Deep subsurface > Groundwater | place: USA... | reverse complement strand
GCGCCTCGGCATCGCGCTCTCACCGATCCTGCTCGCCGGCGCGCTCGCGGGCTGCGGTGGGTCCGACGACAGCGCGACGGCCGCTGCCGGAGGGGCGCCCAAGGCCCCGGACTCCCTGGTCGTGGTCAACCCGGGCGGCGACTGGGGCGACTGCCAGACGAAGCAGTTCTTCGACCCGTTCACGGCGAAGACCGGCATCGACATCGTCGCCACGCAGAACCAGACCGTCGGGCAGATCGAGGCCGCGGTGAAGGCGCAGCAGTTCACCGCGGACCTGACCTACCCCGGCACCAGCCTGCCGTTCGGGCCCGACGCCGAGGCCAACCTCGAGAAGATCGACTACTCGAAGATCGACAAGGCCGAGCTCGTCCCGGGCACCTTCAACGACTACGCCGTGTCGATCGACGTGTTCTCGTACGCGATCGGCTACCGCACCGACCGCTTCGACGGCAAGGTCCCCGCCGGCTGGGCCGACTTCTTCGACACCGCGAAGTTCCCCGGCAAGCGCGCGCTGCCCGTGGACATCGACAACTTCCTCGTCCTCTACGCGGCGCTCATGGGCGACGGCGTCGCGCCGGACGCCCTGCTCCCGCTGGACGTCGACCGCGCCCTGGCCAAGCTGGACACCATCAAGAAGGACATCGTCTGGTACACCTCGGGCAGCCAGGGCCAGGAGCTGCTGGCCTCCGGCGAGGTCTCCATGGGCATGGAGTTCGCCAACCGCGTGACGAACATGAAGAACGCGGCGCTGCAGTGGAACGGCCAGATCGTCGCCGGCGACTTCATGGGCGTGCCGAAGGGCAACCCGAACAAGGACGCCGCGATGGACCTGCTGGGCTTCATCACCAGCGCGCCGGTCAACGGCACCTTCACCGAGTGCGCCGCCGGTGCCCCGGCCAACACGAAGTCCGCGGTCTCCCCGGAGGTCGCCGACGACCTGCCGACGTCGCACCTCGACGTGACCTACCTGTCGGCCGACGAGAGGGCGCTCGCCACGTACGCGGCGGAGCACTTCGACGAGGTGACCAGCCAGTTCAGCGAGTGGCGGGGACAGTAGGGGCGTGCGCCTCCTCACCTCCCGGCGCGACCCGGCCTGGCTGGCCGTGCCCGGCGTCCTGTTCCTCGTCTTCTTCTTCGTCTGGCCCATGATCAGCATGGCGAGCCAGAGCCTGGAGTCGAGGCGCGGCACGTTCGGCAACTACCAGCGCGCGGTCGACTCGTCGGCCGTCCTGCACTCGCTGTGGGTCACCCTCTCCCTGTCGCTGCTCAGCACGGCGATCTGCATCGTCCTGGGCTACACGTACGCGTACACCGCGGTGCGCAGCCGGCCCTGGATCGCGCAGCTCCTGCTCGGCATCGTCGTGATCCCCGCGGCGATCAACCTGCTGGCGCGGATCTTCGCGCTCCAGGTCGTCCTGCAGGACCAGGGCATCCTCAACCGGCTGCTCATCGACCTCGGGCTGATCTCCGAGCCCCTGCAGCTGATCCGCACGCGCTTCTCGATCGTGCTGGGGATGGTGTCGATGCTGCTGCCGTTCCTGGTCTTCCCGCTGTACGCCACCATGCGGCGGATCAGCCCGGAGCTCGTCCTGGCGGCGCAGAGCCTCGGCGCCCGGCCCAGCGCAGCCTTCCGGCGGGTGTTCCTGCCGCTGTCGATGCCGGGCCTGCTCGCCGGCGCGCTGCTGGTCTTCGTGTCCTCGCTGGGCTACTACATCGTCCCGCAGCTGCTCGGCAACAACGGGTCCGACCAGTTCCTCGGGCAGTACGTCGCGTACTACGTCAACCAGGGGCAGGCCGGCTTCGGCGCGGCCCTGGGCATCGTGCTGCTGGTCCTGACCGTGCTGACGCTCGCGCTGGCCTCGCGCCTGGTCCGCCTCGGCGACGTCCTCACCGCCTCCGTGGCGGGCCGGTCGTGACGCCGACCCGGCGGCGCATGGTCGTCGGCCCCCTGGTCTGCGCCGTGGTCACCGTCGTGCTGGTGGCCCCCATCGTCGTCGCCGTGATCCTCAGCTTCACCGCGGGCAACAACCTGAGCTTCCCGCCCGACGGGCTGTCGCTGCGCTGGTACCGCGCGATCTTCACCAGCTCCGTCTGGACCACCCGCATCCCGGTCAGCATCCAGGTCGGCCTCAGCACCGCGCTGCTGGCCACCGCCCTGGGCGCGCTCTGCGCCGTCGCCATCACCCGCGGCTCGTTCCGCGGCAAGGGCCTGGTCACGGCGCTGCTCATGGCGCCCCTGGTGGTGCCGGTCGTGGTCCTGGCCACCGGCGAGTTCTTCGTGATGTCCGACGGCTGGACGGTCGGAGGGTTCACCTTCGGCGGCGACCTCATCGGCACGCGGCTCGGGCTGACGCTCGCGCACACGGTCCTGGCGCTGCCCTACCCGACCCTGCTCATCGCGACGGCGCTGCGGCAGGTCGATCCGGACCTCGAGCTGGCGGCGATGAGCCTGGGCGCCGGCGCGTTCTCCCGCTTCCGCCGGATCGTCCTGCCGCTGGTGGCCCCCTCGGTGCTGGCCGGCGCGATGTTCGCCTTCCTCACCTCGTGGGACGAGGTCGTCATGGCCTCGTTCCTCAGCTCCGGGCGCGTAAGCACCGTGCCGGTGCAGATCCTCAACGAGCTGCAGTTCGCCCTCAACCCGACGGCGGCGGCGATCAGCTCCCTGCTCATGCTCGTGGCGATCCTGCTGGTCACGCTGCTGACCGTCGCGCGGCGGCTGGTCCGGCTGCGCCAGCGCCGGGCCTTCTCGTCCTCCTCGTCGTCCTCCTCCTCGAGCCGACCGCCGACGACCCTGGGACCGGTGCTGACATGAGCTTCGTCGAGTTGCGCGGCATCACCAAGAGCTACGGCTCGGCGAACGTGCTCGACGGCATCGACCTGTCGATCGAGGAGGGCGAGTTCGTCTCGCTGCTCGGGCCGTCCGGCTGCGGCAAGACCACCACGCTGCGGATCGTCGCCGGCTTCGACCGGGCCGACGCCGGTTCGCTCGAGGTCGCCGGCGAGCGCCTCGACGACGTGCCCGCCCACAAGCGCAACATCGGCGTCGTGTTCCAGCACTACGCGCTGTTCCCGCACATGACGGTGTCCCAGAACGTCGCCTTCGGCCTGCGCGAGCGCAAGGTCGGCAAGCGGGAGATCGTCACGCGGGTGCAGGAGGCGCTGGACACGGTGCAGATGGGCGGCGTGGGGCAGCGCATGCCGGCCGCGCTGTCCGGCGGCCAGCAGCAGCGCATCGCGCTCGCCCGCGCCCTGGTCATCCGTCCCCGGGTGCTGCTGCTGGACGAGAGCCTGGGCGCGCTCGACAAGCGGCTGCGCACCGACATGCAGGTCGAGCTGCGCCGCATCCAGCGCGAGCACGGCATCACCACGATCTTCGTGACGCACGACCAGGAGGAGGCGCTGACGCTCTCCGACCGCATCGCGGTGATGGACGCCGGCCGCATCCTGCAGTTCGACACGCCCGCGGCCAGCTACCAGACGCCGTCCAGCCCGTACGTGGCCGCGGCGCTGGGGGAGGCCAACATCCTCACCGGCCGGGCCCGCGCCACCCGCGCCGGGGAGGCCGAGCTGACGGGGGCCGCGGACGGCACCGCGCCTCCGGTCCCCTTCGCGCACCGCTCGCCGCTGCGCGACGGCGCGGCGTGCACCCTCGTCCTGCGACCGCAGGACGTCCGCGTGCACCCCGACGACCCGGGGGCCGGTCGCTGGACCGGGCGCATCCGCTTCGTCAGCTTCGCCGGCTCGATGTCGCACCTGATCGTCGACGCGTACGGCCAGCAGCTCAAGGTGCAGGTGCCGCAGGACGCCGAGCACGCGTTCGAGCTGCGCGAGGGCCAGCAGGTCGGCCTGTCCTGGGCGAGCTCGCGCGTGCACGCGATCCCCGGCGGCGTCGACGCGCAGGACGCCGAGGCGATCGCTGCGATCGACGGCGGCGCCGACGACCTGGATGCCCGGGGGACGGTCGCCGCCGACTCCGGTCGCTGAACGACCGGCCCCGCGCCCGCGCCGCCGCCCCCGGAGCGCCGCCCGCCCGTCCTCCGCATCCGCAGGATGCCCCTCCCAGGCAGGTACCGATGTCCTCACCCCGCTCCCGCGCCGCCGGTGCCCTGTACGGGCTCGCCCTCGGCGACGCCCTCGGCATGCCGACGCAGAGCCTGTCGCGGCAGCGCATCCGGGAGGTGTACGGAGAGCTGACCTGGTTCGAGGCGGCCCTGCCGGACCACCCGCTCGCCGCGGGCCTGGCCGCGGGCTCGGTCACCGACGACACCGAGCAGGCCCTCGTGCTGGCCGACGTGCTGGTCGACGGCTCCGGCAGCGTCGACGCGGCCGACCTGGCCCGCCGGCTGCTGGACTGGCAGCAGGACATGCGGGCCCGCGGCTCGCTGGACCTGCTGGGGCCCTCGAGCAACCGCGCCTTCGAGGCGCTGCTGGCCGGCGAGGACGTCTCGACCACCGGCCGCTTCGGCACGACCAACGGGGCGGCGATGCGCATCGCCCCGGTGGGCGTCGCCTCCGGCTGCGCGGACCTGCCCGGGCTGGTCGACGACGTGGTGGCGGCGAGCTCGGTCTCCCACAACACCGGGGTGGCCCTGGCCGGGGCGGCAGCCGTGGCCGCGGTCGTGAGCGCCGGCATCGACGGGGCGGAGCTGCCCGCGGCGATGGAGGTGGGCCGGCGCGCTGCCGAGCTCGGAGCCGAGCGGGGCCACTGGGTCGCCGCCGCCGACGTGGCCGCGCGCATCGCCTGGGCCGTCGAGCTCGTCAGCGGCCGCCCACCGGCCGAGGCCGCGGACGTCGTGTACCGCCTGGTCGGCACCAGCCTGGCGACGCAGGAGTCCGTGCCGGCGGCCTTCGCCGCGCTGGCGGTGCACCCCGACGACCCGTGGCGCGCGATGCTGCTCGCGGCGTCCGTCGGCGGGGACTGCGACACGATCGCCGCCATGGCCGGCGCCATGGCGGCGGCGTGCGCGGGCCTGGAGGCACTGCCCGCCCGGGCCGTCGACCTCGTGCGGCAGACGAACGGGCTGGACCTCGCGCCCGTCGCCGACCGGCTGCTGGCGCTGCGCGGCCGTACCGCGCCGGCGAGCAGCGGATGAGCGCACCGCGCCTGGTCCACGTCGGCAACGTCATCGTCGACGTCGTGATGGCGGTGCCCGCGCTGCCCGCCCCCGGGTCCGACGTGCGGTCCACGGCCGCCGCGATGACCGCGGGAGCCGGCTTCAACGTCATGGCCGCGGCGCGCCGGCAGGGCATGCCCGTGGTCCACGGCGGGATCCACGGGACCGGCCCGCTCGGCGACCTGGTGCGCTCCTGCCTGCGTGCGGAGGCCGTCGAGATCGCCCAGCCGGTGCACCCCGGCGCGGACAGCGGCTTCTGCGTCGCGCTGGTCGACGCGACCGGCGAGCGCACGTTCGTCACCAGCGTGGGGGCCGAGGCCACGCTCGGCGCCCCGGACCTGGCTGTCCTGGACCCCCGCCCCGGGGACCTGGTGTACCTGTCCGGGTACAGCCTGCTGTCCCCGGTGAGCGGGCCGGCGCTCGTGCAGTGGCTGGGCACGCTGCCGGACACGGTCGTGGTGGTCGTGGACCCGCAGCCGCTGGTGGCCGACATCCCGCCTGCCGTCCTCGCGCCGGTGCTGCGCCGGGTCGACTGGTGGACCTGCAACGCCGCCGAGGCGACGGCGACGACCGGCGTGGCCGACCCCGCGGCAGCAGCCCTGGCCCTGCGCGAGCTGACCGCCCGGGCGCACGTGCTGGTCCGGACCGGCTCCACCGGCTGCCTGCTCCTGGAACGCGGCGGGCAGCTGCGGCCCGTCCCCGCGTACCCGGTGCCGGCCGTGGACACCAACGGCGCCGGCGACGCGCACGTGGGCGTGTTCGTGGCCGCGCTGGCCGCCGGAGCGAGCCCGTACGACAGCGCGGACCGGGCCAACGCGGCGGCCGCGCTCGCGACGACCCGCCTGGGTCCGGCCACCGCCCCCACCCGGCAGGAGCTGGCGGCGTTCCTGGCCGACCGCGCCCGGCCGGTCGGCGACGCCGTCCTGCGGGCGTGAGCGGGCCGGGCGCCCGCCCGGCCGGCGTGACCGCGCGGGCCGCCCGCCTGACGACCGCGGCGGTGCTGCTGCTCGTCACCCTCGTGGGCTTCGAGGCGCTGGCCGTCGCCACGGCCATGCCGACCGTCGCCGCGGCCCTCGACGGGCTCGCGCTCTACCCGGTGGCGTTCGGCACCACGACCGCCACCAGCGTGGTGGGCATGGTCGTCGGGGGCCTGTGGTGCGACCGCGGGCGCGCGCCCTGGGCGCTCTGGAGCGGGGTGCTCGGCTTCGTCCTCGGGCTGCTGGTCTGCGGCACGGCCGCGCACATGCTCGTCGTCGTGCTCGGCCGGGCCGTGGTCGGCGTCGGCTTCGGGCTGGTCTACGTGTCGCTGTACGTGCTCGTCGCGCGGGTCCACACCCCCGAGCGCCGGCCGCGGGTGTTCGCCGCCATCGCCGCGGCGTGGGTGCTGCCAGGGCTGCTCGGCCCGCTGGTCGCCGGGACGATCGTGGAGGCGTTCGGCTGGCGGTGGGTGTTCCTGGCCGTCGCCCCGCTGGCCGTCCCGGCCGCCCTGCTGCTCCTGCCCGCCCTCGCGACGCTGCGGCACGAGCCGGCGACGCCGCCGGCGGCAGGGGACCGCAGCCGGGTGCTGCGCGCCGTCCTCGCGGCCGTCGGGGTCGCGGTGCTGTACGTCGGGGGGCAGGTGCAGCACCACCGGGCCGCCGGCGCCCTGCTCGGTCTCTGCGGGCTGGCGCTGCTGGCCAGGTCCGTGCCGGCCCTGCTGCCCCCGGGCACGGGGTCGGCGCGGCGCGGCCTGCCGGCCGTGGTCGCGCTGCGGACCCTGATCGGCGCCTCCTTCACCGGGGCCCAGGTCGTGCTGCCCCTGGTGCTGCAGGTGCAGCGCGGGCTCGGGCCGGTGGGCGCCGGCGGGATCCTGAGCGTGGGGCTGGTGGCCTGGGCGGCCGGCTCCTGGGTCCAGGGCCGGACCGCGGCCCGGGTGGCGGCCGGCACCGTGGCCCGGGCCGGCGTGGCGCTGATGGCGGGTGGCACCGCGGCAGCCGCGCTCCTGGTCTGGCCGGCGGCGCCCCTGCTCGTGGGGGCCCTGGGCTGGGCGTTCGCCGGCCTGGGCATGGGCCTGGTCTTCCCGACGCTGGCCGTGGTCGCGCTGGGCGTCTCGCCCGTCGCGGAGCACGGCACGAGCTCGGGGCAGCTGCAGATCGGCGACTCGCTCGGCAGCGCCCTGATGCTCGCGCTGACCGGGGCGGTGTTCGCCGCGCTCGTCGCCCGCTCCGCTCCTGCCGCGTTCCTGGTGTGCTTCGCGGCAGCGGTCCTGGCGGCGGTGCTGGGCACCGTGGTCGCCGGGCGCGTCCCGTCCCCGCAGACGAGCCCGGACCGGCCGGCCTGAGCGCCTCCCGGCCGGTCCCGGCGCACCCGTGCACAGCGCGTACGCCCCGCGAGCTGCCGCGTACCCTGCCTCACCATGACCGCGGCAGCCCCGCACGACCCGGCCGTCGGCACGGCCGCCTCCGGGCCCCCGACGCCCGGCCCGGTCCCGGCCTCCGGCTCGCTGCCGACGCCCAAGGCGCTGCTGGAGGCCCCGGGCTACCTGGTCCGGCGGATGTACCAGGCGTACGTCGCGTCCTGGGTGCGGCATGTCGACGGGCTGCTCACCGGCCCGCAGTTCGCCGTGCTCGTGGCGGTCGACGAGAACCCCGGCGCCGACCAGGGCTCGCTGGCCGCCGCGGTCGCCCTGGACCGCTCGACCATGGCCGACATCGCCCGGCGGATGCAGGAGAAGGGCCTGATCACCCGCACGGCGGACGTGCACGACGGCCGCCGCAGGCTGCTCAACCTCACCGAGCAGGGGAGCGAGACGCTGGCCCGCAGCAACGCGCGCACCCGGCAGCTGGACGAGCAGCTGCTCGCCCAGTTCCACGGGGCCGAGCGGGCCGAGGTGATGGACCTGCTCGAACGGCTGTCGGAGCACTGGTCGGAGCTGGCCGACAGCGACGACTGACCTGTCCCTGGCCGGGGGTGACCCGGTAGGTGCACGTCCGGACGCCGACGCGCCTGCGCGGCGCTTGCCGGCGGCGACGATCAGTGTCCGGACCACCCGGCGCCGGACCTGGCGTGGAGGTCGGCCCGTGTCCCGGACCCGAGCGAGGGCCGTCGTGCAGCCTCCGGACCACTTCCCGCGACACGTGTGCGGCCGGACGTCCGGGACGTGGTCAGATGCCTGCCGTGGCTGAGGTCGTCGTCGTCGGCAGTGCGAGCGTCGACCTCTCCCTGGGGGTTGCGCAGCTGCCGCAGCCCGGCCAGACCCTGCTCGTCGACGAGCGCGGCCTGGCGCGGCGCCCCGGGGGCAAGGGGGCGAACCAGGCGGTGGCCGCTGCCCGGCTGGGCGCCAGCACCTGCCTGCTCGGCCGGGTCGGCGACGACGAGGACGGCGAGCTCCTGGTCACCGCCCTGTCGGAGGCCGGCGTGCAGGTCGACGGGCTCGGGCGCGATGCGAGCCCCACCGGCCTCGCCGTGCTCCTCGTCGACGCTGGCGGCGAGAACAGCATCGTCGTCGCGCCCGGCGCGAACGCGACCCTCACGGGCATGCACCTCGACGAGCACGCGGCGCTGCTCGCCGGGGCACGCGTCGTGCTCCTGAGCATGGAGGTGCCGAGGGCCGCGCTGGAGCACGCGGCGGGCCTCGCGCACGGCCTCGTCGTGCTCAACCCGGCACCGTTCGCGCCGCTGGGCCCGGGCCTGCAGGAGCGCGTGGACGTGCTCGTGCCCAACCGGGGGGAGCTGGCCGCGCTGACGGGCGCTCCGGTCCCGGAAACGGTCGAGGAGGCGGTCGAGCTGGCCGGCGCCGCCCCCTGCGACCGCGTCGTCGTCACGCTCGGCGCCGACGGGGCGGTCGTCGTGGACCGCGGGCGCGTGGAGCGCGTGCCCGCTCCGCGCGTACGGGCGGTGGACGCGGTGGGCGCCGGGGACACCTTCTGCGCGGCGCTGGCGGTCGGGCTCGCCCGGGGCCTCGACCTCGTGGCGGCGACGCGCAAGGCGGTCGCGGCCGGAGCCGTCGCCGTCACCTCGGCGGGTGCCCAGGTGCCCCTCCCGGGGTTCGCGGACCTCTGACCCCGCTCGGGGTCGCTCAGCGTGCCTGCGCGCCGGCTCTCGTCCCACTGGCGGTCAGCCGAGCTGGACGCGCAGGACCTCGTTCGTGCTGTTGTCCGGGATGCTGTCCTTGTCGCCGCCGTTGCTGGTGGTGAGCCACAGGCCGTTGCCGGGGGCGGGCTCGACGGTCCGCAGTCGGCCGTACGTGCCGACGAAGAACTGCCGGCTCCCGGTGAGGCTGTCGCCGGAGATCTCGTGCCGGTACATCCGCTCCCCGCGGGCGCAGGCGACGAACAGGGCCTGCTCGACGACCGCGATGCCCGAGCACGACCCGTCCGCGGTCGGATAGGTCTTCTCCGGAGCGATGTACCCCGCGGTGGCGCAGCTGCCGCTGGTGCCCTCGCAGGCCGGCCAGCCGTAGTTGCCGCCCCGGACGATGAGGTTCGTCTCGTCCATCACCGTGTTGCCGAACTCCTGCTCCCACAGCCGGCCCGCCGCGTCGAAGGCCAGGCCCTGCGGGTTGCGGTGCCCGTAGCTCCACACCGCGTTCCCGAAGGGGTTGTCCGAGGGGATGCTGCCGTCGGGGTCGATCCGCAGGACCTTGCCGTTCAGGCTCCGCCTGTTCTGCGCGCTGGCCGTGGTCTCGGCATCGCCGGTGCTGACGTACAGCTTGCCGTCCGGGCCGAAGCGCAGCCGCCCGCCGTCGTGGAACTTCGCCCGCAGGATGCCGGAGAGCAGCACCTGCAGCGAGCCGGTGTCCAGGGTGGTGCCGTCGAGCCTCATCCGGACGACCCGGTTGTCGCTGGGCGAGGTGTGCATGACGTACAGCCAGTGGTCCGTCGCGAACGTGGGGGACAGCGCGAGCCCGAGCAGACCGCCCTCGCCGTCGGTGCTGGCGAGGTTCGGCACCCTGCCGACCGTCACCTTGGCGCCGGTGGCGGGGTCGAGCCGGACCAGGTCGTACGCGTCGCGGCGGCTGTAGAGCACCGACCCGTCCGGCAGGGTGAGCAGTCCCCACGGCACGTCGGTGTCGGTGGTCACCCGGGCCACCGAGCAGACCGCGCTGGTGCAGGCCGCCCCGGTCGTCACGGCGGCCGTGCCGCTGCGCGCGGAGGTGTTGCCCTGCGCGTCGCGCGCCGCGACAGCGTAGGTGTACGCGGTGCCCGGGCTCAGTCCGCTGTCGGTGAAGGCGGTCCCGGTCGTGGTCCCGACCCTGACGCCGCGCCGGTACACGTCGTACGCGGTGACGCCCACGTCGTCGCTCGAGGCGCTCCACCGCAGCGAGACCGTCGTGCCGGACGCCGACGCCGCGAGCCCCTGCGGGGTCGAGGGCGCCGTGGTGTCGGCCGCGCACCGCGGTGGGGTGACGAGCACGGTGGCGGACGGCTGCGAGACCTTGCCCGCCGCGTCGCGCGCGTTGACGTACAGGCCCCACCGCACGCCCGGCTGGACCGTCAGGCCGGTGCTCAGCACGCTTCCCGCGACCGTCCTGACGAGCTGGCCGTCGTGGTAGACGTCGTAGGCGGTCACGCCCACGTCGTCGGTGGCGGCGGTCCAGGAGAAGGTCGCCGTGGTGCACCGCAGGTCCGTGACGCGCGGCGTGCCCGGCGTCGAGGGGACCGCGGTGTCCGTCGCGGGGGCGGCGCCGCCGACCTGCCACTTCTGGTTGGACTGCCCGTTGCAGGTCCACAGGTCGACCAGGGAGCTGTTCGCGGTGCGCGCGCCGTCGACGTCGAGGCACAGGCCCGACTGCACCCCGACGATGCTGCCGTCGGCCCTGACCGACCACGCCTGGTTGCCCTCGCCGGTGCAGGTGGCGATCTGCGCGACCGCGGGCGAGGTGGTGTCCCGGCCCCTGACGTCCAGGCACCGGGTGCCGCCGTAGACGCGCAGCTCGCCCGCGGGCGTCAGCGTCCACTGCTGGTTCGCCGCCCCGTGGCAGTCGTAGACGTTCAGCCGGGTCCCGGGGTCGGTGCGCCGGCCGACGACGTCCAGGCAGCGACCGGAGCCGGCGCCCGTGATGAGCGCGCCGGCGGCGGACGCCGGGGCGGTGCCGACCGTCGTGGCGAGGACCACGCCGGCCGCGGTGGCGGCGACCAGCCGTCCGAGGCGGCTCCGGTCCCTGCTCGGTCCGGGCACGGGCTCTCCTGGAGGGTTGCCGATCGCGTAGGAGCAGTCACTCACAGGAGCGTGTGCCGTGTCACCCTGTCTCGCCTGACCGGCAGCTGTGGCGTCAGCGAGTTCCGGGCCGGCTCCGCGGGTGGGTGGACCGCGTCGAGCGGGGCGAGGACGTGGTGCTCACCGGGAGGGCAGTGCCGATCGCGAGGCTGGTCCCGGTGGACTCCTCGGGACTGCTCGCCCGGCTCGAGAGCGCACTCGCGGTGGACGTCGGGAAGCCCGTGCTGGCGGCGTGGGACCGGCGGCCGTCGGCTGCGGCCCGGTCTGCTGGCCTGCGTCTCGCACCAGCCCAGCTGTGACCCGCGGTCTGCCTCCGACGTCTCCTGCTCGATGTCCTCCCCGTCGAGGTCAGCCGGACCATCGGCGGTCGCCGAGGGCGGTCGGCTCGCGCAGCACGTCGCCGTACGACCAGAGCTCCTCGACCGGCCGCCCGGGAGTCGCTCATGGGCGCCGACCTGGCGCGACGTGGGGTGAGTGACGGGGCTCGAACCCGCGACAACCGGGATCACAACCCGGTGCTCTACCAGCTGAGCTACACCCACCATGGTGCGGCGAGGAGTCTAGCGGACCTGCTCCGACGCCTCCGCGGAGTTCTCGCCGGCGACGACGGCCTTGGCGATGGCCGCCGCCTGGTCGCTCGTCGGGCCCGGCTGCGGCACCATGATCGCCTGCCGGTAGTACCTCAGCTCCTGCACCGACTCCAGGATGTCGGCGAGCGCGCGGTGCCCGCCGCCCTTGACCGGCGCCTGGTAGTAGGCCCGCGGGTACCACCGCCGGGCGAGCTCCTTGATCGAGCTGACGTCGACCATCCGGTAGTGCAGCCAGTCGTCGAGCTCGGTCATGTCGCGGGTGAGGAAGCCGCGGTCCGTGGCGATCGAGTTGCCGCACAGCGGGGCCTTCCTGGGCTCCGTCACGTGCTGCCTGACGTACGCCAGGACCTGCTGCTCGGCCTCCTGCAGCGTGACCGTCGAGGCCAGCACCTCCTGGGTCAGCCCCGACGAGGCGTGCATGTCGCGGACCACCGGCAGCATCCCGGCGAGCTGCTCCTCGCTGGCGCCGATGACGACGTCGACGCCCTCGCCGAGGACGTTCAGCTCGCTGTCGGTGACGACCGCGGCCACCTCGATCAGCAGGTCGTGGCCGAGCTCCAGGCCCGTCATCTCGCAGTCGACCCAGACCAGCCGGTCCGTGCGCTCACCCATGAGCGGCGACCCTACGTGGCGCTCTAGGTTGACCGCATGGCCGAGCCCCCGCCCGACGCCCTGGACCGCCTGCGCGACGCGTACGCCTTCGCCGGCAGGCCGGCCCTCGAGCTCGGCGCGCTCGTGCTCGACGGCGCCGCCCGGCCCGAGGCCCGCGTACGCGTCCCGCTGTCGATGCTCAACCGGCACGGGCTGGTCGCGGGCGCCACGGGGACCGGCAAGACCAAGACCCTCCAGCTGATCGCGGAGCAGCTGTCCGAGGCCGGCGTGCCTGTGTTCCTCGCCGACATCAAGGGCGACGTGTCGGGCCTCGGGGCGCCCGGCGCTGCGAGCGAGCGGGTCGCGGCGCGCGCCGCCGAGACCGGCACCGACTGGCAGGCGCAGGGCTTCCCGTGCGAGTTCCTCGCCCTCGGCGGGCTGGGGACCGGGGTCCCCGTACGGGCGACCGTCACCTCGTTCGGGCCGGTGCTGCTCAGCAAGGTGCTCGGGCTCAACGAGACCCAGGAGAGCAGCCTCGGGCTGGTCTTCCACTACGCCGACCGGTCCGGCCTGCCGCTGCTGGACCTCAAGGACCTGCGCGCGGTCATCACCCACCTCACCAGCGCGCAGGGCAAGGGCGACCTCGAGGGCCTGGGCGGGCTGTCGAAGGCCACCGCCGGCGTCGTCCTGCGCGAGCTGGTCACGCTGGAGAGCTCCGGCGGCGACGTGTTCTTCGGCGAGCCGGAGTTCGACACGGCGGACCTGCTCCGTACGACCGCCGACGGACGCGGCGTCCTGTCGGTGATGGGGCTGACCGCGCTGCAGGACCGGCCGCAGCTGTTCTCGACGTTCCTCATGTGGCTGCTGGCGGACCTGTTCCACGACCTGCCCGAGATCGGCGACGTCGAGCAGCCCGAGCTCGTGTTCTTCCTCGACGAGGCCCACCTGCTGTTCGACGACGCGAGCGAGGCGTTCCTGGACGCGATCGCCCGCACGGTGCGGCTCATACGGTCCAAGGGCGTGGGCGTGTTCTTCGTGACCCAGACGCCGTCCGACGTCCCGGGCGAGGTCCTGGCGCAGCTCGGCAACCGGGTGCAGCACGCGCTGCGCGCCTTCACCCCGGACGACGACGCAGCGCTGAAGGCGA
>Ga0210040_10007167_pt1 | contig 13642 bp, 3 predicted proteins | sample CryGeyCG12114_NA_FD_185462 | JGI IMG/M metagenome (GOLD analysis project Ga0210040, IMG submission 185462) | Groundwater microbial communities from aquifer - Crystal Geyser CG19_WC_8/21/14_NA (SPAdes) (version 2) | ecosystem: Environmental > Aquatic > Deep subsurface > Groundwater | place: USA... | reverse complement strand
TAAGATAGAAATCCTAAGTAGATGTACAGCTTAAGCTTAAAGGTGTAGCAATATATACTAGACTAGTTATAATAGTCGTCTAGGCTGCTATAGCTAACAATCTTCTTACTAACATAGCCTTATAGCCTATATAGTTAGTTACTTCTAGTAACTACTATAAGGTAGAAGAGGCTGTTTCTAGTAATCTTATTAATGCGGTTGCTAATCTACTATATAGTACGTCTATTAAACTTATTTACATAGATAGAATAGTCTATATAGTAGTTATAGATTGCCTAGTTAGGCGTTAGTTAAAAGCTTTTCTATATGCATAAACAATAATACTTATAGCAATCTCTTTAACGTTAGTAGGCTAGACTAGGTAGAAGTAGACATTTAACTTTAGCAGATTTGTTAGTCTTCTATTAGTAGTATAATTACTTTTAACTCTCTTAGTAGGCGGTTCTGCTTTATAAGTATCCTATAGTAATTATTTACTTTCGCTGCATTAATAGCTCTAACTCTATTATTAGTAGATATAAAGATGTCTACTCTTTAAGGGTTATAATTTTCTATGTTTTTAGGGTTAACCTATGCCTCTAGCATAATAAGCCTATTAATAAAGCAGCTAGGTTTATCTTTATATCGCTCCTAGAAAGGTAAGTCTTCTAGGGGATTAATATTACTTATTAGGAATAGTGCGTAGGTTAGCATCTTTTTTTAAAATCCTCCTAACGTATTATTCTTAATCTTTAGTAGTAGCTAGTACCTTAGTATAAGTTCCTTATATAAGCTATCTTTATAGAACGTTATAGCATTATACTTAATAGGCTTAGTATAATCTTTACTATGCCTGTTAATCTATTATTTAATGCTCTAGCTAAAGTAATAGCTTATATGTCCTTTATATGTAGACTACTACTTAGGAAGTAGTAGCTAATCGCTGTTCTAGTCTATTAGCTTCTTAACATTATAGTCTAGATCGCTGTTGCTATTTAACCTAAAGCTAATACTACTATTACTAGAGCTATTACTAGGTAATGCTCTTATCTTAGAATTCTTTAGCTAAATAGTCTTCCTAGCTAGCGCTTTAGTCGCACGCAGCTATTATAAGTTACCTCTCTTTAGTGCTAGTAGAGGTAGTTCTAGCTTTAGTAGGTCCTATACTATAGTCTAGCTACCTTCTTTAGTCTTGCTAGTATCTTATAGAGACTTAGCCTTCGCAACTTCTTAACCTAGGCTCTTCTTAGAGTCTAGCTCGCGCAGTATAGTAGGGATAGATGCTAGTAAAGTTAAAGGTTAATTTAGGCAGTCGCTACTAGCTGTTAGTTTCTATACATTATCTTATAGGAGTTATAAGTGTAAAGAAGAGTACTTACAGCGTTAAGTAAAGTTTAACGCCTAGATCTAGCTTAGACAGCTCTAGTGTAATAGAGGACCTATTAGTTACTAATAATTTAACCTTTTATTAGGCTGTAGCAGTAGCATTAGCAGCAGTAGCTTTCCTATAGAGATAAGGGGGTACGCTCTAAACTAGTGTACTTATCATACCTTAGACGTTTCTTTTCTACCTCTATTATTATTTTCTATATATCTTCTTTTACGTTAGCGTTTTTGCGTTATTATTAGGTGTAGAGTCTAGGAGTAAAGCTTTAGTTAATATTAGTGTCGCTAATATACGAAGTAAGCTAGCTGCTACCTTACTATATTAGCGTTATAAGCTTATAATAAGAGTAGGAACTTTAGCCTATTTCGTAGACTAATTATTACTACTACCTATTATTAGAGTAGTAGGCAGACCCTTAGTGCTCTTAAGTTTAAATTGTTTCTAGTAGATAGCTTTACCTTTAGCTTTACGCTCACTCGCTTTCTATAGTCTATTAGTTACAAAGCTTATAAATAGAAGAGTATAAGAAGGGAATAGAAACTATAGGTACGTAGATAAAGCAGCTAGGCTAGGGTTTATACTACTCCTAAATAGAGTGTCCTCTAGGGGTTAATCTCTAATCTCTTAGTATACAGCTATAGGAAAAGCGCTAACTCTATATTATAAACCTATACAAACCTAGCGTTTAGTTATACTAATCCTCGTCTTTACTACTATTACTAATAGTATTCTAGCTATTATCTGTAGCCTTATTACAGTTAGGGAAGCAGAAGAAGCTTAAGCTACTAGTATTTACTATTAACTATGCAAATGCCCTATAGCGGCAGATCTTAATATTAGTAATAGAGCGATAGGTAAAGCGTATAGCCTCCTTAAAGTGAGCCTTAGTGAGCTTAGGGACAGCGTCTTTAACGTTCCCCTCTATCTTAACATTATTACTAGCAGCCTTATAGGCCTTATAGCGCTTAATACTAAGTAAGATAGATAGCTTAATAGCTAGCTTAATAGTGCGTTAGGTAATAAAGCCTAGATTAGCACTAAAGAATCTATGCGTGTTTTGCGTAATATACTTAACATTAATATTAGGTGCAATAGGCGTCTTATAAAATACTAGTACGTAATACTAGATTAGGTAGAGGGACGTAAATAAGAGTATTAAGACGTCTAGGATAGTATAGGGCGTTATTAAGCTATTTAGGTTAGTTAGTTATGCTAATAACAAAGACGTTCGTCTTAGAGGTTATACTATCTATCTTAGTAAGAAGCTAGTTAACAACATAGTTAGAAGCACTGCTTACGTTACCTACTACGCGACGTAGTAATTAAGTCTAGCTTATTAAAGAAGATAACGTAGGGTGCAGTAGCGTAAGCCTTATTAAAGATATTATAGATGTTACTCTTAGACTTACTAAACTATATAGAAAGTAGTTTAGGGCTCTTAATAGAGATGAAGTTGGCTGCGTACTTATTAGTAACAGCCTTAGTTAAGAGCGTCTTACCTATACTAGGAGGTCTATAGAAGAGTATACTACGCGATAGTAATATGCTAACTTAAGGAACTTATTAGGATAATTAATAGGGTATTGTACACTCTTAATGAGCTTACGCTTAATATCCTCTAGACTACTAATGTCCTCCTATTAAATATTAGGAACCTTAACAACGGTGACTTCGCAGAGAGCTAATAGGTTAGAAACACTATAGGCGAAGTAGAAGTTCTCTATAGTAATACTAAGCAAGTTAAGAATCTTAGCGTTAATAGTATCTTTATCTAGATTAATTAGATCTATCTTCTTACGAATCTGCTGTATAGTAGCCTCTAAGTAGAGAGATACTAGATCTAAACTAACGTAACTGTATGTCTTAGTAGTAATAGTCTATAGATTAATGTTATTACTAAGCTTTATATCCTTAGTATAGATCTGTATAATCTTAAGGCAGCTAGTAGGGTTTAGGATACTAATGTTAACTTCGCGATTAAAGCGGCTAAAACGATAGAAGGTAGGATTAATAGAGTTTAGGTAGTTAGTAGTAGCTATAATAATAACGTTAGAGCACGCCTTTATGCTGTCTATAAAGGGGAGCAATTATAAGATAATACAGCGCTTAACCTTACTGCTAGTTTTATTACGCTTAGGAGCGATTAAGTTAATCTTATTAATAAAGATAATTACTAGTAAGTTCTTCTTAGCCTCCTTAAATGCCTTTTATAGATTTAACTTAGACTCTCTAGCTATCTTAGATATAATCTTAGGACTATTTACTAGGAAAAGGAAGGCGCTAGTCTTATTAGCGATAGTATAAGCTATTAATATCTTACTAGTACTTAGAGGGCTGTATAGGAGGATACCTTATAGGGTCTTAATATTAATTAATTTATAGAGCTGAGGATACTTCTACTTATATAACTCTTATAAGCTAACTACTTCTTAAAAGGTAGTAGTTAATTATTATTCTAGTCTCTTCGCTTTGTTACGTTAGAGTCTACTCTTTATCTAGCGATAGCTACTTTACCTAACACTTAATCTACTATTAAATAAGCTATTTCTAGCAGCGCCTTACTACTATAAGCTAAGAACTTTACTTGTTTATAAACTCTATAAGAGGTTTTTATAGAATATTAAACTAATAATTTTATTATTACTACGTCGTAGTCTGAATCGCCGTTATCCTTTAACTAGAAGCTGAAACCTTTAGTGCTAGTACTATTACTTAATTATACTCTTATTTTAGAGTTCTTTAGCTAGATAGTCTCTTAGCTAGCGCTTTAGTTGCGCATAGTTATTGTGTCCTTTTATTACTAGTAGAGGTGTTTTAGGCTTTAGCGTGTCCTATACTGCAGTCTAGCTACTCTCTTTAGTTAGTTACTAATAATAAATAAGTGTAGTTATAGGTATATAAGTATATACAGTTACTAGTATAGTAAGTATATATAGTTGCTTATATAGTATATATATGTAGTTGCTTTTATAGTATATATATATAGTTATTTATATAGTATATATATGCACTTACTTAGAATAGTCTTATAGTAGTATATAACGCTGCTACCCTATAGATTACTAGTATACTTCTAAATATTAACTATTACGCGTAGAGAATATAGTATATCTACTATAACTATACGATTCTAGTTAAGTAGTTAAAGTGCAGCTTCCTAGAAGCTGTACTTTATTATATGCGTAAGGCCGTTAAACTCTATCCTTTATTCTACTCTCTAATTAGTGCTTATATTAGTTTAATGCAGTAGGTTATAAAGTAAATTATAATTAATATTACTTAATACGCTAGGTATACATATCCTAAAGGTAGAGTAGTATAGCTATAGTAGATCTAGTTAGTCTGTAGCCCTATAAGTAGTTAACTATTAAACACTTACTATCTATATAAATAATGCGCCTATACGCTCTTATATAAGCATAACCTTAAACCTTATACTTACACCTACGCCTACTACTAAATCCCTACCAAATGACCTAGAATAGTAACGCGCGTAATAACTAGCTATAAGTCTTAATACTACTATAATAATAAAACATCTACACTAGCTATATACCTATACAGTCTATTAGCTAGAATAACTATATACGCTGCAATACTAGGGGCTCTATTAATAGTATAGTATCTATAGAGATAGGAGACTTCTTAGAAGGCAGCTAGAGTAAGTAGGCTAAACCTACTACGCGGTCGCGTGCGAAGAAAGGTGCTGCTAACGTTAAATAAGCTATAGGTAATAAGCGTAAGAATAACGATAGCCCTAAAGGTAGTAGGAAGAAGAGAATTACTGCTCTATCTATAGACAACGATATAATAGACTAAGACTCTATAGAATACCTACCTTTGAATCTACTACCCTAGGTAATAAATATAGACCTTACTAGCGCTATAATAGAGTAAGGTAGAATAATATATAGTACGTCTAGCTCTTTATACGTAACTATTAGATAGCTAATATATAGCGTAGTTAACCTAGTCTTACTTAAGTAGTAGATAATAGACCTAATTAATGCTATAGAGTTATCTATATAGTGTATGTATACGCTGTTAGAGTGTACTATAGCTACTAATAAAGGTTTATCTACTATCTACTCTCTCTTACCTACTTACAGTCTTAATAGTAGAGTTACTAATATTTCTCTTTTCTTTTTATTTAGCACTGTTTTTTTCTAGCCTACCTACCTACTAAAACGCTCTTATACCTACCCTACTTAAATACTCTATAGTAATAATAAAGTTTATAGATACTATAGAAGAAGAGGTTAAGTAGTACCTTACGTTAGAGAGGCGTCTAGAGGAGAGGCTTTATACTCTTTAGCTTCTACCTATACCTAGCACTATAACTATAGAAGAGTTTTATATAATAGTCGTAAGCGAATACTACTATAATCCTACTACTACTACCTATATCGTCTATAATAGAAGTTACAATTTAGACGATAAGTAAAGCATAAGAGTAATTTAGAGTAAAGGGAAAAAAGGAGTAGACCTATACTTTTAAGGCTAGCTAGTATTTAGATAATATAGCAGACGTTCTAGAGTAAGGAAGGTAATATCTAGATAGTAATAGGCTAGGATATCTTTTTAAAGTTTACGCTAGGATGCTTACTTACTAGGTAGAGTAAGAAGTATATCGTAGCCTTAGTAAACTTCGCTAAGACTACCTTCTTAACTTCTTAATCTATCCTATAATATTATTAATCTTATTATTTTAACCTACTATATCTGCACCTTATATCCTATTACTACTATTTCTACGCGCAACTACGTGCGTCCTATCCAATTAGTATTTATAATTCTTTCTAGTAGCTAGTAGATGTAACGTACTAATACTGGCTCGTTTTACTACGTTTTACCTAGGCAGCTACTTCTACCTATTCTATATCTAACTCTATGTTATGCTAAACCTTCTCTTATAGCTCCTTTATCTCTCTTATTAGATATTTATTCTTATACTAATCTTAACTATAGCCTAAGAATAGCTCTTTAATAAAGGTAGTCTAGCTGCGATATAGCATAATGAGTTTAGTAGCTAATACTTCCTATAGAAAGTCTAAGAGTAGATTCTATGCGTACTCTAACTTTAGCTTAGGGGTAGTAGCTATGTTAAGTACGTTATAGCCGTTGATTACACCTATATTACCTTAATCTACCTATAGCTTATAATACTTAGCTTAAGATAATGCACCTATTGCGATAAAGTTCCTTAGTACTAACTACTATAGTAGATGTATGCTAACTGTAACTACTATAAATCTTAGAGCATCTTAGCCCTCTCTAGTTAGCCTTCGCAACTATGCGATAATTCTACCTATAGGACCTAGTTCTAAGGATATATATAGGAGGATTATGTTTATACTCTAAAACGCCTAGAGTGCATTAGTAATAATATTAGTAGGGCACCTAAGTAGAGCAGATAGCAGTAATCCTTAGGGATCGTTATAGTCCGTATTATATCTGTTATCTATAAATAGGTTAATTTCCTCGTCCTATATAAGCAGGTACTCAAGCACCCTTATCCTAATACCCCTATCTAGTTACTAGAATAGATGCGTAAATATACTCTAATTAGTATTACTCTAGCTAGGCTATTAGATAGTATATATTATTACTAAGCTTAGTGTGATAGTAGCTGGCGTAGAGAGCTTAAACTCTTTAGCGCTATTAGTAATTCGTACTAAGGCTGCGTCTAACGCAGTTAGATAGATATTAGTATATATAGTAAAGTTAGATTAGTAGAGGATATAGGTAGGTCCTATTTAGCTATAAGTGGAGATTAGGGGGCTAGTAGATACGCTTAGAGATAGTGCCTAGGACGCTATAGCTTATAGATACGCTGCATCGTGTAACTACGTCTAGTATATTATACTCTATTATTAATAAGTAGAAGCGCGTATAGAGTTTTATTATTCTATAACTAGTAGCGCTAGGGTAATACTAGCGCTTACTTAAAGAGTATACGTATAGTTTATTACAACTATGTAACGCGAAGAGTATAGATAAATAAGTATAATATGTGTTGTATTACGCTTTAGTATAGAAGCTAGTTTATACCTTTCCTTTACTATAGCCGCTTCCGCTATCTATCTAACGTCCTTAACTCTTACTTTATCTAAATACCTTTCCTTACTAGCCTATTACCTATATTTAAGTTATTAGGACTGTACTAATGCCGCTTAGTTCTCCTAAGAGGGGTTAGTAAGCTAATCTTAGATCTTAGTAATAATGCGAATTAGCGTGTTCTCTTAGCCCTTAATAGGCATACACGAGCTATTAACCTTAGAGACTAGATTCTTAGGTAGTTAAAGAGGTGCCTACTTCTTATTTGTAGTAAGCTAGTTAGACTTAGTCTAGTTATAGATTGCATCTCTTATCTAGTGTAGGTTAGGTATAGAGAGGAACTTAGGATACTTACGCTTAAACGCAAGGATAGTAGCTTAAATGTAAGATAGTCTAAGGCAGTAGATCCTACTAATGTTAGCTAGCTTAAGAGCGAAAGATTAATACTACTAAACTTACTTCTTATATAGATTGGCGTTGATTAGGAAGAGTATAGGCAGAAGTTCCTTATTAATAATCTAGTATAACTTACATACTATTATATACGCTTAGATATTCTCTACTATTATATTAGATATTATAGTATAGAATATTGTCGCAGCCTTATATACGTTATTTATCTAGAAGGTATCTAGTAGACTGTACGCTGTATTAAGTATTATCTACTAGTCTTAGGCGGCTAACTATACTACTTTATCTTTAAATGTATGCCCCTAGGAGGTAAGGCTAATAGCCTATACTAGTGCCTTAATGCTAAGAGTATCCTTGTTATCTCTAAGGGAGTTTACTATAACTAAACAGACTATTAGCTCTTCTTAGATAGCGCGTAAGGCGTTAAAGTAAAGGACTACCCTAATGTTAGCGCGTCTGTAATTAATACTAGCTTAGTCTTTAAATATAAGTACGTTTTGGATGAAGTAGGTAATCTGCGCAGTGCTAATATCCCTATAGGCCTTAAATAGGAGATTAATAGCTTTGACAGCTATATTATTGCTCTAGTAGTTCTTAACTACTCTACTAATTACTTTACCTAGCTTAACCTTAGAATACTTCTACTTTAAGAGAGTATATAAGAGGTTGTACTTCTTTATAGTGTAAGACGTAATATTATAGTAGAAGTTAAGGCCTATACGCATAGTAGAGAGCCTTAATTCTAGGCTAGTTAGTATATCTATAGTAGGTTAGTTATTATCTACTATAAACTTATTTATTAAGACTGTACTAGTAAGGTAGAAGCTAGTACTATCTACCTTAAGGCACTTAGCGAGAGTCGTAGTAATGTCTACAGCACTAATCTAGCTATATTAGTGTTACTCTATAAGTAGCTGCTAGAAAGCCTATTGTATAGAAGGTACTAGGTGCTTTACTACCTAGACCTTAGGCGCTAGCGCTAGCTCTACGCAGCCGCTATATATATAGTAGAGTGCCTTAGCAGTTTAGTATATAGCGAATGTAGTAGTTAGCGTTAAGGGGCTCTAAGGGCTATACTAAGTTTCGAGCGCGTCTATAAAGTTTCTAAACTATAGGTAGTAAGAGTTAGTATACTACTTAATTTGCAGTCGCTAGAGCTTATACCTACTAAAGAAGATAAGGGGTCTAAGGTAGTACCTTATTATAGATTATAATAGGCTTCTTATAGATTTTATTTTTGTAGAGGATAAGTGTAGTACTAATAACGTTAGAGTTAGAGTTAGGGCTGCTATTTTATAGTATACGTAGTATAGCTATAGCGAGAGTAGTATATATAGTTATAGGTCTACTAGCTATATAAGGCTACGTATATATAGGAAGAGTAGAGAGTATAGTAGAGGGAGGATTTTAGTTAAGAGTTATTAAAGTTTAGGTAGGGTAATTTATTTTAAGGTCTAGCTTCTAGGAACCTATACCTTTACACGTAACTAGTGTTAGCTAGGGAACTAGTGCGTATTAAACCTTAATAGAAGTCTATAGAAATCTTACTACGCGTAGGTATTAACGCTTATATAACTACGTTTTAATAGTAGCCCTCTCTAAGACGATATTTAATGTTTATAATATATATACTATATCGTAATTATCCTAGAGCTATAGCTGCATAATATACTAGCCCCCCTCTCTTTAATAACCTTACGTTAATAGAGGACGAAGATACTAAGTTAGATAATAACTTTAAGCCTAGTATAGGATCTAAAAGCGATAGCAACCTTAAGTTAAGCGCTGATTTAGAAGGTAAGGATACCTACGCTACTAAGTCTAGTTTAGTAGAGGAAAGAGTTATATATAACCTAAATTCTTTTAGTTAGAGAGTATACTAATAGGTTCGAGACTACGCTAACGCGTACGCTAAGAGATATTTATCTACTACTAGAGGATAAGGTATAGTAAGTATTATAGTATATAATGAAATTCGCGCGTATAGTAGTAGCTTACCTAGGCCTAGTAATTAATAATAATAGTAAGCTACTTAGCGGCGATGCTCTAGCAGTTATAGAAATAAATTTTAACTATCTCTAGACGAAAACATAGAGAGTAAGGACTTTAAAAGTAGGCAATAAATAGTCTAGTAGAACTTTACACGGGACGCGTCAGCACTACCTACTCCTACTAATAAATCTCCTAGGCTCTACTAATTTAGTATACTATTATCCCTATACTATAATGTAGAGGAACTAAAATAATACTAAACTATCTTCTATAATATAGTATAAAGATACTTAGATTTATAAGCTATTAAGGGGGGTAGTATAATCTAGGAATACCTAATCACGCAGATAGTAAAACTTCTTTTTACTATTTTTAATTAGTTAATAATTAGGATAGCCCGTAGTGTCGTGTAGGAGTTTAATAGTAATATCCTTAGGAACTAGAATTAAGCGTAAAGGCTACTTAATGCGGCTAAGGCTAAGCTAGTACCCCTACTCTAGGACATAATAAATACGTATATGTTTACTATACTAATTAACAATCTACTAAAGGCTATATAGGTAGTTATACGAGTCTATATAGCGTTTCACACTATTAAGCTTTACGTCTAGCTAACCTTAGCTTATAAATAAGGAGAGCCTACTATATAGAGAGTAATTAACTAGGAAGGCTACGTACAATTAAAGAACAAGTTTTAACTATACGCTACTACCTTCTAGTCTGCTATCTACTACTTCTATTATACTTAAGCTAGCATTAATATTAAAAGGATACTAGAGGATAAATAGAAGAAGTTAAAGATTAAAGCGCTAAAGGATATCCTAATCTACCTCGCTATTGCAAAGGTTAGATAGAGCTAGATAGTCTTTATAGAAGTGAGCGGTCTTATAAACTAGTAAGTTTATACTAATATATATCGTGTTTCCTACTAATATCTCTTAGCACTAAGAAGTTATAGCTAAGGTAGTAGTATGTTATCCTCTAGATCTTTACCTAGATTATAGTAGGCCTACTCTAGCTTATCTAAGGTGTTAGCAAAGTCTTAGTTAAGTATATTAGGACTAGAATAAGGTTTAAGAACCCTAATCCTATAATACTTATGTAGCTTAAGCACTTAGAGGATATAAGGTCTACTTTTATAAAGGCTAGATGTAACTTAGAAACGCCTTAGGAACTCTAGCCTAGTAGCCTACCTTACCTCTACTTATTATATCCTAATCTGTAGTTAGATAACTATATTAAGATTAACTTTGCACTAGATATTACAAGTAGCCTAAAGAGTAGTAAGGACAAAGTTAAGTAAGATAGGGTTTTAGCTAAAGGTTAGCGTTTACTAGCTAAGAAATAACGTAGGAAGCTAATAAGGTCTCTACGTAAGGAAGTAACTCTAATTATATTATCTAGGAGTATTATTACGCGTTCTATTGCGAAGAATACGTAATTAGAGTCCTTAGTCTTAGACGCGTTATCTATAGGTGATATAGATTACGCATTAGCTCTAAAGATAAAGGCTACTATAAGGCGTTCCTTAATTAAGAAAGCAGCTTTAGAAACGCTATTAATAACTACTAATATGCAGTCTTTTACGAAGTACACTATATTAAGGACTAGCCTTTATAAGAAGATAAATAATAGCTAGATTAACACTGTATGCACTTATAGGTAGAATTATTCTCTTATTATATCTTTATATCTTATACATAATTAACTAAGTCTTAACCTCTCTTTATTATATACTCTATATTAGACTATTAGCTGTAATGTTAGGTAATTCTAAGGGTCTCTGCTTTTTCTAGAATAAAGAGGTAATATGCTATCTACATTACTATTATACTATAGTTACGCCTATGCAATTCTTAGACGTTATATATTATGTAACTGTACTTTTTATTCGCATCTACTATATTAAACGCTATAATAAGTACTTACTACTTAGTGTTAGATAGTTAAGTTTTATAAAGCGAAAAGGTAGGAGATAGGGATGTAAGTAAGGGTAAAGTAGAAGTAGTTAAGTTAGGAGATAGTACTTAGTAATATAGAGAGTAGGAAGATAGAGAGAGAGAGTAGAGAGATATATCCTAAGGGCTACACGACTGCAGTATACTCTTAAGGTTCTTACCTACTAGTAAGGAACTACTAATTAGCTTCTCTCCTTCTCCTAGTGGGGAATCTGTATATACTTTACCTTCTTAAGTTTTATACTACTATGTACTTGTATATCTAGGCTAGCTATACTTACTAGCCTATTAATAGATTCTATATCTAGGCTATGCATCTTATTAATATAGTTATTAGCTATCTCCTAAAGGGCGTTATAGAATATAGTAAGTACATCTAGGTTGCTTTTATTTGCCCTCGCCTTTCTATTTTCCTTAAATATATATATAACTATGCGTATAGTCTAGCTAAGTGTGTTAGGCTAAGAAGTAAGATAGATGTACTTAGGCGTAAAGTTAAGTAGCTTCTAGAGAGTAATCTCTATAATCGTATAGCTCTTAGTTTATAGTAGTAAGGATGCGATAAGAAGATCTCTATATACCTTAGAGGCATCAATCCTTATATAATAAGTACAGAATAGTATAGTAAATTCTTTATTATCTGTCTAGTATACGTTATGCGTAATTACCTTACCTAGCACCTACTGCGACTTATAGAGAAGGCTATAATAGATTAGATCCCCCCTATTTATTATAATTATATAGTTATACTCTTTAGAAAGGAGATTAAGCGTTACGTCTAATCTAAAAGTAATAGATATAAAGGACTATCCTTTAAGATAGTTAAGGCTGTTAGTATAGAGCTCTAGGCCTTTAAGTATAGTACTCTTCCTAAAATAAGATTAGCGTATAGTCTAGTAAGAATAGAGATACGACTTTACTTATAATCTATATAGCCTTTCTATAGAAACTTACTAGCTACTAGTAGGTTCTTCTTAACTATCTCCTTAAACTTTATAATAGCTACTTCTAGCGTAAAGGCACTGCCTATTATAATTATAGTTAATTTTACACTATCCTCTTTATTAACTAGTCTTTGGATATACTTACAGCTCTATATAATCTAGGCATTAAGTAACGTTATATTACCTTAGTACGCCCTAAGCTAAGTCTAGCTAATATTAACACTGCTATACGCACAGTTTACTATTACCTTATCTTTACTTACTATAATAACCTACTCTATAAGACTAAACTAGTTAGATGCCTTTAGCTTATTAAAACTAGCAATAAGTTTAGATACCTTAGAAGCTATCCCGCTAGTATAAGAGCTTAAAGTGAGATACTTAAAGGCCTACCTAGATAGAGTTCAGCGTCGCTTTATTAGTGTAAGGTCCTATTACAATACTATTAGCTTATATCTACTCTATCTAGTATACTATAACTCTTATATATATAGTGCTACCTTTATTAAAGATAGCATAAAACTTACTACTAATTGCAGCCTTATTAATAACCGCACTAGGTATTCTAATAGCACCTATTATTGCTATTTCTAACTCTAGTATGTTAGAAATGTACACTAAGTAATTACTAGCCCCTATCCTTTATGTTAAATTGTAACCTACTTAGTATAGAGCGGTTAACGCAGGATTCTTACTTATTAGCTTAAGGCTAGAAGAGAGTACTAAGGTGAGCGTTAGATGTGTGAAGGCTAATGTTTACTTTACTTCTGCTACCTACTCTATAAGGATACTCTTGCATGATATTTTAAACCTCTCTATAATCTTATTAAAGAAGGCTAAGAATAGGTTATTAACCCCTACTTTAAGCTTATAGGCTTCCTATATATGTAGAGTATTATAAAGGACTTCTTTTA
>Ga0210040_10007166_pt1 | contig 13642 bp, 14 predicted proteins | sample CryGeyCG12114_NA_FD_185462 | JGI IMG/M metagenome (GOLD analysis project Ga0210040, IMG submission 185462) | Groundwater microbial communities from aquifer - Crystal Geyser CG19_WC_8/21/14_NA (SPAdes) (version 2) | ecosystem: Environmental > Aquatic > Deep subsurface > Groundwater | place: USA... | reverse complement strand
CTCGCCGCGCGCCGACAGCGACCGCGCGATCTGCGACGACGGCAGGTCGCCGATGCCGATAACCGCGTCGTGCTCCCCCGACTGCATCGCGAACAGCCGCGCCTTGGACGCGGCATAGGCGTCGAAGCCGTCATAGCGGTCGAGGTGGTCGGGCGTGATGTTGAGCAGCACCGCGACGTTGCAGTCCAGGCTCTGCGTCAGGTCGATCTGGTAGCTCGACAGCTCCAGCACATAGACCCCGCCCTGCGGCAGCGGCTGCTGCGCCAGGATCGGCAGGCCAATATTGCCGCCCATCAGCGCCGGCACGCCAGCCGTCTTCAACATGTGCGTGACCAGCGCCGTGGTGGTCGACTTGCCATTGGTGCCGGTGATCCCGACGACCTTGTGCGGCGGCAGTTCGGTCCGGGCCTGAGCGAACAGCTCTATATCGCCGATGATCGGCACCCCGGCCTCACGCGCACGCGCCGCGACCGGATGCGTGTTGAGCGGCACACCCGGCGACACGACCAGCGCATCGAAGCCGGTCAGGTCATCGAACTCGCGAAACTCCAGCTCGCCCTGCCCATCGCCCGGATGGACACGCTTCGTAGGGTCACTGTCCCAGGCGACCACGCCTGCGCCGCTCGCCAGCAGCGCAGCCGCGGTCGCGGCGCCCGACCGCGCAAGGCCCAGCACCGCGAAGCGCTTGCCAGCCCAGGCGCCGCTCGTAATCACCGCAGCTTCAACGTCGAAAGGCCGGCGAGCATCAACACAAAGGCGACAATCCAGAACCGGATCACGACCTTGCTTTCGCTCCAGCCAAGCTGTTCGAAATGGTGGTGGATCGGGGCCATGCGGAACACCCGCTTGCCGGTGCGCTTGTAGAAGAACACCTGGATGATGACGCTCAGCGCTTCGACCACGAACAGGCCGCCGATGATGCCGAGCACGATCTCGTGCCGCGCGACCACCGCGATGGTGCCAAGCGCGCCGCCCAGCGCCAGGCTGCCGGTATCGCCCATGAACACGGCCGCCGGGGGCGCGTTGAACCACAGAAAGGCCAGTCCCGCCCCGACGATCGCGCCGCACAGGATGGTCAGCTCTCCCGATCCCAGCACATGGTGGATGCCAAGATAGGCGGCGAACTTCGCGTTACCGACAAGGTACGCGATCAGCATGAACGCGATCGATGCGATGATGACCGGCATGGTCGCCAGGCCGTCGAGGCCATCGGTCAGGTTCACCGCATTGCCGAACGACACGATCGTGAAGGCAGCGAATACGGGGTAGAACCAGCCAAGGTCCAGGTACATGCGCGTGGTGAACGGCAGGTACAGGTGCGTTCCCGCCTTGTAGGTGATCAGCACGGCCGCAATGCCGGCGATCAGGAACTCCAGCGCCAGCCGCGTCCGCCCCGACACGCCGGCGGTGCTCGCCTTGCGCACCTTGTCATAGTCGTCGAGGAACCCGATCAACCCAAAGCCCAGCGTCACCGCCAGGCAAGCCCAGACATACGGATTGGCCAGGTCCATCCACACCAGCACCGATACCGAAATGCTGGTCAGGATCATCAAACCGCCCATGGTCGGCGTGCCGCGCTTGGCAAGGTGCGATTGCGGCCCGTCCAGGCGGATCGGCTGGCCCTTGCCCTGCCTCACCCGCAGCCAGCCAATGAACTTCGGGCCGATCAACAGGCCCAGGAACAACGCGGTCGCGATCGCCCCGCCCGTGCGGAACGACAGGTAGCGGATAAGATTCAGAAGGCCTGGAAAGCCGAGGTGCTCGGCGAGCAGGTACAGCATTCCCGTCTATTGCCCCTTAAGCGTCGCGACGAGCCGCGACAGCCCCACGCCATTCGATCCCTTGACCAGTACCGCGTCGCCCGGCGACAGCACGCCTCCCAGGGTGCCAATCGCACTCGCGGCGTCGGGCACATGAACGACGTTGACCGTTTTCTCAAGGGCTTGGGCAAGCGGTGCCATCGCTTGACCGACCAGCAAGGCCGCTTCGACGCGTGCAGCCTCCAGCGCGGGGGCAAGCTCGGCATGGTAGCGGGCCGAGTCCTCACCCAATTCGCGCATTTCACCCAGCACCGCGACATGGCGACCGGGTTCGTTCGCCAGCACCGCCAGCGTGGCGCGCATGGAGGCAGGGTTGGCATTGTAGCTTTCGTCGATGACCAACGCCTCGCCCCCGCCCGGCAGCGTCGCGGTGAAGCGTGCGCCCCGTCCCGCAAGCCCGCCAAGCTCCGCCAGCGCTAACCCGGCCAGCCCCAGGTCCGCGCCGATCGCGTCAACGGCGGCCAGCACGGCAAGCGCGTTCGACACCCAATGCGCGCCGGGCTGCGACAGAGTGAAGCTCAGTTCACGCGCGCTCGCCGCGTCGCTCCCGAACCGCGCGGTGACGAAGCTTGCGCCGGTCGGCAGCCGCACCGCCTCGATCGCACGCACATCGGCGCCGGCGCTGCTGCCAAAGGTGATGATCCGTGCCGCGTAGGGCTGTGCCGCCGCGATCAAGCGGTCGCGATGCGGGCTATCGAACGGCACAATGGCGGTGCCGCCCGGCTCCAGACCCTGGAAAATCTCCCCCTTGGCGTCCGCAATCGCGCTTTCGTCGGGGAAGAACTCGGTGTGCGCGGGCGCGATGGCGGTGACCAGCGCGACATGCGGGCGGACGATCCGGGTCAGGTGAGCGAGCTCTCCCGGATGATTCATCCCCATCTCGAACACGGCGGCCCGCGTCTCGCGCGGCATCCGCGCCAGGCTCAGCGGCACGCCCGTATGGTTGTTGTAGCTCTTGACCGAACGGTGCACCTCGCCCGGCATCGACCGGTCGAGGCACGCCCACAGCGCTTCCTTGGCGCTGGTCTTGCCGACCGAGCCGGTGACGCCGATCACTCGCGCAGCCGTGCGCGCGCGGCTTGCGCGGCCAAGGTCTTCCAGCGCGGCAAAGGTGTCGCCAACGCGGACATGCGGCCCGCCTGCGTCCTGGCTGACCAAGGCACCCGCCGCGCCCTGGGCATAGGCACCCTCCAGGAAACGATGCCCGTCGGTATGTTCGCCGGTGAGGGCGATGAACAGGTCGCCCGCGCCAACCTCCCGGCTGTCGAAGGCGACGCCGGCGACCGCAAACTCCCCGTTGGCCGTGCCGCCGGTCGCGTCGGCGATCTCGGCGGCGGTCCACACGCCCTTCACCCGCCGAACTTGAGGCTCAGTCGCTTGCGCTCGGTGCCCCCGCCATTCGCGGGCTGCGCATCGCTCGGCGGCGATCCTGCTTCTGCGCGCTTGGCCGTCATCTTTGCCCGGATCCGATCGTTACGAACACTCTGCATCACGCTGCACTCTCCCGTGCCACGGTTACGTCATCAAATGGCAGAACCAGGTCACCCACGACCTGTCCTTGTTCATGTCCCTTGCCCGCGATCAGGACGATGTCCTCCGCGCCGGCTTCCTGCACCGCCGCTGCAATCGCCTCACGCCGGTCACCGATTTCGCGCGCACCGGGCGCGCCGCGCAGGATCGCGGCGCGGATGGTGGCGGGGTCCTCCGTGCGCGGATTGTCGTCGGTGACGATCACCACGTCGGCCTGGGTGTTCGCGACCTGCCCCATGGTCTCGCGCTTGCCAGCGTCGCGGTCACCGCCCGCGCCGAACACCACGACCAGGCGCCCGCCCGCATGGGGCTTCAGCGCCGCGATCGCCGCCTCCAGCGCGTCGGGCGTATGGGCATAATCTACATAAACTGGTGCGCCGCTGCGGGCGATGGCGGCGCGCTCCAGCCGGCCGGGCACGGGCTGCAACCGGGAAAGGTTGGCGATCGTGCCCGCGACGTCACCGCCCGTGGCGATGACCAGCCCGGCCGCGACCAGCGCGTTGGCGGCCTGGTACCCACCGATCAGCGGCAGGCGTACCTGATGGGTCACTCCATCCGCCTCGATCACCAACCCCTGCCCCAGCAAGGTCGGTGTCCGATCCACCAGCCGCAGCGTCCCGCCCCGCGTACCCACCGTCACCAGCTTGTTGCCGCGCGCGCGGGCAAGGTCGATAACCCGCCCCGCCTCCACATCGTCGGCCCACACCACCGCCGTGCCATCGGGCGACAGCACCTCGGAGAACAGGCGAAGCTTGGCGGTCAGGTAGGCGCCCATGTCGCCGTGATAGTCGAGGTGGTCGCGGCCAAGATTGGTGAAGGCGGCAGCGGCGACGGGCAGCCCCTCCGTCCGGTATTGCGTCAGGCCATGGCTCGACGCTTCGAACGCCAGGTGGGTCACGCCTTCACGCGCAAGGCCGGCGACGTTGGACAGGAACGTCACCACGTCCGGCGTGGTCAGGCCCGTATAGACACGGTCATCCGCCGTGGTGACGCCGAGCGTCCCGATCGAGGCGGCATGGTGGCCCGCCATGCGCCACAGCTGGCGCGTCATCTCCACGGTGGAAGTCTTGCCGTTGGTGCCGGTCACCGCCACCGCGACGTCAGGGAATGGCGCAAAAAAGTGCGCGGCGAGCGCCGCAAAACGTTCGCGCGGATTGTCGTCGGAAATGTGGACCGCACCCTCGACACGGGCACCCGGCGCCGCCACGACCGCTACCGCGCCCGACCGCACGGCGTCCTCGATGAACTCCTCGCCATTGAAGCGCGCGCCGCGGAATGCGCCGAACACGGTGCCCGGCGCGACCTTGCGATGATCGATCGCAAAGCCGGTCACCGCCGCATTGTCCGACCCGCCGATCAATTGGCTCAGCTTCATGCGACCGCCCTCAATTCGCGTCCGCCTGTTTTTCGCCCGGTGCCGTCCACAGCAGCGGCAACAGGTCCGATTCGTCGATGTCGCGGGTGGCGTCGGGGATCACGCCCAGCATCGCGCCGACCCGGCTCACCACCCGGCCGACCACGGGCGCGGCGTTCCAGGCCGCCGTCTTCCAGCCGCCGGTCTCCTTCGTGCCTTGTGGCGAGTCGAGCATGGACAGGACCACGTAGCGCGGCTTGTCGATCGGGAAGGTCGCCACGAACGTCGCCATGTTGCGCGACCGGTCATAGCCGCCAGCCGCCGGGATTTCGCCCGTGCCCGTCTTGCCCGCCACGCGATAGCCGGGCGCCTCACCCTTGCGACCCGTGCCCTTCAGCACGATCAGCCGCAGCATCTGGCGCATGCGATAGCTGGTCGCCTCGCTGATCACGCGGCGGCCCGGCGGCACGGGGTGGCCCGGCCCGACCTTTAACAGCGTGGACGGGCGCCACGTCCCGCCATTCACCAGCGCGGCATAAGCGGCGGCGAGCTGAAGCGGGGTGATCGCGATGCCATGGCCATAGGCGGTGGTCATGGTGGTGGTACGCGCCCAATAGGTCGGCCACAGCGGCCGGCCCTTTTCGCGAAGCTCGATATCGGGCTTGGTATCCAGCCCCAGACGGCGGAACATCGCCTGCATCCGCTGCGGCCCCAGTTCGTCGGCGATCCGCGCGGTCGCGATGTTCGACGAATAGATCAGCGTTTCAGGCATGTTGAGCCAGCGCTTGGGATCGCCCGCCTCGTCATGGATGGTGAAGCGTCCGACATGCAGCGGCGCGGTTGCATCAAAGCGGCGGCTGATATCCTTCACCACGCCGAACTCCAGCGCGGTCGCAACCGTGATCGGCTTGAAGGTGGAGCCGAGCTCATACACGCTCTGCACCGTGTTGTTGCGCAATTGCTCGCTGCCCGACATGCCGACCCGGTTGGGGTTGAACACCGGCAGCGACACCATGGAGATGACCTCTCCGGTGTTGACGTCGAGCACCAGACCCGCCGCCCCCCGTGCGGAGAAGGTCGTCATGGCGCGGCTGAGCTCGGACTCCATCGCCGCCTGCACCCGCGTGTCCAGCGACAGCTGGATAGGCTTGCCGGCCCATGCCGGGCTCAACAGCTCGGCATCGAGCACGCGCTCCATGCCGCTCATCCCGTGCCCGTCGGTGGACAGGAAGCCGAGCGCATGGGCGGCGAGCGAGGATTGCGGGTACAGCCGCTGGGTCTGGCGGCCGAACTCGATCGCGGGTTCACCGATCGCGTTGACCTGTTCCACCAGCGCCGGGCTTGCGCGCTGCTGCAGCCACACAAAGCTGGTGTCGCGGCGCAGCTGCCGCTCGAACCAGGCCTGGTCGCCCTTTTCGGGCATCAGGGCGGCAAGCTTGGCCGCGATGTCGGCGGGGTCGCCCACCAGCTTGCGCGGATGCACAGCGATGGTCCACGCGTCGATCGTCCGCGCCAAGGGCGCACCGTTGCGGTCGGTCAGGTCGCCGCGGGCCGCCAGCGTGGCGACGCGCGCCGCTGCATCCGCCGGCCCTGCGAACATCGCCAGCATCGCCAGTCGCCCGATCACCACCACTACCGCTGCCGCGAACAGGGCGAGCAGCATCATCAGCCGCATATGGCTGGTCGCCACCAGTTGGTGGCGCTGGCCGGCGCTACGCCGGCCGTTGACGGGACGGGCGACGAGAACGGTCAACGCCGCCGACCCGCCTCGGCACGGGCGCCGCTCAGGATGTCGCCCAGCGTCGTATCGGACAGCAGCTTGCGATCCAGCATGGCAACCGCTTCCGGGCGCACCTTGGCCACGGCGGCCACCGCGCGCTCTGCGTTGACCTTGCGGGCAAGGCCCGGGGTGGAGCGCGGCGCAGCCGGCTCAAGCGCCCGCAGCCGGGGCGCGCGCAGCACGGCGGCGGCCGTCATGCGCGGCGCCGGCGTGACCGCCGCCATCTGAACTGGAGCGGAGGCGGGGGCGGAGGTGGCAGGATGCGGCACGGCGGGCAGGTCGGGATTGGGCGTGGCAATGGCGGGCAGGCCCACGGGCGCGCTCGGCACCACCAGCGAAGCGGTCTGGATCATCGCGCCGCCGCCGCTGGTCACGTCCATGGAGGCGAGCTGCGCTTCGTCCGACACATACTGCCCCGCAATCGGCGCCGCGAGTGCCAGCGTGTCGCCGTTCCAGCGCTCCAGCTGGGCAAGGTTGGCGCGCGTGTCGAACTCGGTTTCCAGGGCGCGGATGTCGCGTTGCGCCGTCAGGATCTGGGCGTTCATCCGCTCCAGCTTCTTGCGCTCGGCAGCCACCTGCAGCGACACAAGGTAGAAGCCGAGCACGATCGCGACGCAACTCGCGAACCAGCCGAGCCCCTTTAACCGATACGCCGCGATCATGATGCCACCTCTTCCGTCCCAACCGGTTGATCCCAGGCGGCCGCCGCCGTCCGCCATGCCGTCCGTAGTGTCGCCGAGCGCGCCCGCGGATTGCGGGCGAGTTCCGCCTCACCCGCCCGAACCGCGCGCCCGACCTTTTCGAAACTGGGCGCCCGCGAGTCGCTAGCCACCGGCAGATGACGCGAGCCTGAAGGCGCAGCGCCCGACCGGTCGCGCAGGAACCGCTTCACCATGCGATCCTCCAGGCTGTGGAAGGTCACCACCGCCAGTCGCCCGCCAGGCCGCAGCGCCCGTTCCGCCGCCATCAGACCATCGGCCAGTTCGCCAAGCTCGCGGTTGATATGGATGCGGATCGCCTGAAAGGCTCGGGTCGCCGGGTCCTTCTTGTCATGCGGGCGATGCCCCAGCGCGCGGCGCACCACCGCGGCGAGCTCCCCCGTGCGGGTCAACGGCCGCGCCGCCACGATGGCGCGCGCGACGCGGCGCGACTGCCGCTCCTCGCCATATTGGAACAACACGTCCGCGATCTCTTCCTCGTCGGCGGTGTTGACGAAGTCGGCCGCGGAGGGCCCGTCCTGGCTCATCCGCATGTCGAGCGGACCGTCACCCTGGAAGGAGAAGCCGCGCTCTGCTTGGTCGAGCTGCATCGAGGATACGCCGATGTCGAACACCACGCCATCAACGGGGGGCGCGCCGATCCGCTCCAACTCGCTGTCGAGTCGGGAAAAAGCGGCAGGGATCAGCAACAGCGCGCCGTCATGCTCCGCCACCATCCCCGCCCCGTCGCGCTGCGCGTCGGGATCCCGGTCGAACGCATAGATCCGCACGCCACGCTCCAGCAGCGCGCGCGAATAACCGCCCGCGCCAAAGGTCGCGTCCACCATCACCTCGCCCGGGGCGGGGGCGAGCGCGGTGACGACCTCGTCGAGCAGCACGGGGATGTGGGGCGCGCCGCCGGTCACAGCTGCACGCCCTTCTCCGCCATGTAGAAGCGGATCATCTTCTTCACCGTCTTGTCGAGCGTTTCGTCGGCGAGGGCAGTGGCCGGGTCCCAGATCTCGATGCGGTTGTTCATGCCAAAGAAGAATGCGTGCTGGCCGATGTTCGCGTGGAAGCGCGGAAACGCCGGCATGATGAAACGGCCCGACCCGTCGAAGGGCACGGCCTCGCCTGCCATGGCGCGGCGCTGGATGTTGTAATCGTAGCTGCCGTCGGCGGCCGTGTGCGCGGCCTCATGCGCGTCGAGCTGCGCCGCCTTCACTTCAACATAGGCAGGGTCATACGCCACCAGGCACTCCTGCTCCTCATGCGGGCCAATGATGATGGTGCCGCCATCCTTGCCATCAGGACGCGGCGCGTTGGCGGCCAGCGTCGTGCGAAGCGTATTGGGAATCGCGACCCGGCCCTTGTCGTCGACAAGACCGATCCCGTGTCCCTGATATCGCCCCCTGGATGCCACTTACGCCCTCATACGCGGCGCAAAGTCCCCTGCTCCGAAAAGCGGCCTTCACCGCTCCTCGGTTCGATCAAACACGAACAGTGGACTTGCCCCCAATGTTGCCATGATCGGTAACATGGGTGAATTGGGGAGACAACGGGATTTTCGGGGAAAGGACGGGATCGGAGCGGTTAGTCAGGCACCTCAGGCATCAACTGTGGCGTGGACGCGACAGGTCGCGCCCCCGTGACTGCACACGAAAGCTGGCGATATCGGCTCATCCCCGGATTTCCCCGGTCGATCAGCGTGGAACAGGTGATTCGGTGTTGGTCGTGCTGGCCGACACGCCCAGATCGGCCAAAGGCTCACTGGACGCGTCCACCGCATTGTCGATCGCCATGTTGGCAACCACGTCGGGCTGCGAGGCTCCGACTGCCGCGACCGGTCGTTCGCGGTTCACGGCGCGCATGATCACGCTGGCAAAGCCGATCAGCAACAGCACCGCCGCAAGGCCGACAAGGCCCACCTTGGCTCGCTGCAGGCTTTGGGATGGTTCGCGCGCACTCTTCATCGCAGGCTGCCGAACATAGCGAGTCGCTTGCCCCATGTCGATTCGCGCGACTTTCGGCGGATCAGTTCAATCCTTTTTCGGCCCGCCAATCCGGATTATGCAGGGTGGATAAGTAACGGAAACCGGTGTCGCACAGGATGGTCGCCACCCGGCTTCCCGGCCCCAATTCCCGGGCCAGCCGCACCGCGCCCTCGACATTGATGCCGGACGACAGGCCCAGGCACAGACCCTCCTCGTCGAGCAATCGCTGCACCCAATTCCAGCCTTCCTCGTCGCTGATCCGATACTGGGTATCGATCGGCGCGCCTTCCAAGTTTGCGGTGATCCGCCCCTGGCCGATCCCCTCCGCGACGGACGACCCCTCGGCGCGCAGCTCGCCGCACGCATAATAATCGTACAGCGCCGCCCCGTGCGGGTCGCTGAGCGCGATGCGGATGTTCTCGTTCTTCGCCTTCAGGCCCAACCCCACGCCAGCCAGCGTGCCGCCCGTCCCCACCGCACAGGTGAAGCCGTCGATCCGACCGTCCATCTGGGTCCAAATCTCTTCCGCGGTGCCGGTGATGTGGGCGCGGCGGTTGGCGACGTTGTCGAACTGGTTGGCCCAGATCGCGTTGTCGCGCTCCTCGGCGAGACGGCGGCTGGTATGCACGAAGTGGCAGGGACTGGAATAAGGCGCGGCGGGCACCAGCACCAGCTCGGCACCCAGTGCGCGCAGAGTGTCCATCTTCTCGCGGCTTTGCGTCTCGGGCATCACGATCACGGTACGATAGCCCTTGGCGTTGGCGACCAGCGCCAGGCCGATGCCCGTGTTGCCCGCGGTGCCTTCGACGATAGTGCCGCCCGGCCGCAGCACGCCGCGCGCCTCCGCATCCTCGACGATCCCCAGCGCCGCGCGATCCTTCACCGACGCGCCGGGGTTCGCGAACTCGCACTTGCCATAGATCTCGGCCCCGGCCGCCTCGCTCGGCCCTTTCAGCCGGACCAGCGGAGTGTTGCCGATGAGTGATAATGTGTCGGGAGCGGTCGCCATCAACCGTAAATGGCGGTCGGCCCGGTCAGGGGCAAGCGATCAAAGCTTGGCGTCGCCCAAGCGCACCGAACGAGGACCGGCGCGGGCTACGCCCCGTGCCGCAACGCTTCCGCTGCCCCGATCAGCGCGGCATGCTGCAATTCTGCATAGCAGCGCGGCACCGTGCCCAGCACCCGGGCATATTTGCCCGCCCCGACGAAGGCGGCCTGCAAGTCCGGCCGGCGCAGGATCGTGCGTATCGCGTCGGCGAGCCCGCCGGTCACTACCACGCCATCCCATGCACCAAAGGTGACCACCAGGTTGCCGATCTGTGACCAGAATGCCTCGGCCAGCATCTCGCACGCCCGTCGGGCGATCGGATCGACCGTTGCCGATCGGGTTATGTCCTCGGGCGTCCGCGCGCGCGCTGTGCCCCCGCCTTGCCGGACCAGCAGTTCATGAATGGCCTGCAAGCCGGGCGCGGACACGATGTCCTCGGCAACGACCGGACAGCGGCCGGGAAACAGGTCCGCCGCCAACTTGGCGAGCGCCGCCGATCCGGCAACAAAGCCGCCATGCCCCGCCTCGGTCGGCATGACGCTCACCTGCCCCGCCGGACCGTGGCTCAGCACAGCGACGCCCAGGCCAGACGTGATGCCCGCCACCAGGTAACAACCCGGCTGCCGCACCGTGACGGGAGCGCCGGCGAAGCTTTCCAGCGGCCGTACATCGGCGCTGTACATCGCCCAGGCTTCGGCGGCGAAGTCGTTCAGGATCAGCGGCGCTTTGCCCAGCATCGCCTGAAGGCCGGAGCGTGACAGGAACCAGCGCGTGCGGGTGATGGAGATCGCGTCACCGCGCGCCAGCCCCGCCACCGCGATCGCCGAACGCGCCGGCAATGCCGGAATGGACAGGTCGCGCTGAAACGAGGTGAGGGCGCCGGACACACCGATCGTCTCTTCGGCACTGTAGCTGCGAATGGTATCGGGACGCAGCTCCCCGGCCCCGTCGGCCAATGCCAGTTGCACCCGCTTGCGACCGATCGTCCCCAGCACGGCAGCCCCAGCGGCCGCCTCCACGCTTTGCATCCTCATCCCGCCCCTTTTCCGGTTTTCGCGATGGTAGAAGACACAGATTAGGAAACCTATACCGGGCGCAGACGAACAAAGCTTGCGCCCGGTCATGCCCATCTCACCCGATCAGTTGATCAAGTCCTGCCTGCCGCCCGTGGTCGATGCGAAGACGCGTTTGCTGGTGCTGGGCAGCTTGCCGGGTGACCGATCACTTGCGGCCAGCCGTTATTATGCTCATCCGCGCAACCAGTTCTGGCAATTGATCGGCGCCGCGACCGGCCGCGACCTGGCGACTCTCGACTATCCGGACAGGCTCCTTGCCTTGCTCGATGCCGGCGTCGGGCTGTGGGACGTGATCGCCACTGCGGAACGGGCGGGGAGCGCCGACGCGGCCATTCGCGACGCACAGGTCAACGACCTGCCCGCGCTCGCCCGCAGCCTGCCTCATCTTGCCGCCATCGCGTTCAACGGGGGCACGGCGGCGCGAACCGGAGAGCGCGCGATGACAGGTGTCCTGCCCAGGGTGGAGCGGGTGGCCCTCCCCTCGTCCAGCCCGCTCCATGCGATTGGCCTGGCCCGGAAGCTTCCTGCCTGGAGCGCGCTCGCCCGCTTCCTCACCTGACCTCGTTCCTGTATTGTTCACGCAGCTATGAGTCGCGTCCTCGACCTTCCGCCGCGCCCACTGCGCTGGCTATTCCTGGATCTGAACAGCTATTTCGCGAGCGTGGAGCAGCAACTCCAGCCATCCTTGCGAGGGCGCCCGGTAATCGTGGCGCCGGTCGGCAGCGACACCACCGTCGCCATTGCCGCGTCGGTGGAGGCCAAGCGCTATGGCATCAAGACCGGCACGCCGGTGTGGGAAGCAAAGCAGCGATGCCGCGAGCTGGTGGTCACCCCGGCACGGCACGATCGCTACGTCCAGTTCCACGAGGCGATCGTGGCGGAAATAGAGCGGCACATCCCCGTCACCCGGGTCTGCTCGATCGATGAAGTGGCCTGCCGCTTGCTCGATAACGAGAACGCGCGAGAGGATGCGATCGCACTCGCGACGCGGATCAAGGCGGGCATTCGTGCCAACGTCGGCGAGTGCCTGACCTCCTCAGTCGGTATCGCGCCCAACCGGCTGCTGGCGAAGCTCGCTTCCGACCTCAAGAAACCGGACGGGCTGGTGGTGTTCGAGGGGCATGAACTGCCCCAGGCGCTGTTCGGGGTTGCCCTGCGGGAGATTGTCGGGATCGGCCCTGCCACCGAACGCCGCCTGTCGCGTGACGGGATCAACGATGTCGCGGAACTGTGCGCGCGCACCCCGCGTGCTGCGGGCGGTGCCTGGGGTGGGCGCGATGGCGACCGGCTATGGTTCCTGCTTCATGGCATCGACCTGCCCGCCAAGGCCACCCAAAGCCGCACGGTTGGACACAGCCATGTCCTGTCGCCCGGTCGCCGGGGGCCAGAGCCCGTGCGGCTGACCGCGCGCCGCCTGGCGCTGAAGGCGGCAAGCCGGCTGCGGCGCAAGGGCTACCGTGCCCGCCTGCTCGTCCTCCATGCCAAGTTCGAGGACAGCAAGGATCGGTGGCAATGCTCCGCCCGCCTGCCCGCGACACAGGACAGCTTCACCGTACTCGCCTATCTCGATCGCCTCCTCCCACAATTGCGCGAAGCGGGCCGGGCTAGGCCGGGCGGTTTCCGGATGCGGATGGTGGGCGTCACCCTTGCCGAGATCGAGGCCGCGGACGCCGAGCAAGGCTCCCTGTTCGCGCTCTTGCCGCCCGATGATCCGCTGGCCCGCGAAACGCGCGGACTGGCGCTGAGCCGTGCGATGGATCGCATCAACGAACGCTGGGGACGCAACGCGGTCAGCGTCGGACCGCTGAACGGCGGACGGCTGGATCGGATCGGGACCAAAATCGCGTTTGGTCGTATTCCGGAGGCAAGTGAATTCCACGAGTGATTGTTGCGACTAACAATTGCTTGACGCATTTTGCTGCATGCGCGAAGCCCGCGTACGTTATGAAGAGCCCCCTCCTCCTCACCACCGCCGTCGCGCTTCTGGCGCTGTCCGCTTGCTCCAAGCCGCAGCCGGAAGTTGTCACCTCCAACCCCGATCCGTTGGCGACCACCCTCGCCAACGCCGCACCCGTCGAGCTGCCGCCGGCGATCAAGGCGGACAAGACCATGCGCTGCAAGGACAACAGCCTTGCCTATGTCACCTTCTTCCAGGGCGACAAGCAGGCGCTGGTACGGACAGAAAAGGCCGGGTCCCCGACCCGCCTGACCGCAGCCAACGCCGGTGACCCGCTGACTGCAGAGGGCGGCTGGAAGCTGACCGGCACCCCGACCAACGTCACCCTGACCGCCCCGGGCAAGGGTACCCAGACCTGCAAGGCGTAAGCCGCTTTTCCTGCATG
>Ga0210040_10007164_pt1 | contig 13646 bp, 20 predicted proteins | sample CryGeyCG12114_NA_FD_185462 | JGI IMG/M metagenome (GOLD analysis project Ga0210040, IMG submission 185462) | Groundwater microbial communities from aquifer - Crystal Geyser CG19_WC_8/21/14_NA (SPAdes) (version 2) | ecosystem: Environmental > Aquatic > Deep subsurface > Groundwater | place: USA... | reverse complement strand
TTAAACACAGACAATGGATATCAACAAAGGAGACAACACGCATGTGCACTGCAGTTGCAATTGTGCAACGTAAAATGAAATATTCTCCACTTTTAAGGGAAACCGTGCACTGCACAAACAAATTCAAAAAAGACTGAAAATATAACTTCGGCGGCACAATAGAGATAGCTTCTGATTATTGAATATTGCTTGTGAAACAAGAACTCAATTGTTCTGCGTTCGGCGTCCACATTGTACAATGCCATTCAGATAGATCCAGACTGCCATCGTATAACTATTGAACTGTGAGTGAACATGAACAGAATGGATACAGTTTCGGGCACTGTTGATTTCCTTTAAAATCTCCCGTCATAAGTTGCCTGTAAGAATATGCTCAAGTCAAGCACAATGCCTAGACCAATTGGTTAATACTGCAATTTGCAATACATCCTTTTGGTTTATTCAAGAATTTACCTTGTCCACGGAAATTGCGAACCACGTGTGTGTTGTGTAGTAAAGTAGAGCATAGACTATAAACATTTGCATGTAATGCAATGCAAATGTATTTTGGTGCAATGCTTGTTACTATTACTTTTACTATCATGTGCATACCTTCGCATGTGCACATGCGATTTAATAGCTGAAGAATATTTTGCATAAATTGAAGTTTTGCCAACATGTGTAAGTATTTTAGTGAATTTAGACGTGTGTGAAACGGTATAAGGATGCACATATACTCTCACTGCTGCCAAAGCGCAGAATTTTGTCCCTGTCTGATTTTTACTTGAGATGAGAAGTGGATCATTCGCGGCTCCAAATAGTTTTGAGTTTTAAGTGTTTAGAGAACTCAGTAGTTGAATTTCTTTTTCCAGCCTAATAATTTAGAAGTACATACCAATACCTAATGAGGTAGATTGTTCATTTCCGTTAAACGACAATAAGGTGGATTAGACGATGACAAATATAAACAACTTGTACACATGCAGCTTGTTTAACTTGCAATTAAACGCCCACTGAATTGATATCCAATGCTCTGTAGAACTGTATATTCCACTTAAACAAAGATACGAAATCGTACGTATGGATTACAGTCAGTCCAGATAGTCCAGAATATTTGAGTGTGTGTAACCAACTGAAATCAACTAGAACCCGGACAAGTCAAAGTCACAAATATTCCATTAAAGGCACATTTATGCTGGCTAATTTTTCCAGTTTCCACAGCTGTTATGTATATTATCCTCTAACATTTTGGATAATGTTATATCCCTAATGGATGAATGAATATAGCTTCTAATGGTATGCAATCTGATGCATATGAGAACCAACTGATTCAACTCAAGTTTCACGAAAAGTAATGCATGGGTTATGAAGACTATGCTCTCTACTAAAATTACTTTTTCTGGAAAACTATAAGAAGGTATTCTTCCGAATAAAAGGGGAAGGTTCAAACGGAATACGGATTATTAGATTTTGACAAAATGGGCCATTTAATTCCATTATGTATTGATCCATGGGCAAAATATAGCCATAGCTAGACCAAATAAGGCAAAATATATTGATCTATTACACTAATATTCTGATGCCATTGATGGTGATGAACTCCTGGAACAGTATGCACAAATATTTTGTTTGCTTTGCTTAAGCTTTGTAGTCCAAATGAATCCTGCTTGAATATTTCACGGTTTTCCATCGGGTCTAACTGTTCCTTAGAATTGTAGCACCAAAAATGACTAGAAACATAAAACACTTATAAAATTGCTTTGCTAACAAAAATTTACACTCATCATACATTTACGATTTACGTAAATAATTTGCCCACCTAGACTCCCAAGGTTCAATGATCCCATCATCTGGCCCACCAATTAAAACCAATTTGTTTAGTTTCTTGAAATTATTTCTCAATACACTTGAATTAGGCGTGATTAGTAAATTGTCCAACACTGGAAGAAACACACTGCCGGTGATAAACTTCAGAATGTGGTGGGGGTCTCTCCAATAATTGCCAACAGAGACGAGCTGGCCCGCTTCTGTGTAGAACACTTTCCATACAGTTTCTTTTACATATCCAGGGAAAAAAATTCGCAAGAAATCGTCTAAAGTTAAATACACAATGATGATTGAATTGCCTATTTATATGTATAGCATAATTTTAGGCATAATAAGCGTAGAAAAGTATTTAAGAAGTAATAACCTCCAAATTGGCCTCCTTGAGGTGATGATAATGATATGAATGTATTAATGTTATGAGATTCAATGGTTTCGATAAGCGCTCTTGCAATGAGGCCTCCTTGTGAATAACCTTTAAACATTTTAGTGACATAAAATGTGTTTCTTTTTACAAAAAATTTGAAAAAATTAAACTCAAAGAGTATTAAGGTTTTTAGTTAATTAAAACGTATTCAAACCTATCAAATTTATGCCATCAGGATTTTCCACCATAATTGGTAAAAGCTGTTTTTTAAAAACTTCAACTTGATACCACATTGGGGTGATACTTTTCCATCCATGAAGCGCACTTAACAGAGTTACGTTGGTTCCTTTGTGAGTCTGGTTAGTTGTCAGAATCAAAATTAGCATATAACTTTATGACTCGTTGATTCTTGAAAGTTGTAATCTTTTATAAAACACCTTCTCAATTTGAGATTTCAAAGTATCCAGACTAGTTTTACGATCTAATAATCCATGAATGATAACAACAGGTTTATAGCTGATTTCCAATTCGCCCGATGAAATCCATATTTGGAAATTTAAAAAAAGCAGCAGAAGTAACCACTTACATCTTTGCAAATCCATAAGAACTTCACTGATCGCAATAAGTTGCAGGTTTAAAAAATACTTTTCAAATCATTAAATCAATTAATGGATGTAATGCAAGTTGTATCCTATCTTGTTTAGCTTCAGCTTAAATGTAAACACAACTAGCAAGCATTAATATAGAGAAGTTAGGAATAAATTGCCTTATTAGGAGATGACTAACCCTGAAAATGAATTAGTGCAATCTTAATCTGCTATATATAGTAAGAATACTAGCACTCGCACTTTAAAAGTGGAAAAGATTGGCATACCCACTACTGTACGATTATAATGCATGAGTGGTGCATGACATGACACAACCAATGTTGCTATAAAAGTAAATAAAATTACACTGTGTTTATGTCAATGCTCGTTCTTGTAGATCAGTAGCATCATGGCGCATTATGGTAAAATTCAAAATTGAAGAATTTTAGCTTATCAAGTAATTTTACCGGGGCAACATAAGAAGGGCAACAAACGCCAGTCAGCAAGTTCCCATAGACACTACTGCGTTTACATCAATGCCCCCTCTCATGAACAATAAAACAACCCATTTTAACACCAAGCGTATATTAGAGCACTTTTTTCTGTCAAAATAAAAATGTCTTGAGGAGAACAATCAAATTTTGTGACATTAATAATAACAACAACGAGAAAAAATTAAACGAGACTCACGGGAACCAAATTTAAAATGCCAAATGAACAACTCCATGCAGACCATTTTCATGTTCGCACACAATCAGTAGAATCCAAAGATGGTGGTGGGTATAGTGTTATGGACTTGGCGACGGGCAATTTTGATCAGGATGAAAACCAGGATGAATTAGCTGCATCTAGCAGCTCCATGATAAGGTTAGTTAGTTAGTGGCATACAAGTGAAGATACTATTACAGTGAAGATTACTAGTTAGTCAATTATGCTGGAAACAATAATTGTTCAAATCACCAGCCACGCCAAGTAAGTATCAAAAAAGCTAACCAGTTTTTGCTGGTTAGCGTTTCGGCAGATATCCTACATAGTTGAGCCATTTTTAAAGCACAAAACGCAACACACTGACTGAGTGAGTTCAGTATCAATGTCTTCATTTTTAATTTGTATTCAGATTCTACCCAGAAGGTTGGAAATGTTGTGATACACTCAGACGTCGAGGTCCAATAGGGGGATCAGCAACAATAGCAGAAGAATTGTTGAATGCATGTCTTTGTCCCCCATCTGGGACTTCAGCCCGAGTTTACGTGTTTCTTTTCATATATTTTTTAATTTGGTCTTTACTTTACTTCCTTTTGGAGCATCTGAATCCTGTCCATAATGTACCTTGTAAGTAGCTTATTAGGACAGATTGTACTACTTGGGGAAATGTTGAAATCGCCACCACCACTGCCGCCTCCATCACCACCACCTTCAAACCGTAAAAAAGTGGTGGTGGTGGCAATTTCAACATCTCCCCAAATAGTACAATCCCTCCGCTTATTAAGGCAATTGAGATCCCAACCATTGTTTCTTGTTCATTATTGTGTGACTGTTAACAACTATAGCCCCAGCAGCGTACGGAGGACCCATTTTTGGACTAGCCGTGCTCCACATACTAGGATTATTTTTGAGCATCGTATTTCGTTTCATTCGTCTACCATCGTTACTGGGTCCACTTTTGCTAGGAATTCTGCTGAAAAATGTGGAGCCAATTAATATTTTTCGGTTTTTAGAAGGCTGGAACACGAGGAACTGTTCTCAAATTCCCAATTTGACGTTAAAACTACAATGCCATCAGGATGCCACGCTCTACAGTGGTGCTTGGATTACTCCCATAAGGTAAAACTTCCAGTCTCCCCTAATGCATTGTTTCAGTTTCCCATTACCCGCTGATCATTTCTGTATTGACAGGCAAATAGCTTTGACAGTGATTCTAACCAGAGCCGGGCTAGAATTGTCACCCAAGCAGTTGAAAAAACTTCGTGGAGCTGTCCCAATGCTCGCTTTTGGGCCATGTATTGTGGAAGCTTGTTGTTGTGCTGTAGTAACATACTTACTATTCAATGTTTTCGAAGAAGACAAACCTATTGGCATATTCATGTGCTTTGTAGCAGGGTGAGTTGCACTTGGAAGAAATTACCGCCAAGTGGTAAATTCTTGTAAATCTAATTAGACATTTAGTTTTGCCCTAGCTGCCGTGTCTCCTGCTGTAGTTGTACCGTCCATCTTGGCGTTGAAGAAAAGAGGATATGGAGTAGTCCAAGGGGTAAGCACTCTATTGATTGCTGCGTCCAGCATTGATGATGTGTTAGCTATCAGTTTGTATACTATTTTCTTGGGTCTGGCGATTCCCCATGCACCCATTGTCGAAAAGGAGCATCAAAATATCACGGATACAGCCCATACATCTGGTAATAAGAGAATAAATCTGATTATTGCAATGGTAAATTATTTTATATTCGATTCGTAAATATTGATAAAATCTTTGTGGTTTGAATAGATGAACAAATCATAACGTATTTATCGGGTCCCGCTAGCGTAATTGTTGGGATAGTAGTTGGAATGTTAGTGGGAATGCTGCTTCATTTTCTTCCCGCCAAGGATAGTGTGAGTTTGTTTGTATGAAACTACTGCAGGCATTCACTGTTATAATCGGGAGGAATGCTGATTTGTTTTTGTTGTTTTCATGCGTAGCCGAATAAGGCAACGCCCCGTCTTGTCCTATTGTTGCTGGTTAACATTACAGCAATGATTGGATTCGAGAAAATCGAGGTGATTTCTGGTGCAGGATCTTTGTCAGTTTTGTCGGCAAGTTTTATCGCCTCTTTTGGGTGGAGGTCCCAAAGGCATTGGAAAAAACCGATGCATAAGATTGAACGGATGCTTGGAGATTTGTGGTATGATGATAATATGATTGTGTTTCAAAAATATGGAAACGTCAGTTTAGAAATCAATCTGTATTGTTTATCTTTGTTTCATAGTCTTTGTCTTTTACCAATATATAGGACTTTAATAGTTCCTCTTTTGTTCGGGACTATAGGAAATGAGATGAACTTTAGTGACCCGAATTTCACTTTGGATCGTATTTCAAAGATCCTTGGAATCATTGCTATTTGTTTATTGGTAAAGATTTGTTTATTCAATCTAAAACGGTATCATGTAATCGTGTGGGTGTGTGTGTGTGCAATTATTTTTGTATTTGTGTGAAGGTCCGATGTCTTACTGCATTCGTAATGGTTTGGATCGGTTGTCCCAAATTCACATGCAAGGAAAGATTATTTTGCGCACTCTCGTGGATTCCAAAGGCAACCGTCCAAGCGGCTTTAGCCCCTTTGGTTGTCAGTTTCGTTCAAGCCAAAACTCCTGGCGACCCGGCATATGAAAAGCATGCAGAAATCGTAGTTACAATTGCAGTTCTGGCTATCCTCATCACTGCACCGTTGGGTTCAGTACTGATAGCGCTGACAGGCCCTAAACTTTTGCAACTACCTAATGAAAGTACTGTAGATCCTCTGGATCAAGAATTTCCTCATGGGGAGGAAGAAAGCAAAGTAGAATACCATACGAAAAGTCGTGTCACATTCGATGAAAATGACAGTCCACCATTAGAAATGTCCGGTTCAGTAATTCAAAGCAATTTAGCGTCAAATATGGATAGTTATACTTCTTCAGCTGCTGTTCTACACGCAGAGGTATACCAAGCTGAACCACCAAAGAAATCAGAGACTAAAAAGAATTACAGCAAAAAAGTTGGTGGCTCCATTATGGACAATCTATAATGAGATCCGAATAATCCCATAAGTGCTGTTCAAACACGAAAAGAATAAAAATAAAAAGGAAAATATTTTTTACAACGGGAAATTTATTTCATAACGGATAATGTCACTTGAATACAATTTGTTTTATGTACGGTATTTTTTAGCACATTTAGATAGCTACAAGACAATTGTCTCGAATTTTTCAAAACAGGATGAGAACTCAGGCTTGTTTTTTATTGTAGCTACTGGACCAAAATCTCGCACTTCTCCATTGTCCATTATAAGAAGGTAATCACAATAGGTTAGAGCAGATAATCGGTGGGCTATAATGAATACAGTGGAAGAGTGGAATTCCTCTACTAGCAGTTTATCAATAGTAGCTGATGTGGTGGCATCCACATTTGATGTAGCTTCATCAACAAATATAACTTTAGATTTTCGTAGCAGAGCCCGAGCTATGGAGAAAAGTTGTTGCTGCCCTTGACTAAATCCCGCGTCTCCGTCTAGCTTTTCCACACATTGTTTCAGTCCCGTTTTCTCCAATACAGACCATAATTGATCGTCCGTATGTTTTCTACCTGGGTCAAGATTGAACCTAATAGGAACAATATTATTAGTTGATTGCTAGCTACTAATTTGCATGCATATTTTCATTTTTATGTCAAGTTATCTAATTCCAATACCGAACATTGTGGTGGTAAATGATTGGGTCTTGGGGAATAACACACAAAGACTGTCTCAATGAGCACAATGGAATAGTACTGATATCGACATCGTCAATAGTAATTTTCCCCTTTTTCAGCTCGTTGAGTCTAAATAAGACATTGCCAATTGATGATTTTCCAGACCCAGTTCTGCCGATTATTCCTGCAATTTTGGAGTAAATGCATAAAGAAAATTATGGCACATATAGATAATTAATTGGAAATTAATTTTACTTTACCAATTTTTTGTCCAGCACGAACTTCAAATGAAACTTCTTTCAGGGCTGGCAATGAATCGTCTTCATACTGAACAGTGACATCTTGAAATTTTACATTTCCCTCATAAGGCCAGTCACTTCTAGGTGCATCTACTTGCCGTGGAATGAGCGTATAAGAATTATTTCCCAATTCATTTTTCTTTGTGATTTCATCATGAGTTGCTGAATAGTCACAATCTTCTTCTTCTGACACACTAAATTTCAAAAAGTCTCTAAAGCGCTCTACAGACACAAATTTTGCTTCCGTATCTGAAGCCTGGCGCACAGTTAATTGAAACACGCCAGACAGTTGAGCAGCATAGGATAGGGCTAAACCACAAGCAGCTGCAGATACATTTCCGTGAAACATGATGATCAAAAATGCTGTAACGCCTGTCACTGATACTGAAATGAATTCAAATAAAAGCAGGTAATAATTCAGAGTCAGAGTTTGTACAGACAGATCTAAAAATATTTTCGCTCCTAACCTGCCAAGCAATCCAATCGAAAAGCTAGCCATCTTACTGCGGCGCAAAATGTGTATTTCACAGTATGACACCAGTCAACGTGTTTGTCGAAACTAAACACAAAATTTTAAAATTTTAGCCAATAAAAAATATTTTGGAAATTGTTAAATTAATAGTACTTTTTTTCATTACTTTTTAATCAACATGGCTTCTTTTCCATACGCTCTTATGGTTCCCAATCCATTTAGAGTTTCGTTAAGGCAATTGATTATTGGCGTTTTAGATTCAGTCTCATGCCTTTTCAAGTCTCGAATAGCAGAGCTAGAAAAAAAAAAGCAAAAAAAAAATTAAAATCATTGATAAACTGTACGAAAACTATTAATTTCGGTTAGCGCTTACTTATACACCCTACGAATGAGTACGAAAACAATCAATAAGACAGCGAGTGGCAGCAGGAAAATTGGGAACACAATAATTATCAGAATGATGATAGAGAGGATGAAAAATATGTTTTGGAGGAAGTATTCCAGTATGTAAGGAAGCATGCTATCGACTGCAAGTATTAAGAATCAGGAAGCTAAAAGTTCATTTCATTTGATTTGATGCAAGTAAACACTGATGCCATAGAGTACTTACTTTCTTCCATGTCACGGGAAAACAGATTTAAGATATGGCCGATACCAAACATGCTCAAGCATTTGAGTCGATTCGCAAAAAATTGATTTAACAATTCAGTGTGGAGTCCTTGACTAGCTTTGATTGAAGTCTGCAGATTTTTTCACAAAAATTAAAACGTAAAAACAGCAATAATGTGAGTAGCGATTAAAAACACTTACGAACGTGAATAATACTGTGCGAAGTAAACTGGTGACGAAAATTGCCCCAATAATACCAGCATAAACATTTCTATTGAACACGAAATCTGGTGAATTGATGGAAATTATTTCTCCCGAAATTGGAATGAATTCATCATCCAACCGATTTTCGAATGGGATTTCTGTGTACGAGATAGTGCTACTATAATATTCCACAGTAGAACTATTTGATAATATAGTCTCCTGGTAAGTGTCAACAGGAGTGGCTGATTTGAACCAGCTTTTTAGCCACCAAGAGCTATATGATGTGGAGGCCATGTTGATTCCAAAAGCAAACATGATGCATAGTAGGGCAAAACACCCTCCCGCACTTTTTAGGTACATATTGTACACACCGAATCGAACTTTCCCTCTGTTTATTGAATTCCCTGTTGATTTTCAAGAAAAAATGTAAATGCCAAAACTAATAATTTAGGTTTGGCACTGCATCTTTGCAATACTTTTACTTACTCAATGGATTGCTCATTCCACAGCAAACATTTTCCGCAGAGCAATTTGAGGCCTCCTCTAACCTGTATAAGGTAAAATATTCAGAGTCGAGATACCATTTTTTATGAAAGCTGCTGCGACTGTTTTGGTTAATTTATGCTGTGTAAAAAAACGTACGCTATGTCTTCATCATTCGGAGTGCCATCTTGACAACTTGACGAATACAATTGAGAATACAAAGACCCTTCAATATTCATTAGTTGATCATGACTTCCTCTCTCGAAAATAGTTCCTTCTGAAAAGACTAGAATTTGATCACAGTTCCGCAAATACTGAAGCTGGTGAGTTGCTAATATAACAGTTTTATTTTCCTGGCGTAGATGACCCAAAACTGCATTTTCGAACACAGTTTTAGCTACACGGCTATCCAATCCACTCAATGGATCGTCCAGGAGAAATACATCCCGACTTTTTGCGTGATAAATTGCGCGAGCTAGGGAAAGTCTACAAATAAAATTTTTGAAATAAAGAAATCTTCTCTAGCTTAGCAAATACTATTTCAGTGTCAATCATACGAATGTTACCTTTGCTTTTGACCACCAGACAAATTGTTCCCGTTTCCATCTGTTTCAGTCAGATCACCTTGTGGAAACACTCCAAAATCATTTGGAAGGCAGCAATCACTGATACATTTATAGTACCTGGCAAATAAAGAATATAAATTATTGTTAAATTTTAAACGTTTTAAGATTGCCGTTCGCTTAAAATGAGACATGTGTTCTTTTACCGAACAGGCTCAAATGGTTCTCCAAAAATGATGTTTTCTCTCAAAGTGCCGTTAAAAGTCCACGGTTTTTGAGCCACATACGCCATTTTTCCTTGCACATTTAAGTGTCCATGAATGACTTTAATTGATCCAGCAATCGCTTCGAGAAATGTTGTCTTCCCTGTACCAACATTACCACATAGGCCAATAAAACTCCCCTGAAATAAAAGCATGGCAAAAAATTGTTTTTGACTGAATATTATTTATTGTTTTCCATTGCGTGCTTACCTTTGTAATCCTCAAATCCAAATGTTGCAACTGAAATGCAATTGGATCCGTTTCAGAATTTTGAAGCAATCTCGCTATACTATTGCAAGGCTTTTTATCACGAGTTTTTTCATTGCTTGCAAACATCGTGCAGCATTTTGCTTTGGAATTTCCATTTTTCTTTTCCGCCTGGGAATTGAATGCATCAGGCGAAATTTTACGTACAATCTGTACATCTTCCATTACGATGGTTTCATTCAAAGAATTATTATTCGCTTCCTCACTGAGAACTACGGGCTTCACATCATTGATTTCAGGTAGGAGTAATACACTCTATAGAAAATAATATTTCACAGGTGGTATTATGCATGCAATACATTGATTTCAAGCTATATTCGTTTCCAATTTATGCTACCTCTATCCTTTCGTTGCAAATGTTAAATATTTGCCAAAAAGTTGTGATTTGGCCAACTGACCGTATCGAATAAGAAAACAAGTAGAACATAAAGAGGAGCGTAAAACACTGCAAAATAAAATTCATCTTTGAATCCAATAATTATTGCTATTTTCATTATTTCAGTGCAAAACGAATGAACATTGCATTGTTTTCGCAACAAATATTCAGCAGACAATTCGCGTTGAGAAAAAGTAAAGTAACAAAGAGTAAGAAAGGAAAGTGAAAGTGACGCAGCTTTTTGCAAAGAAAGGACAGTCCCAAACAGTACTCAAGTTAGTTAGACAGAAATGCTCACCGTAATTCTGCTTAACGATATTCTTCCTTCAAAATAACATCGGAATCCTGTCCGCATTGTATGCAAAGTTGGACGAACACGACCAGCAAATAATGCAACAACACAAAAAGCCTGTCAGTGAAAGAATTGAAAGACGATAGATGTTTAGCAAACAATACAAGTTACGCATTCAGAAAACACTAACTAGCTAAATAAAAGTCCGTTCGATTCAATATACTTAAAAGCACAAGCAAGCAATTTAATAATTTTAGTTAAATAATTTACTTGAGCTGGAGTGAGATCATGGCCGGAGCTAACGTACAAAATGAAAGTAATAATGGCGCCAACATGAGGCAATGTCGGTCCTGGTATTCAAAATCATGTAGCAAAAAAGTCATTGAATTAAAAACAATCTGTACACTGTTAATATCGTAAAATCATAAAATTCATTGCTAACCTAATACAATGCTGAAACTTTGGAACAGCTGAGCTTTCAAAAGCAAATTCTTTTCAGCAGTTCGGGAATCTATTAAAAAAATTATGATTAGCTAATGTTTAGAAATTTTAATTTCTTTAAAAATCCTATCCTCGCACTAACCAGCAATAAGTTTATGAAAATACTTCTCCCAAGAGAACATTTTGAGGAACTTGAGACTTTGTGCAGCTTGAGTCAGAAGATTGATTCTTACATCTTGCACAGAAATGGCTTTCCTTTTCAAAGAGCCACTTGCTTTTGCTATCAGATACTGAAAGTTTCAACCTATATTAGCTAATTTTTTTCCAAATTAATTAAAAAAGTGGGTTTATGTATTGTAATACTTGCAAAGGGTAGCTTAAGGGGAAAACAATCAAGCCCAGCAAACTCAGCCAGCCCAATTCAGAAACAATGTATCCCACACACAACAGTAAAACGACCGGTCCCCCTATCGCAGTTTGCCCGGCTGTTATCACTTCGTACATACGATTGCAATCGCTTGAAACAACATTTAGAATCTGAAATCAACAAAACCACATAATATTTGGAAATGCCCAATTAAAAAAATAATAGTTAGCAGAAATCATAATGATATACAGTAAGCCAAAGGTATTGAAATTGCAATATTGCAAGCAAAAAGGTAATGATGTTAATAGCTCACTTTAGATTTGACCGCTTCAGAGGGAGTACCCAATCTGAACAATTTTCTATATACCAAACCCATCACAGCCGCTTTTTGACGTAATGCTGTTCTATTTACGAGCGTGAATTAGAAAATTTTGTTACATTTTGTTGCTTCTTATTTCCACAATGTTTTAAACTTTACTTCTTACCTGTAACTTAAGCCCCACGTAAGAGTGAAGAAGAATACTCGTGCGTATTCACAAAGAACTAATAGTGCAGCCCAAATCCAGCCATCATTACTGGTACCATCGGAAGAAGCATATTCTAGCAGCCGTTTCATCAGCATGGTCTACAATAATGTAATACAAAATTGAATGATTTAGAAATGTGCTCGTCGTATATGAATCAATATTTGAACTTTTTTGATAATTTTTACCGGCCCAATGAAACCCAATAGTATACTAGTTAGGTAAGTCAAAGTGGTCCAAAAAATCCGCTCCTTGCTAAATTTCCAAAGTACGAGACCAAATGAAGGTTCTTTTTTTGGATCACAAAGGGCTCTCTCTTTGGCCCAAAGCTGTTCTAATTTACTGGTGTTTAGTTCACAAAACTCTTTTTTCGAAATGTAAGGGACCCGGCTCATATCGAATCCCTCTTTGTGTGACTTGTACATAAGGCTGGTAAGCCATGAGAATGTGGCGAAGGACAAGAAATTTGCATTGTCTACAGGATGCTTTCCATTGTGCGGTAATTTTTCTGCATCCCTTTTGCTGTCACTGTAAAAGCTGAAAATTTGGAATTAAAGTTAGGTGTTGATTAAGTTTTATAGATTTCATATTTGACATGCAATTTTTTACCCATTTTGGCTGCGCAATTTTTTGCGAGGCATTCCTAATTGCGTTTTGTTATTAATTTTGATTGTTTTTTGTTTTCTTCAAAAGGGTGGTGGCGAGCATGCTTCCAGAAAATTATATTTCTTGAAGTATGGATACAAAACGTCAACTTTCAATTTAGAGATCGCTATAATACTTGTCTTGATAACATGGACAAAATAATAATGGTTTATTGGTACTGGCATTAATATTTGTACATTTATTGCATCGTGACCTCAAAAGTTTGAGTGTGCATTTAAATTGTTGTGCATTATCGTTATCTATTCATGGCCACACTTTTATTGGATCGTCTTCCCCCATAAGCTAGTTACCTTTGGGATATCAAATTCGCAATTGATGATAAAACGTGAGTGTAAGTATCCCTGTCCTGTTTTTCTGCTTCCTGAACGAATATTTTATCTAATCAATTTAGTATGTATTGTGTAATGTGTAATGCTATTGATGGCCTTTGTATACTAAAATTAGAGTTTAAAACAGTTGAGAATGAAGTGAAGAAACAAGTCCACCGCTCTCATGTTTTATGTCTATGTAAAGTTTAAGAGCAAAGTTGCTATGGGAGGAAAATGCATTGATTGCATTTGCAAAAACCGCCTACAATGAAACAAACTTTGCAAAGTAAACCACAATAAAGACAAAACGGAAATGAGCACATAATGGT
>Ga0210040_10007163_pt1 | contig 13648 bp, 16 predicted proteins | sample CryGeyCG12114_NA_FD_185462 | JGI IMG/M metagenome (GOLD analysis project Ga0210040, IMG submission 185462) | Groundwater microbial communities from aquifer - Crystal Geyser CG19_WC_8/21/14_NA (SPAdes) (version 2) | ecosystem: Environmental > Aquatic > Deep subsurface > Groundwater | place: USA... | reverse complement strand
GGCACCTTCTTCATGTCGCGGATGCCGCCGAGGGAGCGCTCGAGCTTGGCCTTCTCGCGGGAGAGGACCAGCTGCTCCTTCTTCGACAGGCTGACCAGCGCGCCGGTCTGCTCCAGGTCCTCGAGCTCCTTGAGCCGCTCGAGGCGCTTGAAGACGGTCTGGAAGTTGGTGAGCATGCCGCCCAGCCACCGCTGGTTCACGTAGGGCATGCCGACGCGGGTCGCCTGCTCGGCGATGACCTCCTGCGCCTGGCGCTTGGTCCCGATGAACATGATCGAACCGCCGTGGGCGACGGTCTGCTTCACGAACTCGTAGGCCTGGTCGATGTAACCCAGCGTCTGCTGGATGTCGATGATGTAGATGCCGTTGCGCTCGGTGAAGATGAACCGCTTCATCTTCGGGTTCCAGCGACGGGTCTGGTGCCCGAAGTGGACCCCGCTGTCGAGCAGGTTCTTCATGCTGACGACTGCCACGTGGCGCCGCCTTCCTTCTCGTGCGCGGGCGGCCGGGGCCGCGCCGCGCTGCTCGGTTGTCGCACACGCCCCGGTGGGGCGCCGCCCTGGTGTCCGGCCGCGCCACCGAACCCGCCGGAGGGCGGGACCGAGGTGGCGACTGCCCCGCTGCAGCAGCGGGAAGAGGACACGCGAAGTCGATCCGTCAGGGACGGACCGCGTTGATCAGCATACGCGCTCCGGTGGACCACTCCGACCCGGTCGTCCCCAGGGCCGACCGCCGTCCACAGCTGCCTGCGCCGGGCGCACGCGCCGGGTCGACCGGCCCAGGCTGTGGCGGTGTCCCGCGCTGCGTCCCTGCTGGCCGTCCTCCTGCTGGGAACGGTGCTGTCCGGCGCGCCGGCCGCCTCCGCCGCCCCGCCGGCGGTCGCGCTGTGGACGTGGCCGCTCCCCGGTGACCCGGCAGTCACCCGGCCGTTCCAGCCGCCGCCGACGCCGTACGCAGCCGGGCACCGCGGTGTCGACCTGGCCGGCCCGGCCGGGCAACCGGTGCTCGCCGCCGGTGCGGGGGTGGTGGCCTTCGCCGGGCTGGTCGCCGGCCGGTCGGTGGTGAGCGTCCAGCACGCCGACGGGCTGCGGACGACGTACGAGCCGGTGCAGCCCGGCGTCGCGGCCGGCCAGGCAGTGGCGCGCGGGTCACCGCTGGGGCTGCTCGTCGCCGGGCACGCCGGCTGCCCGGTCGAGGCGTGCCTGCACTGGGGGCTGCGCCGCGGCGAGGTGTACCTCGACCCGCTGTCGCTGCTGCGGCCGCCCCGGGTCCGGCTGCTGCCGTGGAGCTGACCGGGGCGGCGCTACGGTCCCCGGGTGCGCTGGCGACGGAAGAAGGCCCCTGGACCGCAGACGTCCACCCCCCCGGGCGCTGGGCCGCAGGCGCCGGAGCAGGACGCGACCCAGGTGCTGCGGGACCTCCGCCGGGTGGTCGACCGCTTCGGCTGGGCGGTGCTGCACGGCGGCGGCGGATCGCCCGGTGAGCCGCGGTGGTCGCACACCGTCGGCCTGACCGGGCTCGGTCACCCGGAGGTGATCGTCGTCGGGCTGCCGTTCGAGGCCGGGGAGACCTACCTGAACCTGGTGGGTGAAGCAGTGCGGGCCGGCGCCCGGTTCGCCCCTGGTGTGCGGACGACGGCGCTGACCGACGCCGACTCCCCGGTGGTCTTCGGAGCCGTCGAGGACACCGGCCGGTTGACGGTGGCCGAGCAGTACTACGGCTCGGTCGAGGCCCTGCAGCTCATCTGGCCCGACTCCGCGGGAACGCTGCCCTGGGAGGAGGGCCACCGGAACCCACCGGGGGCTCAGCCGCTGCTGGGGCCGGCGCCGACGGCCTGAGGGCGGACGGCCGTCCCGCTCCCCGCCCGGCCGGCAGCACCAGCCCGGCCCGCACACCTCCGGCTCGCCCAGCTGGAAGCCCAGGGCACGCAGCAACGCGGTGGCGGCACCGTTCCGCGCCGTGGTCTCCGCGTGCACCTCGTGCGCGCCGAGGGCGGCGGCCTGCTCGAGCACGGCCTCGACCGCGGCCCGCCCCCGCCCGGTCGCCCGCGCGCTCCGGCGGAGCCACACGCCGGTGGTCAGGCTCCCGGGCTGCGCCGTCCGCTGCAGCCGGACCGCACCCAGCACCCCGTCCGGACCGACCACGGCCCAGGTGGCCTCACCGAGTGGACCGTCCAGGCCCGGTCGCCGGTCCCGGTGGTAGCGGCGCAGCCAGTCGACGCGCTCGACCGACCACCCCGGCCCGGCGGTCAGCGGCGGGGTGACCTCATCGGCGGCGGCATCGGTCGTGGCAGCGACGACGAGCTGGCCGAGCACCGCGTCGTCGACGGCGACCAGCCGCACCACGCCGGTCAGGCGATGTCGGCGAGCTTGCCGCGCAGGTGCAGCACGGCCTTGGTGTGCAGCTGGCAGATCCGGCTCTCGGTCACCCCGAGGACGCGGCCGATGTCGGCCAGGGTGAGGCCCTCGAAGTAGTAGAGGCTGACGACGACCTTCTCCCGCTCGGGGAGCTGCTCGACGGCGCGGGCCAGCAGCTGGCGGGCCTCACCGTGCTCGGCCATCGCCTGCGGGTCCAGCGCGCTGGTGTCCTTCAGGGTGTCGACCAGCCGGGGCGCGGAGCCGTCGTCGTCGACCAGCAGCTCGTCGAGGGCGACCACGTTGACCAGGGAGAGCTGGCCGAGGAACTTGCGGACCTCCTCGACCTCCATCTCCATCTCGTCGGCGATCTCCTCCTCGGTCGGGTTGCGCTGCAACCTGGCCTCCAGAGCGGCGATCGTGCGCTCGAACTGCCGTGCCTTCATCCGCACCGAACGCGGGATCCAGTCCGTGGAGCGGAGCTCGTCGATGATGGCGCCGCGGATCCGGGCCATCGCATAGCTCTCGAACTTGATCTCCCGCGACGGCTCGAACCGGGTGATCGCGTCGATCAGCCCGAACGTCCCGTAGGAGACGAGGTCGGCCTGCTCGACGTGCGCGGGCAGACCGCTGCCGACCCGGCCGGCGACGTACTTGACCAGCGGCGCGTAGTGCAGGATCAGCCGGTCGCGCAGCGCGCTGTCCCGGTCGACGGCGTACCGCGCCCACAGCTCCCCGATGAACGCATCCGGGTCCTCACTCGCCTCGAGCTGATGGACAGTCGCCTCAGTCACCCTGCACTCCCCCGCTCGACCTCTCCGTGTGCTGCACCGACGCGCTCCTCAAGCTCGTGGATGGGCGCGGGCGTGGACCGCCCTCAGCCGCTCGACCGTCACGTGCGTGTAGATCTGCGTCGTCGCGAGGCTAGCGTGACCGAGGAGTTCCTGAACGCTGCGGAGGTCGGCCCCGCCCTCCAGCACGTGGGTGGCGGCCGAGTGCCGCAGGCCGTGCGGGCCCACGTCGGGCACTCCAGGAGCGGCCGCGATGGCGGTGTGCACGACCCGGCGGGCCTCGCGTGCGTCCAGCCGGCCGCCCCGGACGCCCAGGAGCAGCGCGGGTCCACTGGTCGGGGTGACCAGCGCCGGCCGGCCACGACCCAGCCAGTCCTCCAGCGCCGCCGCTGCGGGCGCGCCGAAGGGCACGCTGCGCTCCTTGCGGCCCTTGCCCAGCACCCGCAGCAGCCGGCGGGCGCGGTCGACGTCGTCCACGTCGAGCCCGACGAGCTCCCCGACCCGCACGCCGCTGGCGTACAGCAGCTCGACCACCAGCGCGTTCCGCAGCCGCAGGGCGGTGTCGGCGGGCTGTTCGTTCTCGGCCGGCACCTGCGCTGCCTGGTCGAGGACCGCCCTGGAGCCCGACGAGCTCCCCGACCCGCACGCCGCTGGCGTACAGCAGCTCGACCACCAGCGCGTTCCGCAGCCGCAGGGCGGTGTCGGCGGGCTGTTCGTTCTCGGCCGGCACCTGCGCTGCCTGGTCAAGGACCGCCCTGGCCTGATCGGCCCCGAGCACGCCGGGCAGCGTCCGGTGCGCGCGCGGGCTGGACAGTCGCAGCCCGACGTCCTCGGCGGCCTGACCGGTACGCCGCAGGTGTGCGGTGAAGGAGCGGGCCGAGGCGGCGCGGCGGGCGGTGGTGGAGCGGCTGTCGCCGCGGGTCCGGCCCTGCGCCAGCCAGCTACGCAGCGTGGCCAGGTCGAGGTCGGCGACGGTCGCGCCCTGCCGGCGGAGGAGGTGGTCCAGCAGGGAGACGACGTCACCGACGTAACCGCGGACGGTGTGCTCGGAGAGGTCCCGCTGCAGCCGCAGGTGCTCCTCCCAGCCGTCCAGCGGCTCGGCCAGCGCCGGTGGCAGCGCCGCGCGCAGCTCAGCTCTCCCGGTGGCCATGCGGGCAGCGTCCGTCGACACGGCGCGCCGGTCAACGTGCCGCGCCGGAGATCGGTGGCGCACGACCGGTGGTATCCCGCTCGCTGCTGCCCCGGAGAGCGTCACACCCGTGCGCTGCACTGGGTCATCGTGTCGACCCCCGCCGACGCGCCCCGGAGGAGGACGTCATGAGCATCCAGCTGATCAACCCCGACGGACTGCCCCAGCCGGACGCCTATCGGCAGCTGTCCGTGGCCACCGGCACGCGCACGGTGTACCTGTCCGGTCAGGTGGCCCGGGACGCCGCCGGCGAGCCGGTGGGCCCCGGTGACCTCGCCGCCCAGGTCGAACAGGCCTACGCCAACGTGGCCATGGCGCTGCGCGCCGTGCGCGGGAGCTTCGCCGACATCGCGAAGCTGACCGTCTGCGTCGTCGACTGGGCGCCGGAGAAGATGGCCGACCTGATGACCGGGGTCGGGCGGGTCGCGGGACGACTGGGCATCGACCCGATCAAGCCGATCACGCTGATCGGGGTCACCGCCCTCGGCGAACCGGACGTGCTGGTCGAGGTGGAGGCCGTCGCGGTGCTGGACTGACACCGGTCACCGACCCGGCCGGGGAGCCGGGGCGAGCCGCCAGCCGGTGCCGGTCCACTCGACCAGCTCGTGCAGCTCCAGCGCCGGCAGCACCCGCAGCACGTCGACCACCGCGCAGCCGGCGACGGCGGCCAGCCGCTCGGGGGGCACCCCGCTGCGCACCGGACAGGCGTCGAGCACCCGGCGGGCGACGTCGGACAGCGAGTCCTGCGGTGTCGTCGGCCGCTCCGCCGGGGCAGCCAGGTCATCGCCGAGCCGGCCGACCGCCTGGACCACCTCCGCGGCCGTGGTGACCAGCACCGCAGCCCGCTCGTGGTCCCGCTCCCGCAACAGCTCGTGGCAGCCGACCGACATCGCGCTGGTCACCGGTCCCGGCACGGCCATCACCTGCCTGCCCAGCTCGCGGGCCCGGTTGCCGGTGGCCAGTGCGCCGGAGCGCGCGGCCGCCTCCACCACCACCGTGCCCCGGGTGAGGGCGGCGATGAGGCGGTTGCGCACCAGGAAGCGGTGCTTGAGCGGTGCGCAGCCCGGTGGCCACTCACTGACCAGCAGCCCGTCGTCGAGCACCCGGGCGAACAGCGCCGAGTGGGCGCTCGGGTAGGCCCGGTCGACACCGCAGGCCAGGACGGCGACGGTGGGCGCGCCGGCCGCCAGCGCTCCCCGATGCGCTGCCGCGTCGATGCCGAACGCGCCGCCGGAGAGGGTCGTCCAGCCCCGCTCCCCCAGACCGTGCCCGAACTCGGCGGCCACGTGCTCGCCGTACGCCGTGGAGGCGCGTGAACCGACGAGCGCCACCGACCGGTCGACCAGGTCGGCCAGCGGGCGGTCCCCGCGCACCCACAGGGCCAGCGGGGGCACCAGCGCCTGCGTGCGCTCGGTCGGTCCGTCGCCGGCCACCGCACGTAGGGTCAGGCAGTGCAGGGCCACCGCCGGCCACTCGTCGTCCTCGGGGACGACCAGCCGGGCTCCGCACCGCTCCGCCCGGCGAAGGTCGTCGGCGCTGAGGTCCTCCCCCGCCCGCTCACCGACCAGCGCCTGGACCTCGCGTGGCGCCACGCCGGTGCGCAGCGCCGCCATGGCCGCCACCGGCCCGGAGTGTTCGACGAACCGCCACATGGAGACCGATCCCGGCTCGACCGCCCGGGAGAGCCAGGCCCGCGCCTGCCGGACCGCGGGATCGACCGGCCTCATGCCGCGGCCCGCTGCAGCCGCATGCCCAGTGCCTCGGCGACCTGGTCGGCGCCGGGCACGGACAGCCCGGCCAGGTCGGCGAGCGTCCAGGCCACCCGGAGCACCCGGTCGAAGCCGCGCACCGACAGCGATCCACGCTCCAGCGCACGCTCGGCGAGGGTCAGTGAGCAGCGCGGCACCTGCCAGCGGTCCCGCAGCAGGCGACCGGGCACCTCGCTGTTCAGCGACAGCCCGGTGCCGGCCAGCCGCTCGGCCGCCGCGGCCCGGGCGACGCGGACCCGTTGCGCCACCACCGCGGTCGGCTCCGGGGCGCCCAGCCCGTCCAGCCAGGCGGCCCGGGTGACCGGCGGAAGGGTCACGCGCAGGTCGATGCGGTCCAGCAGCGGGCCGGACAGCCGGGAGGAGTACCGCCGCCGTTCCAGAGGGCTGCAGGTGCACGCGGTGTCGCCCGCCGCGCTCGCACACGGGCAGGGGTTGGCCGCCAGCACCAGCTGCGCGCGGCACGGGAAGGTGGCCGAGCCACTGGCCCGGTGGATGGTCACCGAGCCGCGCTCCAGCGGCTGGCGGAGGGTGTCCAGCACGGTCCTCGGGAACTCGGGCGCCTCGTCCAGGAACAACACCCCGCGATGGGCCCGGCAGAGCGCGCCCGGACGGATCTGGCCGGAGCCCCCGCCGACCAGGGCGGCCATCGTGGTCGAGTGGTGCGGCGCCTCGAAGGTGGGGCGGGTGACCAGTGGGGCCCCTGGCGGCAGCATGCCGGCGATCGAGGCGATGGCGGTGACCTCCAGGGCGGCTTGCTCGTCCAGCGGGGGCAGCAGCCCGGGGAGCCGCTCGGCGAGCATGGTCTTGCCGGCGCCCGGCGGGCCGTTCAGGAACAGGTGGTGCCCGCCCGCCGCGGCGACCTCCACCGCTCGCCGGCCGGCGGCCTGACCGACCACGTCGGCCAGGTCGGGCCCCGGCGGTGGCAGGGCAGCCTCACGCCGCACGTGCACCGGCAGCGGCGCCTTGCCGGACAGGTGCGCGACCACCCGGCCCAGGGTCGGTGCCGCGAGCACCTCGATGCCCTCGACCAGACCGGCCTCGTCGGCGCTGTCGGCGGGGACGACCACCTGCCGGTGCCCGGCGCGGGCGGCGGCCAGCACCGCGGGGAGCACCCCGCGGACCGCCCGCAGCGACCCGTCCAGCCCCAGCTCACCGAGCAGCACCAGGTCCCGGACGCTCGCCGCCGGCAGCACCCGCGCGCCGGCCAGCACCGCGACGGCCAGGGCCAGGTCGAAGCCGCTGCCCTGCTTCGGCATCGCCGCCGGGGACAACCCGATGGTCACCCGGCGCAGCGGGAACTCGTGCCCGCTGTTCACCACCGCGGCGCGCACCCGGTCCACCGACTGGCGCACCACCGCGTCGGGGAGCCCGACCAGCACGACCGTCGGCACCCCGGGGGCGAGGTCGACCTCCACCTCCACCATCGCGCCCTGCACGCCGGCCAGACCGACTGACCAGGTGCGTGCCAGCGCCATCAGAACGCGTTCCGCAGGTGCGTGACCTGGGGCGTGCCGGAGGGTGGCACGTGCACCCCCACGACGTCGAAGCGCAGATCCGGCGCGTGCTGGTCGTGGACGGTCAGCCAGGCCCGGGCGAGCAGCCGGAGCCGTCGCTGCTTGGCGGCCGTCACCGCCTCGGCCGGGGAGCCGAAACCGGTGCCGGTGCGGGTCTTCACCTCGCAGAACACCAGGGCGTCGCCGTCGCGGGCGACGACGTCCAGCTCGCCCTCGCGGCAGCGCCAGTTGCGGTCGAGCACCTGCAGGCCGGCGTCGGTCAGCGCCCGGACGGCGATGCGTTCGCCGTAGGCGCCGAGCGCGGCTCGGTGGTCGGGCGGCGGGGTCTTCTCGGGATCGGGCACCCGTCGACCGTGGCGCCGCGATGGGCACCCGGGCCAGAGCCGGGCTCAGGTTGTGGACGGCGCCCCTGGCTGTGGACGGCGGAGCGCCGCCCGGTGCCGGGACCGGTCAGCGTGGCCGGATGACGACGCGCTCAGGGCAGGCGGGGGTTGTCCGGCAGCTCGAGGTCGGGCTTGTCCAGCTCCTCCACGTTGACGTCCTTGAACGTCACCACCCGGACGTTCTTCACGAACCGGGCGGGCCGGTACATGTCCCACACCCAGGCGTCGGTGAGGTTGAGCTCGAAGAACACCTCGCCCGCGGCGTCCCGGACCTGGAGGTCGACGTTGTTGGCCAGGTAGAAGCGCCGCTCGGTCTCCACCACGTAGGAGAACTGGCGGACGATGTCCTTGTACTCGCGATAGAGCTGCAGCTCCATCTCGGTCTCGTACTTCTCGAGGTCCTCGGTGCTCATCGCGCGTGCTCCATCGGTGCCGGGGACATCAGTGCTGGGGACAGCAGTGCTGGAACGTCAGCTGGTGGTGCATCGGTCGCCGGGCCGGTCGCCGGGACCGGTCCTGCCCGCCCATCATCGTGCATGCCGGCCGCCGTGGGCAGCCGCACCGTCCGCGCCGCGTGCGCGTCCCTCGCCCGGGCCACGTTCACGAAGCGCAGCCGGTGCTCCGGGCAGGGCCCGTTCTCCTCGAGGGCGGCACTGTGCGCATCGGTGATGTAGCCCTTGTGCTCGGCGAAGCCGTACTGCGGGAACCGCTCGTGCAGGTCCAGCATCATCCGGTCCCGGCTCACCTTGGCCAGCACGGAGGCCGCGGCCACGCAGGCCGCGACCCGGTCGCCCTTCCAGACCGCGAGGGAGGGCTGGGACAGCCCACTGACCGGGAAGCCGTCGGTGAGCACGTAGTCCGGGGCGAGCTCCAGGCCGTGCACCGCCCGGCGCAGCGCCTCGATGTTGGTCACGTGCATGCCCCAGGCGTCGAGCTCCCCGACCGGGATCGCCACGACGGTCCAGGACACCGCCCGGTCGACCACCTCGGCGTAGACCTCCTCGCGGGTGGCGGCGCTGAGCAACTTGGAGTCGGCCAGACCGGGGACCCGCCCGCGGCGGCCCGGCGGCAGCACGCACGCCGCCGCCACCAGCGGGCCGGCGCACGCCCCGCGACCGGCCTCGTCGGCTCCGGCGATCGTGACGAAGCCCCGCCGGCGCAGCGACCGCTCCATCGCCCAGAGGTCTTCGGGCGAGTCGTCCGGAGCCCGGCGCACGGGGCCGGACGGGCGGGACGCGGGAGGAGCGGAGCGGACGGCCATCGCCTGCCGACACTACGTCGGCGGACGTCGACCGGTGCAGACCCACCCTCGCCGGCCGGGGCCGCTCGCCCGCCCGGCCGAGCACGGTCAGCCGGGGTCGGACTCCCGGCCCGGACGGGTGTGCGCGGGACGGCGGACCCGCCGCCAGCCGGTCCGCGGTGGGCGTCGCGACGGTCCGGTCATCCGCGCGCCGCCGCGCCGCCGGCGCCAGGCGGTCACCGGCACGGCGCCGCCCAGCCCGAGCACGAAGGGCGCCGCCACGGCAGCGCTGCCCTGCACCGGGGGTGCGGACGTCGCCCCGCCCGGCGTCCCCAGCGACTCGGTGTCCTGGATGTCCGGGTCGTCCAGCAGGGTGAACCGGTCCAGTGGCCAGACGATCAGCGCCGCCTTGCCGATGACGTCGTCCACGGCGATCGTCCCGGAGTACCTGTCGCCGACGTGCGCGCGGGAGTCCGCGGACGCGGAGCGGTGGTCACCCATCACCCACAGCCGGCCCTCCGGGACGGTGACCTTGCCGAACTCCCGGCCGCTCGAGCCGCCGGTGCCCAGCGGGGAGTCCTCGTGGATGTAGGGCTCGTCCAGCGGCTTCCCGTCGACCATCACCCGGCCCTCGGCGTCGCAGCACTCGACGGTCTGCCCGGCGGTGGCGATGACCCGCTTCACGTAGTCGTCCTCGCTGGGCGGCGCGACGCCGATCGCGCGCCCCAGCCCGAGCAGCGCGCCGGCGACCCAGTTGCCGGGCTCCGCGACGGTGATCTCCGGGGACCAGGTGTCCGGCCCGCGGAACACCACGATGTCGCCGGGCTCTGGCTCGCCGAACCAGTACGGCACCTTGTTGACCAGCACCCGGTCGCCGGTGCACCCCGGGCAGCCGTGCAGCGTCTGCTCCATCGACCCGGAGGGGATGAAGAAGGCCTGGATCAGGAAGGTCTTCACCAGCAGCGCGAGCACGAAGGCGATGACCAGCAGCACCGGGAGCTCGCGCAGCAGCGAGCCCTTCTTGGCGCCCTCCCGGCGCCCGCGGCGGCCGGGAGACGCCGGCGCAGCGGCCGAGGCTCCGCCGGCAGCAGGGGACGTCGCTGCGGCGCTGGACTCGTCGGTGGCGGACGGCCCGGGGGTGCGGGCGTCGGCAGGCTCAGAGGGCCCGTGCGTGCTCATCGCGGCCCACCCTACGGTCCGCCGTCGGCCCCGCCCGCCGACCCGCCCACCAGCGCAGCACGGCCGCCCGACCGGTCGGGCCGGGCAGAACGCGACCGGGCCGGCTGCGAGAACGCAGCCGGCCCGGTCGAATCGTGCAGAGTGTCAGCGAGAGACGATCTCGCGCTTCTCCTTGATCTTGGCGGCCTTGCCGCGCAGCTCGCGGAGGTAGTACAGCTTCGCCCGGCGCACGTCACCGCGGGTCAGCACCTCGATCTTCTCCACGACCGGGGTGTGCACCGGGAAGGTGCGCTCCACGCCGACGCCGAAGCTGACCTTGCGCACGCTGAAGGTCTCCCGGATGCCGCCGCCCTGGCGCCGGATGACCACGCCCTGGAAGACCTGGATGCGCGAGCGGTTGCCCTCGATGACCCGCACGTGGACCTTCACGGTGTCGCCGGGGCGGAAGGCAGGGATGTCGTCGCGCAGCGACTCGGCGTCGAGGGCGTCCAGGGTGTTCATCGCAGCAGTCCTCAGTCCTAGCGGGAAGATCGTCGTGGTGCAGGCAGCAGTGTCCGGTGCGTGGGTACCGGAGGGCTGCGCTCCGCTGTCCGGGTGAACGGGGAGCCACCGTCGACGTGAGCCGACAGCCTGCAGCAGCTCTCTACTGTGCCACACGTTCAGTCGACGATGCGAGGTGGCCCTGACCACGGGCCGGCGAGGACCGCCGGCAGCACGTCGGCGAGCTGCCCGGGGGCGAACCGCTCCGCGCTGCCGACCAGCTCGGCCAGGCCCCACCAGCGGTGCGGTTCGTCCTCGGCCAGCTCCTCGAAGGTCCGGCCACTGGGGTCGACGACGTGGTCGACGTCCCGCAGCACGAAGTAGGTCTCCCGGGAGTCGACCAGCTCCGGACCCCAGGCGGTCACGTACCGGCGGAACCAGACCGGGCCCTCCAGGTCCGCGGGCGGCACGACCAGGCCGATCTCCTCGGCCAGCTCGCGCACGGCCGCCGTCCGCAGGTCCTCGCCGTCCTCGACGCCGCCGCCGGGGGTGTACCACCAGCGGACACCGGCCCCCGGCGCCGGAGCGGGGCCGCGGGAGCCGAGCAGCAGCAGCCGCTGCTGCCGGTCGAGCACCAGCACCCGGCTGCTGGGACGCACGCGGGGGGCGGTCATGCCTGCGGGTCGGCGTCCAGCGCGGCCCGGTCGGCCGGGCCGAGCGCGCCTTCGGGCAGCGCGGCCAGCAGGTCGGGACGGCGGTCGGCGGTGCGGCGCAGCGACTGCGCGCGGCGCCACCGGGCGATGGCGGCGTGGTCGCCGGAAAGCAGCACCGGCGGGACGTCGTGGCCACGCCAGGTCGCCGGCCGGGTGTACGAGGGACCTTCGAGCAGCCCGTCGGCGTGCGAGTCGAACTCGACGGACTCGGCGTTGCCCACCACCCCGGGCAGCAGCCGGGTGACCGCCTCGACCATCACCAGCACCGCCGACTCCCCGCCGGCGAGCACGTAGTCACCGATGGACACCTCGGACACCGGCCCGGCCGTGGCGGCCCAGTCGGCGACCCGCTGGTCGATGCCCTCGTAACGGCCGCAGGCGAAGACCAGGCCGGGCTCGGCGGCCCAGGCAGCGGCGGTGGCCTGGGTGAACGGCCGACCGGCCGGGGTGGGGACGACGAGCCGCGTGCCGGGCGGGCGGACCGCCTCCAACGCCCTCCCCCACGGCTCGGGGCGCATCACCATGCCGGGCCCACCGCCATACGGGGAGTCGTCGACCGTGCGGTGCACGTCGTCGGTCCACTGCCGCAGGTCGTGCACGCCGACCTCGACCAGGCCCCGCTGCGCGGCCTTGCCCAGCAGCGACTGGCCCAGCGGGGCGAGGTACTCGGGGAAGATCGTCAGGACGTCGACGCGGAACGGCGTCACAGGTCCAGCAGCCCCTCGGGCGGGTCGACCACCAGCCGCCCACCCGCCAGGTCGACCGTCGGCACGATCGCGGAGACGAACGGCACCAGCAGCTCCGGGCGGTCGGGACGCCGGACGACGAGGAGCTCGGTGCCCTCGTGCCGGACGCCGCTGACGGTGCCCAGCGGCGAGCCGTCGGGCAGCACCGCGGCGAGGCCGACCAGCTGGTGGTCGTAGAAGGACTCCGGGTCCTCCAGCTGGGGCAGCGCCTCGACCGGGACCAGCAGCATGGTGTTGCGCAGGGCGTCGGCCGCCTCGCGGTCGGCGAACACCTCGCCGTCGGGGCCGGCCAGCGTCAGCAGCAGCGTGCCGCTGTGCCAGCGCATGGCCTCGACGGTGAGCGGGCCGCGGGAGACCGGCTCGGTGAGCAGGATCGCGCCAGGGGCGAACCGCAGGTCCGGGTCGTCGGTACGGACCTCGACGGTCACCTGACCACGGACACCGTGGGGCCGGCCGATGCGGCCGACCACCACGGTGTCGGTGGGAGGTGTGGCGCCCGGGGCGCCGGGAGTGCTCAGCGCCCGTCGGTGTCGACGACGTCGACCCGCAGGCCGCGGCCGCCGACACCGGTCATCACCTGGCGCAGCGCCTTGGCGGTGCGCCCGCCGCGGCCGATGACCTTGCCGAGGTCGTCGGGGTGGACCCGGACCTCGAGGGTCTTGCCGCGACGGCCGTTGACCAGGTCGACCACGACGTCGTCGGGGTTGTCGACGATGCCCTTGACCAGGTGCTCCAGCGCCTCTTCGAGCACGTCTTACTCGGCGGGCGTCTCGGCGGCCGGAGCCGCCTCGGCGGCAGCCGGAGCCGCCTCAGGCGCAGCCGGGGCCTCGGCAGCCGGGGCGTCGGCAGCCGGGGCTGCCTCGGCCTTGGGGGCGGCCTTCTTCTTGGGCGTGGTGGCGTCGGCGGCCGGCTCACCCATGGCGGCGCGGGCGGCCTCCTCGTAGATGGCCTTCTTGTCCGGCTTGGGAGCCGCGACCTTCATCGGGGCCGGAGCCGGCTCGCCCTTGAACTTCTGCCAGTCGCCGGTGACCCGGAAGATGGCGGCGACGGCCTCGGTCGGCTGGGCGCCGACGCCCAGCCAGTACTGCGCGCGCTCGCTGTCGACCTCGATGAAGGACGGGTCCTCCTTCGGGTGGTACTTCCCGATCGTCTCGATCGACCGGCCGTCCCGCTTGGTGCGGGCGTCGGCGACGACGATGCGGTAGTACGGCGCGCGCATCTTGCCCAGGCGCATGAGCTTGATCTTGGTGGCCACGGTGTGTGGTGTGCTCCTCGAACGTGTGTGGTTGC
>Ga0210040_10007160_pt1 | contig 13652 bp, 24 predicted proteins | sample CryGeyCG12114_NA_FD_185462 | JGI IMG/M metagenome (GOLD analysis project Ga0210040, IMG submission 185462) | Groundwater microbial communities from aquifer - Crystal Geyser CG19_WC_8/21/14_NA (SPAdes) (version 2) | ecosystem: Environmental > Aquatic > Deep subsurface > Groundwater | place: USA... | reverse complement strand
ATAATTATTGTTTTGCAGGGAAAAAATGAATCTCTTCGTGCTCGTGCCATTTTGAGATCTTTAGTACCACTTGATGATTTAAAAGGAGCACTTAGCTTGCGATTCACTTTACAAAATAAATCAGATGAATCTAAAAGTGACATGCCACCTGGTAAGAATTTTCGTCAACACTTTATGCTGCTATCTTTTGATTGAGGATACTGAAATCGTAACTAATACACTTAGGTTTGATTCCCAACCATAAGCAAAGTATCGTACTTTTCTTGGAACGGGTTTATGGAATTGAAGATCGAGACTTATTCTTCAAATTGCTAGAAGAAGCATTTTTGCCCGATTTACGGGCAGCCACCATGTTGGACAAGGTGAATACTTAAGTGGCTAATGGCCGACATGTTTAATTTTTTTATGGCAACCATTTTGAAAAAATTTATTTAGCATGACGGCGGTGACTCTGAAATGGGGCTGGCGTTGAACCGCTACATTGGAAATTCCATTCTCCCACTATTGATTTCGCATTCAAAGTTTTATGCTGAAGCAGATAATTATGCCAGTCTATTAGATGCTACACTTCACACTGTTTACCGTCTTTCGAAAGTCAAAATGTTAACGAAAGGGCAACGTGAAGCTGTCTCAGATTTTCTGGTTGCATTAACTAGAGAATTGCAGCCAAATATGTTGCTAAAACTGCTACGAAAACTTACAGTAGATGTCTCTAAGCTGTCTGAATACAGCACTGTGGCTTTGAGGGTAAAATCTTTTAGCAAATGGAATAGATGCTATTTACTTACTTTTTGTATTTATTTGCTAAATAAACGGACACTTTTGTAGCTTTTGACGTTGCATTTTGCACGATGTGCCAAATATTATGGTTCACCTGGAGGTCAAGGGTCGTATGGAATTGCTAGTGAGGAAGAGAAAAGGTTAACTATGTTGCTATTTAGCAATATTTTCGAATCTTTGGCAAAAATGGTAAGTAAGGAAAACAAAACGTTCATATTTCATTGTTATTTCGTCTGAATTTTTTATTTTGCTTTGAACTAATAGGAATACGAACCAGACCTTTTTGGAAAAGCTTTGCCATGTTTGAGTGCCATTGGTTGCGCATTGCCCCCAGATTACAGCTTGTCCGCATCTTTGGATGGAGATTTGTTCAAAAATACATCTGCAGAGCCCAATGGACCTTACAATCCTGAGCCAATTGACACCCGATCGTACGTACTTTGAAATCTTGTTTGATTATGCATTGCTCAAGTCTAATGGCAAGAACCTTTCAATCTCTGAATTTAATTTCATAGGGTTCAAACTACAGCAGAGCTCAACAATCTTGTGGTCAAATTTTCTGAGCATTATCATGATGCATGGGCTAGTCGTAAATTTGAAAATGGTTGGCAGCATGGAGAACCATATTCATGGACCGATCGAATTCACCCGAGGCTTAGACCGTGGAGTAAATTGTCAAACTACGTGAGTTGAAGCGTCTAATATTAATACGCATTTTACGTTCTAGTGAGTTAGCATGACTTTTTTTCGTTGTATAGGAGCGCGAAAGATATCAAGAACCAGTACGAGATGCTTTGAAAGCATTATTGGCTCTGAGTTGGACAATAGAACACGGCGAGGCGGATGCAGCAGCTTTAAATAGGGCTAGTACACGACGGGCATCTAGGGCTAGTTTAGGGGTAATTTGTGCAGAAGTAGTATGTGTTTTTGTGTGTAATTGTTTATCAATTTCATTACCGTTTTTTCAGGGAGGTGATGGATCAAATTATCATCCTCATCCTGTAGACATGACGAATTTAACTTTGAGCAGAGAGATGCAAAACATGGCTGAGCGATTATCTGAAAATGCTCATGATATTTGGGCTCGAAAGAAAACAGAGGAAATTCATCATGGAGGTCCGCTAGTTTCTAATTTAATTTACAAAATTGTCTCTGAAATTTATGTTTAAATATTTAATTTTAACTTATTTTGTTTACAATAGGTGGAGCACTTCATTCGCAACTCGTCCCGTACGACTTGTTGACCGACAAAGAGAAGAAAAAAGATAGAGAACGTTGTCAAGAACTTTTGAAATACATTCAATTCCAAGGCTATAAGCTATCCCGAAATAAGAATCAAAGTCAACAAGAATTGGATGCAGTAACTTCTGCTGCAGCAAGTGTGGAGCGAAGATTTGCATACAGTTTGCTAGAAAAATTGCTGCAATATTTGGATACTTCGTCTGTAAACATGAAATCTCACGTCCCATCATCGAATTTCAGTCGCAGAAGTACTTTTAAGGAAACTACGAAAGATGTCAAGTTCTTTTCTAAAGTGGTTTTGCCTCTCATGGAGAAATATTTCAATACAAATCGTGGTTATTTCATTGCGGTGGCTACTGGAGGCAATACTAGTGGAGCGGCTTCACTCAAAGAAAAAGAAATGGTTGCAAGGTAATTTTTTCTTCTATTATTTCATCGAAATAAATGCTAATCTAAATCATTGACTTTATTTATTTATTTTACTAGCTTGTTCTGTCGACTGGCATCCTTATTTCGCACAAAATTCAACGCTTTTGGAAGTGATGTAAAAATCACAGTGAGGTGTTTACAAGTTCTTATTAAAGCATTTGATGCCAGGTACGCATTTCTCACTTAAATGTGTTCGGTCAGGATTCCATTTATGCTATTTAGCTTTGAAAAAAATTACAATAGTTTACAATGTAAACAGATCAATCACAAAGAGCTGTCCAGAATTCATTCGAACGTCAATGCTCACATTTTTCAACAATGCTGCCGAAGATTTGGCGATGACCATTGAAAATCTGCATAATAAAAAATATGCGCATCTGCGTGGCACTCATTTGATCACCTCTACTTCATTAAATTATATTCATACTGTGGTTATTCCTGTGTTGACTTCACTATTTGACCATCTTGCGGCGTATGAATACGGCGCTGATTTGCTATGTAAGAAAGTTATAGTAGTTTGTTTGTATTAAGATTTTCTGCATGTTGTCTGACTGACTGAGTCTCAACTTTTGAATATAATGAATAATTTAGTGGGTGATTTGCAAATGGCCTGTTGCAAAATGCTTACTGGACTGTACACACTTGGAACCGATATGACATTGCCCAAAAACCGAAAATATATGAAAATTGAAATTGAGCGGTACAGACCAAGTGTTGGTAGCTGTTTGGGAGCTTTTGCGTCCACTTTCCCTGTGGCCTTTTTGGAGCCTCAATTGAATAAGAATAATCCTCATTCACTTGTACATAAATTTCAAGATCAGGCATTACAAAGTCAAGGTAAGCATGAATTCAGTTAAAGTTTTGTACTTAATGCTGAATTGGTGTTTAAATCGTGTTTTTCGGATTTTTTCAGCTTTGGAAACTGGAATTCCAACTTTAGATGCCATTCTTCAGGAAGTGGAAAGTTTCGTTGTTGCAGGGAAAACATATAATGAAGTACCACATATTATTGATATCACGCTACCTATGCTGTGTGCATACTTGCCGTTTTGGTGGTCTCAGGGGCCGGATAACAATGTTAACACTGCTTCTGAGTAAGTGACACATTTTGTGTGAGAATTTTTGAATAATTGTTGAGATAAAAATATAATGCATTTTCTTCTATTTATTTAGTGCTCATGTATCGCTTGTCACAGCGGAACATATGAATAAATTGTTACGAAATGTGCTAAACTTGGTGAAGAATAACATTGGCAATGAGAATGCTCCATGGATGACAAGGATTGCTACTTATACACAGCAAATCATCATAAACTCTTCGGATAGTTTGCTCACTGACCCAATTTTGCCATTGGCTGAGAAATTGAGAAAAAAGACAGAATCCATGTTCCACAAGGAAGAATCAGTTCGAGGCTTTCTGAAATCTGGAACTGATGATACTTCTCAAGTATGCTATGTGTCGGATTAAGAATCTAGTTTGTTAGGATAACTAACTAGAGTTTACTTACAATTGTTAGTATATTTTTACATATTATGCATTATGTTTCTAGGTCGAAAGTCAAATTCAAGAAGAATGGCAACTACTTGTTCGAGACATTTATGCATTCTACCCATTGCTTATTAAATACGTGGATCTTCAAAGAAATCAATGGTTGAGAAATAATTCTGTAGAAGCAGAACAGTTGTACAATCATGTAGCAGAGATTTTCAATTTATGGTCTAAATCTCAATTCTTCCGGAAGGAAGAAACCAATTTCATATCTGCCAATGAAATTGACAATATGGCGTTGATTATGCCAACTGCTACTCGAAGAAATGTTGTGTCGGATGTTTCCGCTAACCAGTCTGGTGGAAAAGTACGGTTTTCATAATTATGATAAAAACTTTAATTTTCTTGCCAAAAATTGTATTCACCATTTTCATTTAGGTAAAAAAGAAGAAAAATCGGGATCGAAAACGGGATAAGGACAAAGAAGTTGCCTCCAGCCTTATGGTTGCATGTTTGAAACGATTATTACCTGTGGGACTGAATCTGTTCGCCGGGAGGGAACAAGAATTAGTCCAGCATTGTAAAGACCGTTATCTCAAGGTAAAATTCCTAGAAAAATGTCTTCTTTGCCAACAATTTTAAAAATTTATTTTCTCAGTAACAATTTTTTTATTAGAAAATGCAAGAGGCAGAAATAAAAGAGTATGCCATGACTCAACTTACCTTACCAGACAAATTCGACCCCTCAGATGCCATGTCGTGGCAGCACCATCTGTATTCCAAACTAGGCAATAAAAAGCTATTAGCCGATACTAAAGAAGATGATTCCAAAGTTGCTACTAAAGAAAATAAGCAGCAACTTCTGGAGGAATTGGTGGATCGTATTGTAGCCATGGCCAAAGTACTGTTTGGGCTTCATATGGTAAGAAGATTTTTAGGATTTATACGAATATTACTCATGTGTTTTAAAATCACAATTGTTCATACTAGTTTTATGCCAGGTTTTCAGTTATTTTCAGTATGATTTTTTATTCCTTGGCTGCATTTATTATTCTGTTAGATTGATCATCCTCAGCAGCAAGTGAAAAGTCTGTATAGATCTGTCGTTACAGTTGGTAGGAAAAAAGCTGTCATTTCATGTTTCCGTCAAACAGCTTTGCATTTCATGCCAAGGTATCTGTTTTTTTTCAATTTGTGTTTTTTTATCAGCTATTCGTTTTTGCATGCTTATCTTGTTTTATATGCACCAGCTAATTAACTAACCTAACGCAGATTGTAGAATCTAGTAACCCTAACGAACTACTATAACTGTATCATTTATAACGAAACTAAAAATATTGAACTTCCTTTTTAGCATATTAATGAAACGTATTGTGAATTAAGTTTATCATTTGACTAACTTACTAGGCAACTCAACCCGTTAAAGCTGGCCGTGGCTGGCTAAAACTTTTATCCGTGGCTCGCAAAAGGGCTGCACTTGCTTGTTTGTTGAGTGTTCCATTTTTCACACTCCGGAGGTACTAACATTGTAACTATCTAACTCAAATCTCCATCAAGCAAACTAATCAGTAACAAAAATTAGTTTATATTTACTATAATGTAAATGTTATAGGCATCGTGCCATCAACTTATTTTTACGAACATACCGGGAAATGTGGTTAGCTGATGAAAATGCTGGACAAGAAGTTATGATTGAACATCTTACTGTAAGTCTCTAATTTACAATATCTTAGTTCCTATATAGACATGAATGAAATACATATTTTTTAACATTCGTATCATAGACAACATTTGAAGAAGCCGAGTTGAAAAAGAAAGATGAAGAGGAGGAAGAAGGGAAGCCGGATCCTCTGACCCAACTTGTGACGGTATTTTGCCGTAGTGCAATGACTGAAAGAAGTGGTGCTCTCCAAGAAGATGCTTTGTACATGTCGTATGCAGAAGTCATGGCTAAATCTAACGGAGAGGAGGAGGAGGAAGGCGGGGATGAAGAGGAAGGAGAAGAAGGGGGTGCTTCCATTCATGTAAGTAAAAAAAATCGATTTTTCCGGAGAAAAGTGACTAGAATCGGTCAAAAACACCTTTATGGATCATAAATTCATCATATAACAATCATTACAATAACACATGCAGCATAAGGATGCTATGGAAAGATTACGGGTAAAGATAGACAAAACAGCTACAAATGGATGCAGTATAGTGTTACTCATCCTACTTGTAATGGAATGCTAAGATCTTTTTATAAAGTCTGTGTAGTTAGTTAATCAAATCAAAGCACATCCAAGCCACTTAAATGACAGCTAACAGCGAATTGGGTTTGGAAAATATGACTTTAAAACGAATTTTTTGCTACACATACAGGAACAAGAAATAGAAAAGCAGAAACTTTTATTCCATCAAGCGAGACTGGCAAAACGTGGTGTAGCAGAAATGGTACTTTTGCACATTTCGGCCTGCAAAGGTGTTCCATCCGACATGGTGATGAAAACTTTAGAATTGGGAATTTCTATCTTACGAGGTGGCAATGTTGAGATCCAAATGGTAAGTTGGGTTACTAACTAACTAACTAGCTAACAATATCATATCGTGGTTTATTAATATTTTGTGCCCATTGTTTTCAGCAAATGTTAAACCACTTGAAAGAGAAGAAAGAAGTTGGATTTTTCACATCCATAGCTGGCCTCATGAACTCATGTGGTGTTTTGGATTTGGATGCATTCGAGCGAAATACTAAAGCAGAAGGATTAGGCGTTGGGTCTGAAGGGGCTGCAGGAGAAAAAAATATGCATGACTCTGATTTCACTTGTGCACTATTCAGGTTTATCCAGCTCACTTGTGAAGGTCACAATCTCGGTACGATCCTTTTCATAGTTTACTTCCATTTAGTTTGTAGGTACGACTGTATTTTTGCATTGTCTTTTATTAATGACAGAATGGCAAAACTATTTGAGAACGCAAGCTGGAAATACCACTACAGTCAATGTGGTTATTTGTACTGTCGATTATTTGCTGAGACTCCAAGAATCCATAATGGATTTCTATTGGCATTACTCGAGTAAAGATCTGATTGATCCGGCTGGCAAGAGCAATTTCTTTAAAGCTATTGGGGTTGCTAGTCAAGTTTTCAATACATTGACTGAGGTGATTCAAGGTCCTTGTACCCAAAATCAGCAGGCTTTGGCACATTCTAGGTAAAATTGCAATTGCTACTGGAAATATTTCATACGAAATGTGACATTCAAGACTGTGTGCATGTTTTTAGGCTGTGGGATGCTGTTGGTGGCTTCTTTTTTCTTTTTGCTCATATGCAAGCCAAACTGTCCAAAAATTCCAGCCAAGTGGACTTGTTGAAAGAGCTATTGAATTTGCAAAAGGATATGGTGATTATGATGCTTTCCATGCTTGAAGGTATGTACAAAGTTTTTAATAAAATTATATTATTTTTTCTGTGTTGAAAATATTCAATGTGGCGAAATGATTAAAAAAACTTTTTTCAGGGAACGTTGTGAATGGTACTATTGGAAAGCAAATGGTAGACACTTTGGTCGAATCTGCTTCTAATGTTGAGGTAATGATAAGTTTTGGATTGCTTATGAATTTGGGGTAAAAATATTTAATTTTTTGAGCAATTATTGGATCATTGATAATTTTGTTAAAGTCTCGATTTTAGGGTGTAATAGGAGGATTTTAATATTGATATTTATGAAACAGAAAATTCTCACCTATTTACATACATTTTTGAAGTTAAAACCACTGACTACTTCAGTTTACATCAGGGTATGAAATCTTTATGGATTGCAACTTTAAGCTGCACTGATCTAATTTTCGTTGATTTGTAAAGTTTGCTATGATGCACATAAACTTTAAAGTTTTTACTCTATTTGCATCGTTCGTTATCCTTAAGTTTGTATCTATTGATCGTAAGTATAAGTAAAATGTATAACTTGATGCACCATGTTGTGTAAAAATAATGTGTCGCATGCTGTACTGTAACTGTTATTGCACTTTTCGTTTTCCCTTTTATTTCAGATTATTCTTCGTTACTTTGATATGTTCTTGAAACTATCGGATCTTACTTCTTCAGCATCTTTCCAGGTGCTCATTCACAAAAATATAACTTTCAATGTATTTTTGTTTATTTGATGCATGTTATAATAGTTTATTAGTTTAGTTATGAAAAGCATGCACATTTGTGTCGCATATTTTATTCTAATTCGCTTTGCACGAATTCGGCATTTTATAAAAAAAAGTTTTGAAATTTGAATGAATAATATAATTTGTGTAATGGAATTTAAATAGGAAGCGGATCCTAAAAAAGAAGGTTTTATCACCCCAAAAGATTTCAAAGAAAAAATGGAGCAATCCAAAAGCTATTCTCAGTAAGCATTGCCGCATTGTAAAGTATATTTGTTTATGTGGCGAAAATATTCACTGGCCAATGTTTCTTGTGTTTTATGCAGAGAGGAAATCAGTTTTCTACTCATGTGCTGTGATACAAATCACGATGGCAAAATAGACTATGTGGACTTTACAGAAAGATTCCACGAGCCAGCCACAGATATTGGTTTCAACTTGGCTGTACTGTTAACAAATCTATCTGAACATATGCCAAATGAGCCAAGGTATGAATAATAGATGAACAATGCTTGTTAGTTGCTAACATATTTCTGGGTCTAACGAAATGAATTATTCAATCTGACTATTTAGACTTGCAAGATTCTTGGAAACAGCGGGTAGTGTACTCAACTATTTTGAGGCCTTTCTTGGTCGTATTGAAATCAAAGGAAGCTCTCACAAAATTGAAAGAGTGTATTTTGAGATCAAAGAGTCCAATATTGAGCAATGGGAAAAGCCGCAGATTAAAGTATGTGTACATTCAATTATTCAAGAGTTCGCTCAAAAGTCTTTGTGAGGTAAACTATGTGTAACTTTATAGGAATCGAAACGAGCATTTTTCTACTCTATCGTTACTGAGGGTGGAGACAAAGAAAAACTTGAAGCTTTTATTAATTTCTGTGAAGATGCAATTTTTGAAATGCAGCATGCCACAGCACTCATGGCTTCAGGGGAAGAAAAGAGTGGCGTCCGTTCTAAAGAGACTGCTGTGGCTTTACCGCCTGATGAAGAAGAAGAAAAGTAACCATACTAAATCATTTTAAAAATTGCACTCCATTATGCACTGCATGTAAAGATGATATGAACTGGGTGACTTTTCAGCCCAATTTGTTACTTTAGTCTACCTTGTTGTACAACTGTGATTTAAGACTCTCACTGTGTGTTTTGTTTGATTTGTGATTTTCCCTGTATCCTCTGTCTTTCACTATCCAGACCTTTGACATGGGCACAAAGGTGAGAAAATTTTCATAGGAAGTAGTGTTTGCTTATTTACTATTTTCTGGGATTTGCCTTGCTTTTAACTGGTATCGCTTAAAGCGTGTACTACTACTACTATTTATTTAAGTCGTTTGCTATTGCTCGCTTTAATGCCTAGTTGTTTTTCACTGAATGAATTGGAAATTGCAATTTTGCCTACTGTCTGCTAGTTTTGGCTGGTTACTTTATAAACATAAACTCAAATGTTTGTAACACATTTATGATTGCAAAGGGGAACACTGGTGCGACAAGCTTATGTTGGATTTGTGGACAATGTGCGGTACATGTTCTCCATGCTTTCCCCGACAAACATAAAACGAAAGATGAGAGAAATGCAACAAATGACTCCATTGGAAATGATATTCGGATTTTTCAAAATGCTTTTCTACATATTCTACTACAGTGGAGGATCTTTTGGAAGTGTTATAAAATATATTTGCTCCGGATTGGTTAACATTATGCGTGGACCTCCACCTGAGAAAATAAAGGAAGAAAAACCACCGGATGATGTGATTGCTCCACTTAAGGTTGACATTCAAGTTTAAGATGCTAAAATCAATAATAATTCTCGCAGTAATTAAACCATAAAATATTTAAAACTTAGGCGCTACCGTCATCTAATGCACCTCCTGAAGAACCGGCTCCTGAGCTTTCTGGTCAATTACAACTTTTTGGAATGGGAGATACTGAAAAGAAAGAAGAAGAAAGGTTTCTTTGTTTATTTGTCAATGATCTTGATGTATACAATTTTCTAATTTTTGCAACTTAAGCTGATGAATCCATATGTAATCATCTTATAGCAAACGGGCCAAATCACCGTCAGTTGTTGCAGGAACTTTGGAGGTCAAAGGGGCTGAAGGAACGGTTGAAGAAGGGGAAAAATCGATGGTAGTCGCCCAAATCAAGGAGGCTCCAAAGGAGGAGAAAATTTCTCCATCGTCTCCACCTCAAACGCCGTCTCCATTGGACAGTTTAGAAAGTCCTGAGGAACCTCCTGTAGCGTCTCAGGTAGCCCCTTAAAACTTAAAGCACCGTAGATCTTTCTAACTAACTAAAAGTAACTGTGGCAAAAATGTGTGTTATTTATAACTGTGACTAAATAACTAACTAACTAAATTTGTTTCCATTTGTGCTGCTGTGCTGTGTTGGAATTGTGCAATAGTTTGACGCAGTTTTGCTCTCGATTTGTAAGCGTTGTAATGTCGAAATTGATGTACAAAAAATCAGTGAAAAAAATGAGCAAGATCGCATTAGTGGAAAGCTCGTTCCGAAACCCAAGCTTATAGTGTTGCCTTCCAGTAAAAAGGTTTTGACTTAACTAACTATCTAACTAACACTGTATAGCGTGTGTTGTGAAGAAAAATCATTTCCATATTGCTAATAAGAAGATATGATTCTTTAGATTGATTTCGGATCCTACGTGAACGGAATCGTCAGCTTCTTGGCAAGGAACTTCTACAATCTGAAATACGTGGCCCTTATTCTCGCCTTTTGTATCAACTTCGTCCTACTCTTTTTCAAAGTAATAGAGTCAAAAAAATGTCGAAACAAAAAGTTTTTTAGTTGTCTTTAATCAGGGAAATACTTTAGGTATCCTCCTTAGGGGGAGATGGGGATGAAGAAGGAGAAGAGGATGAAGTTGAAGGAAGCGCTGACATAGCAGTGGCCTCTGGTGCCGGTAATGGGACAGTCGTAGAAGAAGCCGAAGAAGGAGGTGACGAAGAAGCAGAAGATGACGATGCATTTGAGTATATTCATATGGATGAGAAGTTTTATTATCTGGACCATGCGATTCGAATCATGTCGGTGATTCATTCCATCGTATCACTGGCCATGCTCATTGCTTATTACCATTTGAAGGTACAGTGAAAAAAAGTATTCTGTTTCAATAATATGACAAACTAAGTAATTACACTAAACAAAATTCAATAGGTTCCACTTGCTATCTTCAAACGGGAGAAGGAAATCGCCCGTCGATTGGAATTTGATGGATTGTATTTGGCAGAGCAACCTGAAGATGATGATTTGAAAGCACATTGGGACAGACTTGTGATTTCGTCAAAGTGAGCGCACAGTTTTATTAACTTTGAATTGTATTAGTGATTACCAATGGGTAAACGTATTTTATTTTTCAGATCGTTCCCTGTAAACTACTGGGACAAGTTTGTGAAAAAGAAAGTGCGTCAAAAATATAGCGAGACATATGATTTTGACATGATAAGCAATCTATTAGGCATGGAAAAAACATCGTTCAGTATGGAGGAGAAAAGCGATGCTGGTGGATTGATTAGCTAGTACGTGTAATATTTACAATGCAAAGGAAATTATTATGTTTGGAAAACTTATAAGTATAAGAATGATTTGATCAATGATATGTTAAATTTTTTTCAGTATTGCTGGAATTGACTGGCGCTATCAATTGTGGAAAGCTGGAGTCACTGTGACAGACAATGCATTTTTGTACAGTTTGTGGTATTTCAGTTTCTCTATCTTGGGCAACTTCAACTTTTTCTTCTTTTCGGCTCATTTGTTGGATATTGCTGTTGCTGTTCCTGCCTTGAAAACCATTTTGCAATCCGTAACTCACAATGGAAAACAGGTACATGAAAAAATGCTTCAGTTTGGTTGGGTTATGTATGTTTTTGTGCTTACCTATGTGTTTGTATTTCATTTTCAGCTCATGTTGACAGTAATGCTGCTCACAATCATTGTGTATATCTACACTGTGATTGCGTTCAATTTCTTCCGAAAGTTCTATGTGACAGAGGATGATCCTAAATGTCATGATATGCTAACGGTATTTTTTCTATAAAAATCAATATTTCAATGTACTATTTGACTGTTTTTAGCAACATCTCAATATTTTTCGGTTTCAGTGTTTTGTCTTCCACTTGTACCAAGGTGTGAGAGCAGGTGGTGGTATTGGTGATGTTATCGAGCCACCAGATGGGGGGGATCATGAAGTTTTTAGAATTTTCTTTGACATCACCTTTTTCTTTTTCGTTATTGTCATTTTGTTGGCCATTATTCAAGGTAAAATTTAAAATTCTATAGACTTCATAATATGATTTTTTTGCAATGCTTATTTTGTGTTTATGTATGTGATAGGTTTGATTATTGACGCATTCGGTGAGCTCAGAGATCAATTGAACAGCGTTTCAGAAACTTTGGAGTCGGAATGTTTCATATGTGGAATAGGAAAGGACTATTTTGATGTAGTTCCGCATGGGTTTGACACTCATGTTCTGAAGGAACACAATTTGGCAAATTATATGTAAGTTATGGAAACTGTAGTTAACAGTTGTAGTAAGGGATTTGTTTTAAATAATGAGTTGTAACGTTATGTACAGGTTCTTCCTTATGCATTTGATTAACAAGCCGGACACGGAATACACGGGTCAAGAAACTTTTGTGTGGGAAATGTATCAGCAACGGTGTTGGGATTTCTTCCCGGTAGGGGATTGTTTCAGAAAGCAATATGAAGATGAGCTTAGTGGGAAAAGTGGTGGTGAATAATAAAATCAGCGTAGAATGATAGATGGACACACTGCATATCAATCAATACAATGTCCATACGAAACTTTATTAAGAAAGACCGAGATTAGGAGAATTAGAACTATAAAAATCTCTTAATGGATGAAGATAATTATAAATGCATGATAGATAGAGTTGAACCCTGGTCCGTCCTTTTAATTTAGCTACCTGACGACATTATCTAGTTGTACTACCAAATGTGATTTGTACCTAATGTTTGTTCGTCCCGATGGCTTTCAATCATCATTTTAGTTGTGTGCAAAACGTTGTGCCAAACTTTCAGGTTAGACTCACGATATAACGAATAAGGTAGTAATAAGAGGAGAAAGTTGTTTTCCTTTACCGGCCTATTCATTTGCTCACTCGTAGTAATAAAATTTTAGGCCTTATAGAATAACCTGCATAATAATATATTGTGGTGTGGTGATTGTTAGTAATAAAGCTACAGTGTTTCTTGCATCTGAAAAAAGTGTCTGTTCATTGGGGTAATCTTTGGTCAATGTTCTTTCCAAAAGCATTCTTGGTTAGCTTTCCATTGAGATTCAGTCGAATTTTCGCCTTTCGGCTCGTACACTTCTTTTTTCCATATAGGAACTGTGGCTTTCAAAGTGTCAATTGCATAATGCACGGCTTCTAAGGATTCTCGTCTATGTTCTGAAGAAATGGCTATCACAATACTGGCTTCTGTTACTGGCACCAGTCCTAATCTGTAAATTTATGCAATCATATGAAACCAAAAAATTAACGGTTTTTTACAAGAAAAAAGTCAAATTACCTATGCACGAATGCAATATGCTCCACGTCC
>Ga0210040_10007158_pt1 | contig 13654 bp, 11 predicted proteins | sample CryGeyCG12114_NA_FD_185462 | JGI IMG/M metagenome (GOLD analysis project Ga0210040, IMG submission 185462) | Groundwater microbial communities from aquifer - Crystal Geyser CG19_WC_8/21/14_NA (SPAdes) (version 2) | ecosystem: Environmental > Aquatic > Deep subsurface > Groundwater | place: USA... | reverse complement strand
TGACAAAGTGCAGAATGGCAACAGTATATTGCGCCAGATTCATTATTTCCCGATTGAAAACCCTGATAGCGTACCGGCCGATGCCGTACGGGCCGCCGAACACGGCGATATAAACCTGATAACCCTATTAATGGGCGCCAGTGCCGACGGCTTGCAAGTGTTGCGCCGCGATGGCAAATGGATTCCGATAACAGCTTTGCCCGAGCAAGTAGTGGTAAACGTAGGCGATATGCTGTCGCGCCACACGAACAATAAATTAAAATCAACGATTCATCGGGTAGTTAATCCGCCCCGCGAGCTCATGCATACTTCGCGCTACTCTATTCCGTTTTTTATGCACCCGCGCTCCGAAATGGACTTAACTTGTTTGGAAAGTTGCATTGATGCTGAAAACCCGAAGGCATACACCGATATAAGTGCCGGCGGCTTTTTGACCGAGCGTTTGATTGAGTTAGGTTTGCTCAAAAAATGATTTTCTTAGTCCCCGTTATTTGTTGTTCTGGAACGCTTTAAGACAGCAGCATTTAAAACTTTATCTTTTAAAGAAGAAAGATAGTTTTATTTCTGAATAAATTCGTTTTATTTCATTACTAGTTATTACGGTGCAGCAGCACCGATAAAATAAATTTGTCGAGCTGTATACTGTTTTATATGAAGTTGATTTTTCCGGAACAACAAATAAGAACGCCTAAGCCCCGGAAGAATGCGCGTATTCGGCATTATATCTTTTTAAAAGATGTATTAAAATTAGCCCTGACAGCTTTTGGTGGCCCGCAAGCCCATATTGCCATGATGCTCCGGCTAATGGTAGAGAAGCGCCGGTATTTATCCGAGAAAGAACTTATTGAACTTAATGCGTTGTGCCAAATCTTGCCGGGTCCCACTTCTACCCAAACCCTAACTGCTATTGGCTTTCGGGTAGGCGGCCCTACCCTGGCTTATCTTACATTATTGGTCTGGATAGCGCCTACGGCTATTTTCATGACCTTGGTGGGTTTAGCCATGTCGTACCTGGCTCGCAACGATATTCCGCTTTATTTTATGCGTTTTATACAGCCAATAGCCGTAGGTTTTGTGGCGTTTGCGGCTTACCGCATTAGTTCTAAAGTGGTGGTAACCAAAACCGGAATTGTGCTGATGGTTATTTCGGCTATACTTTCTTATTTTTTCCGATCGCCGTGGGTATTCCCGCTGCTGCTAATAGCCGGTGCCGTTGTAACCGCTTTCCGATTTAAAAAGCACCCAAAAGAACCCAATAAAAATTTAAAGATAGACTGGAGTAACTTTATTTTATTCGGGGCTACCCTGGTGGTGGCAGCTGTGTTAGGTGGTGCCACCCACCTATTACCCATCCGGTTGTTCGAAAACTTTTACCGAAACGGCAGTCTTATTTTTGGCGGCGGGCAAGTACTCATTCCGCTGATGTACACAGAATTTGTAGAATTTAAAGGCTACTTAACTTCCGAAGAATTTTTATCGGGTTTTGCTTTAGCCCAAGCCATACCCGGACCAACTTTTATTTTTTGCACGTATATTGGCACTTTGGCAATGCGCAGTTACGGCATTTGGGGCCAGTTATTAGGATCGTTGGTGGCTACCATTGGTATTTTTTTACCAGGCACTTTCTTGATATTCTTTATTATTCGGTTTTGGGAAGAGTTAAAAAAATACCGCATTATCAAGGCCTCATTAGAAGGAATAAATGCGGTAAGCTCCGGTATGGTATGTGCCGCCGCTATTTTACTCTATCACCCCATAGAATCCAGCATGCTTAATTTGGGAATTGTAGTAGCCACTTTTTCGCTCCTGCTCTGGACCCGCATTCCGCCGTATGCCCTTATTTTGTTGGGTTTAATAACGGGTATATTTATTCATTAAAACAAAAGAGCGAATGCACCAGTATTCGCTCTTTTGTTTTAATGAATAAATATATTTTTTAAAGGTGCGAACTTTCGAATACTTGGTCGCCGGGTAGCCTTAGCAAATATTCGCCGTAGCCGCTCTTTACCAAAGGAGTTGCTATTTTGCGGAGTTGTTCTTCGTCGATAAACTTCATGCGGTAAGCTATTTCTTCAATACAACCTACTTTTAAACCCTGCCGCTCTTCTATTACTTGCACAAAAGTAGCAGCCTGCATCAAAGAATCGAAAGTACCCGTATCGAGCCAAGCCGTGCCACGGCCCAAAATACCTACTTTTAGCTTGCCCCGCCGCAAATATTCTTGGTTTACATCCGTAATTTCGTATTCGCCCCTTGGGCTGGGTTTTAAATCTTTGGCTATCTGAATAACTTCGTTATCGTAAAAATATAAGCCCGGCACGGCGTAATTAGATTTAGGCTGCTTCGGCTTTTCTTCAATCGATAAAGCCTGCTGGTTTTGGTCGAACTCAACCACCCCGTAACGCTCCGGATCCGTTACGTGGTACGCGTACACCACACCACCGTCCGGATTATTATTATTTTGTAGCAGCTTAGCCAAACCGGCTCCGTAAAATATATTATCGCCCAATACCAAGGCCACTTTATCCTGACCGATAAAGTCTGCTCCAATTACAAAGGCCTGGGCCAGCCCGTTTGGTTTTTCCTGAATGGCATACTGGAAATTACAACCTAATTCGCTGCCATTGCCCAATAACTTTTTAAACAATTCATTATCGTGCGGCGTGGTAATAATTAAAATTTCCCGGATGCCCGCCATCATCAAAATAGATAAAGGATAATAAATCATCGGCTTGTCGTAAACCGGCATTAATTGTTTACTTACCGCCAGCGTTAACGGATGCAACCGAGTGCCGGAACCACCGGCCAGTATAATACCTTTCATTTTTATTTGATTGTTAGTTGTTAATTATTAATACCTTACCTAACGTGACATTTATAATGAAACAACGTTTTAGTCACTAACTGCTGTTACGCAAAAACCAAAGTATTAAAAATATTATAAGTATAAATAACCCACCGTTGTCATTCAGGAGGAAACTATTTAGTAGGTAACCCAATAGTTTCCTCCTGAATGACAGGTCTTGGCTCAGTTAATCTTAAAAATAATACCTGCGTAACAGCAGTCACTAAGTAATTATCTCTTATTTCTCATTATAAATAAACTCTTGATTATGCCGGAACCAATCCAAGGTAATCTGTAAGCCTTCCCGGATGCGAATTTGCGGTTCGTAACCTAATAATCGTTGCGCTTTGGAAATATCAGCTAGGCTATCGCGAATATCGCCAGCCCGGTCCAGACCGTATATAGCCTCTATCTCAGAACCAGCTTCTTCTTTCAAAATATAAAATAAATCGTTTAAAGAAGTACGGTCGCCCACGGCAATGTTATAAACCTGGTTAATAGCTGCCGGATTATCTACCAAGGCAGCCCGGATATTTGCCTCTACACAATTCTGCACAAAAGTAAAATCGCGGGTTTGGCCGCCGTCGCCGTTTATACGCGGGGGCTTGCCTTTTAGCACAGCATCGATAAACAATGGAATAACGGCGGCATAGGCGCCATTCGGATCTTGACGAGGGCCAAAAATATTAAAGTAACGGAGGCCGATAATTTCCATACCGTAGGTCTTGCCAAAAACATCGGCGTACAGTTCGTTGGCGTATTTGGTAACCGCGTAAGGCGATAAAGGCTTACCAATATTATCTTCTACTTTGGGCAGAGCTTTGCTATCGCCGTAAGTAGAGGAAGAAGCCGCATAAACAAATCGCTTGATGCCTTGGTCTTTGGCCGCCGTAAGCATATTTACAAAACCGCCAATGTTTACATTATTCGTCGTAATGGGGTCTTTGATGCTGCGCGGCACGGAACCCAAAGCGGCCTGGTGTAAAACGATATCCATTCCCGCGCAAGCCTCGGCACAAGTGGCTACATCCCGTATATCGCCTTCTATTACTTCAAAAGCTAAATTCTGTAAAAACGGTTTTATATTCTTATGAAACCCATTCGATAGATTATCCAGCACCCGTACTTTACCGGCGTTGTATTTAAGCAGATATTCGACTAAATTAGAACCAATAAAGCCGGCGCCGCCCGTTATTAAAAAAGACTTTTCGTGAAGCGGCTGGTTATGAAATGGTTTTTCGTACACTAATTTTTAATTATGAATTAGAAATTATGAATGATGAATTAGAAAGTTTTACATTATGGATTACTAATACGCAAATTCAATTTTGCACATTCATCATTCATAATTTCTAATTCATAATTGGCTTACCGGGTGTATTGCTGTTCGTAGTAGGCCTGGTAGTTACCGGAAGTTACATTTTGTAACCATTCTTTGTTTTCCAGGTACCAGTCTACGGTTTTCGACAAGCCTTCTTCGAAGGTAACCGATGGCTTCCAGCCTAGCTCCCGCATAATTTTAGACGAGTCGATGGCGTAGCGTAAATCGTGGCCAGCCCGGTCGGTTACAAACGTAATCAGCTTTTGCGAAGTACCTTTTGGTTTGCCGGTCTTTTCGTCCATGGTGTCGCACAACAACCGGATCAGGTCGATATTTTTCCATTCGTTAACACCACCAATATTATAAGTATTGCCTAATTTACCTTTATGAAAAACGGCATCGATGGCCGTGGCGTGGTCTTTCACAAAAAGCCAGTCGCGCACGTTTTCGCCTTTGCCGTAAACAGGTACCGGCCGCTCGTTTTGGATATTATTAATGGCCAGTGGAATAAGTTTTTCCGGAAAATGGTTAGGACCGTAGTTATTAGAACAATTAGATATTTTTACCGGCAAGCCGTAAGTTTCGTGGTAAGCCCGTACAAAATGGTCGGAGCTGGCTTTGGAAGCCGAATACGGCGAACGCGGATCGTAACTGGTTTCTTCAGTAAACATGCCTTCCTCGCCTAAAGAGCCATACACTTCATCCGTAGATACATGGTAAAAAACATGCCCTTCGTAATTATTTTTCCAGAGGTCTTTGGCGGCATTTAATAAATTTACCGTACCGATAACATTGGTAAAAACAAAAGCCAAGGGATCGGTAATCGAACGATCAACGTGCGATTCGGCGGCTAAATGGATAACTGCATCGAACTGGTGTTCCTGGAATAAATTATTAATAAAATCAGCATCTACAATATCGCCTTTAATAAAGGTATAATTGGGTGCATCTTCTATGTCGCGCAAATTTTCCAGGTTACCAGCGTAGGTTAATTTATCGAGGTTAAAAATTTGGTATTCCGGGTAGCGGGTAACAAACAACCGAACTACATGGGAGCCGATGAAGCCGGCGCCACCGGTGATAACTATTTTCATGCGTTATGATTTACTGTTTTTTAAATTTAATTCCCATTGCCAGGCACTGCTCAAAGCTTCTTCCAAGCCTAATTCGGTTTTAAAACCTAGCTCCTGGGTGGCTTTGGTTACATCGGCATAAATTTGGGGTACATCGCCCGGCCGCCGCGGCCCTATTTCGTAATTAAGCTTTTGGCCCGATACTTTCTCGAAAGTTTTTACTACTTCCAACACCGAATTACCCCGCCCAGTACCAATATTAAACATTTCAATAGCCGGAGCTTTACCTGTTAAAAGCCGTTCGATGGCTACCACGTGGGCTTTCGCCAAATCTACTACGTGGATATAATCGCGGACATTGCTGCCATCGGGAGTATCGTAATCGTTGCCGAAAACGGTTAATTTCTCCCGAATGCCTACCGCAGTTTGGGTAATAAAAGGTACCAGGTTATTCGGAATACCCAAAGGTAATTCGCCTATTTTGGCCGAAGCATGCGCCCCAATGGGATTAAAATAACGAAGGGCAATGGTATGGATGCTGCTGCCGCTTTTAGCCAAATCAGTTAAAATATCTTCGCAGATTTGCTTGGTATTGCCATAAGGCGAGTTCGCTTTTTTAACCGGGGTTTCTTCGGTAACGGGCAAGGCATCGGGGATGCCGTAAACCGTGCAGGAAGAAGAAAATACCAGATTAGTTACGTTAAACTCGGTCATTACCTGTAACAAAGCTACTAACGAGCCCACGTTGTTATGGTAATATTTTAAGGGTTCTCTTACCGACTCTCCTACTGCTTTATAAGCCGCAAAATGAATAACGCCGGCAATATTGCCTTCCTGCCGGAACACTTCTTGCAGAGCAGGAACATCCGTACAATCAATGCGGTGGCAAGGAATATCGGTATTAATGATAGCTTTGATACCTTCTAAAGCCGACTCCTGGGAATTAACAAAATTATCGATTATGACCGGCTCGTAGCCCGCCTCAAATAACTCGACTACGGCATGGGAGCCAATATAACCGGCGCCGCCAGTAACCAGAATTTTACCTTTTGTATTCAATGGTTTGTTTTTTTAAATGGAGAAATCGGTTTTAAAGGCTATAATTACTTTAAACTATAAAATACTTATAAACTCCAGTAAGTTAATTTATTTATTTTATCCCGGTAAATTCCTTTTACATCAATAAATACCGCTTTATTGGTAGTGATAGAAGCAAAATAATCTTCGTTCAGATTGGTATAAGGGCGATGATTAACGGCTACAATGACGGCATCATAATCCTGGGCCGGTTCGGGCACTAACCCAAAGCCGTATTCGTGTTCCAACTCGGCTGAATCGGCAAAAGGATCAACTACTTCTACGTTTACCGAAAAACCTTTTAACTCCTGAATAACATCCGCAACTTTCGAATTCCGGATATCTTCTACGTTTTCTTTAAAGGTAGCCCCCATTACAAGTACTTTCGATTTAGAAATATCTTTGCCTTGCTTTACCATGAGCTGCACGGTTTTTTTAGCGATATAAGCGCCCATATTGTCGTTGGTGCTACGTCCGCTCAAAATTACTTTGGCATCATACCCCAATTCTTTGGCTTTGTAAGTCAGGTAATACGGATCAACGCCAATGCAATGGCCTCCTACCAAACCCGGCGAAAACTTGAGGAAATTCCACTTGGTACCAGCCGCTTCCAACACTTCGTAGGTATTAATTTTCATGCGATCAAAAATAAGCGACAGCTCATTCATGAGGGCAATATTTACGTCGCGTTGCGTGTTCTCAATAATTTTGGCTGCCTCAGCTACTTTAATAGAAGAAGCCCGGTGAATACCGGCTTTTACTACCAGTTCGTAGGTTTTAGCAATATTTTCCAGCGATTCTTCGTCGCAACCCGCTACTACTTTTACTATTTTGGATAAAGTGTGCTCTTTATCGCCGGGGTTAATACGCTCCGGCGAATAGCCTACTTTAAAATCCTCGCAAAATTTCAGACCCGATAGATTTTCCAGGATGGGAATGCAGTCTTCCTCGGTACAGCCCGGATACACCGTAGATTCATACACCACGTAATCGCCTTTTTTAAGAACTTTACCTACCGTGGTCGAAGCGCCCATTAAAGGTTTTAAGTCCGGCATGGCGTGTTGGTCGATGGGAGTTGGTACAGCCACAATAAAAAAACGGGCTTCGCGCAACTCTTCTATGTTATGCGTGAAAGTAATATTACAACCGGCAAAAGCCGAAGCTTCGAGTTCGCCGCTGGGATCTATATTTTGCTTCATCTGTTCGACCCGGCCCTGGTGGATATCGAAACCAATAACTTTTACTTGGCGGGCAAATTCTAAAGCAATCGGGAGCCCCACATAGCCCAGCCCAATTACGGCTAAAGTGGCTTCTTTATTTATTAGTTGATTATACACTTAAAAATTTCTCTTACGCTTATTAATTTTATGCGTCCCCGGAACATAATCAGTTATTAATTTTATATCTGAAATATGCACAGTTCTGACTTACCCTTCTATTCTTTTGCCTAAACAGATTAAAATAATTTAACCCAAACATGTTATTAAATTTACATTAGCTAAATCTTGTCATAAAATATTACCTTATAAGAGCAATTCTAATAACCAGTTAATTCGTTTGGGCAGGCAAATTTAAAGCTTTATCCGGAAAATAAAGCATCTTAATTAAATACTATTAATCGAGGCACGAAGAAAACGTTCTTTTCCAAATATATCTTGGTAAACTTCTATAGAGTTAAAGCCTAGTTCTTGTAATAAAGCAGTAAGTGCTGCTGCTTGCCTTTCATTTATTTCGAAATATAAGGTGCCAGTGGTTTTCAGCAGCTTTAAACTCAAGGTAGCAATCTGTTTATAAAATAAAAGAGCATCTTCGTCGGGTACAAACAGGGCCAAGTGAGGTTCATGATTAAGTACGTTCGCCCGCATTAATTTCTTTTCTTGATCCAGCACGTAAGGCGGATTACTCACTATAATATCTAAGTTGGTGGGCAGTAACGTGAAATCAGCCTGCAAAATATCTTGGCGCAGCCAGCTTATTTGCTGCTTATATTTTAGTGCATTTTGTTGGGCAATTTCCAACGCCGGTTCGGAAATATCCAGGCCGTATACTTGCTTAGTACTCAGGTGGGCCGATAAAGCAATCGGAATACAACCACTGCCGGTACAAATATCTAGCACCCGCAGGTTCTGCTGGCGGGCATTCTCTTTAATAATCAAGTCTACCAATTCTTCGGTTTCGGGACGCGGAATAAGTACCGCCGGCGATACCGCTAACTCCAAACCGTAAAAATGCGCATAACCCAGCACGTATTGCAAAGGTTCGTGTTGTTGCAAACGACTGATAATTTTCTCAACACTGGCCCAGGTTTGTTCGTTTACCGGATTTTGACGTTCTACACTTAGTTGCAACCGCGACAGTTGCAACACGTGTTCGGTAACCTGCATGGCCATGGCATCGGCTTCCGGTTTTTCGTAAGCATGGTTAAGGGCAGTTCTAATGTGGTTTATCAGGTCCTGAATATTTTTCACGCGGTTTTGGTATCGCTTATACTTGTATAATTTTGTAAAAATAAGAAGCTGCCGTGACATCCTCCGACGAAATATTTATGCGCCGCGCGCTGGAACTAGCCATGCTGGGCCAGACCACTGTACCGCCTAACCCGATGGTGGGTTGTGTAATTGTGCACCAAAATAAAATTATTGGCGAAGGCTGGCACCAGCAATACGGCGGTCCGCACGCCGAAGTGAATGCTATTGCCGCCGTAGCTGACGTAAATTTATTACCCCAAAGCCGCTTGTACGTAACCCTGGAGCCTTGCTCTCATTACGGCAAAACTCCTCCTTGTGCCGATTTGTTAATCAAGAGCGGTATCCGGGATGTGGTGATTTGCAACACTGATCCTAATCCGCTGGTAAAAGGTTCTGGTATTCGTAAGTTACTGGACGCCGGTTGTCAGGTACATACCGGGTTGTTAGAAGCAGAAGGCCTGGAACTGAACAAACATTTTTTTACTTACCATAGTCTTCAGCGGCCTTATATTACCTTAAAATGGGCCGAAACCCACGATGGCTTTATTGGGAAAAAGACCGGGGAACCTCTTTGGATTAGTAATGCTTTGTCGCGGAAACTGGTGCATAAATGGCGGGCCACCCAACAAGCCATTATGGTGGGCGCCCGTACCGCCCTGCTCGATAATCCGCAGCTAAACACCCGTAACTGGACCGGTCCGGATCCGGTGCGAATAATTATCGATAAAAATCTGAGCTTACCCCGGAACTTGCAGGTATTTGATGGCCGCCAGCCTACTTTAATTTACAATTTGCTTAAAAACGAATCAGAGCCAAATTTAGAATTTATTAAACTCGATGCTGAGGGAGATTTGCTGCCAGCCCTGCTAAACGACTTGTATCAGCGACAGCTGCAATCATTATTAATAGAAGGCGGTACCAACTTGCTCAACCAGTTTATAACTGCCAATCTCTGGAATCAGGCTTTGGTGTTTAAAAGCAATCAAGTTTTAAAAGAAGGTATTCCGGCGCCCAGCCTATCGGCAAATTTTTTAAAAAGCATTAGCCACGTAGGCAACGACCACTTATTTGTTTATAATAATCAAAAACTAGAAGTTTAACTAAATATAATTTATGGCTGAATCAGTAATTATAGATACCACGCTGAGTAAAGAAGAAAAATATAAATCGTTATTGCCCCAGATAGAAGCTTTGGTAACCGGCGAAACGGACCTAATCGCTAACCTGGCCAATACCATGGCGGCTTTAAAATATAGCTTCGGTTTTTTTTGGGTGGGCGCTTATCTGGCAAAAGAGGGCGAATTGGTGCTAGGTCCATTTCAGGGGCCGGTAGCTTGTACTCGCATTGCCTTTAACAAAGGCGTTTGCGGCGCCAGTTACACCCGCAAACAAACCGTGCTGGTACCCGATGTAGAAGCTTTTCCGGGCCATATTGCCTGCAGCAGCGATTCTAAATCCGAAATAGTGGTGCCGGTTTTAAAAGACGGGGAAGTGAAAATGGTGCTGGATGTAGATAGCGATAAGCTAAACGATTTTGACCAAACCGATAAAATTTACCTGGAGCAACTGGCTGATTTAATGGCTGGCTGGTTTTAAATTGGATGTTGGTAGAAAGAAGAAGGTAGAAGGATGAAAGTAGAAGGATAAAAGGAACAAATCTTTCTACTTTCATCCTTCTACTTTCATCCTTCTACCTTTATCCTTCTACCCAAAGAAAGAACCTGTTTGAGTTTTTAACTGGGCAATAATGGTTTGGCCGCCTTTAGTCTTCTGGCCAATATTTACTTTTATTTCAGTATCGACGGGTACAAAAATATCAACGCGGGAGCCGAACTTAATAAAGCCAAACTCATCGCCTTGCGCTACTTCGTCGCCTTCTTTCACGTACCACACAATGCGGCGGGCCATGGCGCCGGCAATTTGCCGGAATAAAATATCGGGTCCGGCCGTAGAAGTTACTACCACCGTAGTGCGTTCGTTCTTGGTGCTCGATTTGGGATGCCACGCGACAAAATAATTGCCAGGATGATACTTAAAATATTTAACCACGCCGGCCACGGGGTTGCGGGTAATGTGTACGTTTATCGGCGACATAAAAATAGAAATCTGTTTGCGCACATCATCAAAATATTCGGATTCGTGTACATCTTCAATTACCACCACTTTGCCATCGGCCGGAGCAATAATTAAATCTTCGTGCAGAAATAAATTCCGGAAAGGGCTGCGAAAAAACTGCAGCAACAACAGGAATACAATTACCGAAATAGCCGAGAATATTTTATTAAACGTAACGTGGGGCGAGTTAAAGTGGTGCAGCGACAGGTTTACTACTAAAAGTCCCAGCAAGGTAAATAATAGTATCCTGCGCCCTTCTTTATGAATTTTCATGTAAGTTTGGTTAACCTGCTCCTTATAAACGTTATTTCTGCCCTAAATAGTTGGGAAATAATATATGGGAACGCAAATTAAAACGTAAAATGCGAATTATAAAAATGAGCTACTTAGCAGAATAACTTTTATTAGGCTTAATTATACGTACTAGTAAGAGCAGATTATCTGGTAAAAAAGGGTTTTATATCTTATCTGGATGGTAATAAGTACGACTTACCCAGAGCCACCCTTACGTACCACCACGAATGGGCCTAAAACCAATTAAGCTATTGAAAAGCAATTAAGATTTAATTAAAGTACGAAAAAAGCAAATTGGTTCTTTGTTATAGCTGCTAGTATGGCTTTAGAAAATTAATCAGTTTGCCCGATTATAAAAAAATCCGTTTGCCGTCAACGGTTAAGGGTTTAAGATGTGCCCGATTAAAAGGCGTTCACCTGTCACCCAGCACTAAAGTAATTAAAAAGTAGAAAAGGAACGAGATTCACTTCGATCAGGCATGACTTAAACCCGATGTTGTGTGCAGTATTTATTTCCTCTTATTGATGAAATGGAATTCGTGTTTGGGCGGTCCATAACCAAAAATGAGCAACAAGGCCCTCAGCTGGTTATAGCGTCTCGCTATGACCCATCATAAAACAGAATCTCTACCCGGCTCTTTTCCCGTCAGAATAGTTTTTAGCACTGCTATGGAGTCAAGGATGAGCCTCCTCAACAAATCTGGCTTGTGCCGGATTGTTATGTATGTAGTCTAAACATTGATGAATTATCTCGTTAGTACTTAATTCTATAGGATGATTGTGCTGCCAAAACTGAAAATCCTTATTCCGCTCATTCTTCCCTCCGGCAAGTTTCATCAACCGCAACATCCATTCTCGGCGACTTTCCGCCGTATCCGCTTCAAGCGCTGTCAATTGGCTTAGCTTATATCTAATATTTTACATAAATGGAATTAATAAGGGCATTACTGGTTCCATCGGTGAGGTTAATCGCAACACCATTTTTCCAATATTTAGCCACATATTTTCCACTTGCATTGGCTTCATTTCCTAATATATATACATCGTTGCCTGAAATAAAAATGGAAGTAGCGTTAGCCATATGTGTTCCATCAGTGAGGTTAAGCGCAACACCATTTTTCCAATATTTAGCCACATATTTTCCACTTGCATTGGCTTCATTTCCTGCCACATACACATTGTCATTTGATACATAAACGGAATAAGAATAGGCTTTCGTTGTTCCATCGGTGAGCTTCACTTCCATTCCGTTTTTCCAATATTTGACAAATTGATTTCCATTTTTATTCTCTTGATATCCTGCCACATACACATCGTTACCTGATACGAAAATAGAATTAGCATAAGCTACTCTTGAGGCATCTGTAAGAGTTGTCGAAATGCCATTTTTCCAATATTTTGCACGCCCCCAAATAGAACCTGCCACATACACATCGCTGCCCGACACATAAATGGAAGTTGCTTGAGCCGAATTTGTATTTCCTTCAGTAAGACTTACCGCATCTCCATTTTTCCAATATTTAGCAACTTGTCCGCTCGCTTCATATTCGGAGCCCGATACATACACTTCGCTACCCGTTACAAAAATAGAATTAGTGTAAGCAAATTTTGTTCCATCGGTAAGAGCAGTCGCAACACCATTTTTCCAGTATTTTGCCACCCAATAGCCGCGTTCATTCATTTCATACCCTGCCACATAAACGTCGTTACCTGATACATAAATAGACGTAGCAAAAGCGTCCTTTGCACCATTGCTAAGGGCTGTTGCTACACCATCTTTCCAGTATTTAGCTATGGCTATTCCGCTTGGATTGAATTCATAACCTGCCATATATGCACCGGAAGTGTTTTGCAGAGTATCTGGTTTTATATCATTCTTGTCGCAGCCAAGAAATGCGAATGAGAGAAAAAGAACTATGGAATATGTAATTGTTTGTTTTAACGCCATGATTTTAAATTTAATAAATTAAGTTAGTTAAAAAATACCTCTTAAGGTCATTTGCAAATCAAGTCACCTCCCAGCTGATCGTAGCGTCTCGCTACGACCCATCATAAAAACATAATCTCTTATCGGCTCTTTCCCAACGAGACGAAAAGAATGGATATCAGAAGCATTTTTTCAAGGGAGTCTTTAATATTGCACCTAACGAACATAGCAATGGAGCGGTGAGAATTTTTCAGGTACATTATTGGATATTCTCACTGGTCTATTGGCGTAGTTGGGCGATGTAGTTCTTTTTTTAGTAAGGTATCTGATTTTATTAAAGAACTACATTTTATAGTAGTGAAAATTTACCTTTTTATTTAAGGTTTCCTGTTTTTTTAAAGGAAACAGAGGTTTTTATAAAAATGCCTTAGAAACAAATGCGGTGAAATTCCTTTTCTACGGGTATAAACGGAGTTCACCGCTCCTCTATTTTTATAAAACACAAACCAAGGCTGGGCAAAAAAATAAATTAAT
>Ga0210040_10007157_pt1 | contig 13655 bp, 17 predicted proteins | sample CryGeyCG12114_NA_FD_185462 | JGI IMG/M metagenome (GOLD analysis project Ga0210040, IMG submission 185462) | Groundwater microbial communities from aquifer - Crystal Geyser CG19_WC_8/21/14_NA (SPAdes) (version 2) | ecosystem: Environmental > Aquatic > Deep subsurface > Groundwater | place: USA... | reverse complement strand
CCTGGTTCTCCCGAGCCCGTCTCACGACCGTTGCGCCATACTTTTCTTCTGACCTTCTCCTGCGCCGACGCCCTCTCGACCGCGCCGGCTTACGCCGTCACGGCCGGAGCCCGGTAGTCCTCACCCTTTGCCATCAGCGCCCAGACGATCCGCGCCATCTTGTTGGCCAAGGCCACCCGCACCAGCATTGGCGGCTTGCGCGCCAGCATCCCGCCGAGCCAGGTGCCGGGCTGCGCCTGCCTGTGGACGTGGCGCTTGATGACCACGCTGTTGGCGCCAATGATCAGGAGCCGCCTGAGCGAGCGCTCCCCCATCCTCGTGGTCGCGCCGAGGCGCTGCTTGCCCCCGGTAGAGTGCTGTCGGGGCGTGAGCCCCAGCCAGGCCGCGAAGTCGCGCCCGCGCTGGAAGGTCTGGGGTGGAGGCGCCAAGGCCACCAGCTCCGTCGCGATCAGCGGCCCCACGCCAGGGATCGTCATCAGCCGGCGGGCGGTGGCATCCTCCTTGACCCGCCGCACGATCTCCGCCTCAAGGCCGCGGATCTCAGCGTCCGGCCGCTCAAGGGCAGACACCAGGACCTGCAAGGCAAGCCGCGCCTCCTTCGGAACCAGCGTGTCGGGATCAGCCGCCAAGGCGACCAGCTCCTTCACCCGAGCCGCCCCTTGCGGCACCACGAGCCCGAACTCGCCCATGTGGCCGCGGAGCGCGTTGATGAACTGCGTCCGCTGACGGACAGAAGGTCGCGGCTGCGGAAGATCACCGCCGCGGCTTGGCTTTCCTCGCTCTTGACGGCCACAAACCGCATCGTGGGCCGCTGCGCCGCCTCCGCGATCGCCTCGGCATCGGCCAGGTCGTTCTTCTGGCGCTTCACAAAGGATTTGACGTAGGCCGGCGGGATCAGACGCACCTCGTGGCCCAGCCGCCCAATCTCACGGCCCCGAAAGTGTGCGCCGCCGCAGGCTTCCATCGCCACCACGCACCGAGGCTGGTGGCCAAAGAACTCCAGCACCTGCGCCCGCCGAAGCTTCTTGCGAAGCACGGCCCGCCCCGACGCGTCCGCCCCATGGACCTGGAACACATGCTTGGCCAGATCCAACCCGATCACGCTAACTTCGCTCATGACGCCCTCCCTCCAACGGTGGTTCAGGAGCCCACATTGGCAGATCGAGGCCGTCGCGGGCGTCTACAGCATCAAAGCCCCAACCTATTCTCGAGGCCAGTCGCGCCCTTATTGTTGCAGCTGATCGAAGCCGACGCCGAGCGCATCGAGCGTCCATTCCGCGACCTCGCCCATCAGCACCCGCGAGGCGCGGTCGAACCCGTCCACCAGGGCCGGCGTCTCGGTCGAGGCCACCGCAGCGGTGGACGTGAAGGTGCGGCTCGCGACGATCTCCACATCCTCCTCGCGGACCAGCCGGGCGGTGAGGCGCAGGGTGACCACGGCGCCCCCGGAGGCCGAGGCTTCCGCCTGGAAGTCCGTGAGCTCGCTGATCAGGGCGTAGTCCCCACCTGGGCCGATCGGCCGGCGTCCGACATAACGGAACCCTTGCGTGTCTTCGAGGCTGCGCAGCATGAGCCGCTGGACCATCACCGGCGCGGTCTCGCTCCAGCGCACGTCTGGCAGGTACTGCGCCTGAAGCGGGCTGGGACGGATCATGATGCGATCGGTGTCGAGGCCGCCGCTGGTGGTCGGCAGTTCGACGATCAGCGCCACAGGCAAAGGGTCACCGCGGGCTATCGGGCCCTCTGTGGCCGTGCGCAACTCATAAACCTCGAGCGTCGTGGTCGCGTTGTCGACGGCCGAGATCGCGGAGCATCCCGCGACAAGGCCGGCCGCCGCGAGTGTGGCGCCCCATCGGAGCAGGCGGGCGGCCAGGGTCGGCAGGGGAAGCCTCATCGTTGAAACTCCGGGGATTGCTGGTTGAGGAGAAACCGCGCCGGGTCACGGCCGATCTGGGTGACAAGACCGTCGAGGTTGTCGATCAGGGCCCGGCTCTCCTGGGCGAGGCTTGCATAGGCGGGCAGAGCTGTGGACGCGAAGCTCTCGACCGAGCCGCCGGAGGCCCCGACTACGCGCTGGAGTTCCTCGAAGGACGCCTGGGCGGCCGTGCTCGCCGCTCGCAGGTCAGCCGTGACCCCCGGCAGGTCCGCCGAGACTTGTGCGATGGCCGCATTGAGACCTGCCAGGGACGCCCGAAGCTCCTGCGCGATGCCCGCGACGTCCTCGTTGATGACGCGGTCGGCGCCGGTGAAGGCGCGCTCGGCTGCGGTCAAGGCCCGGTCTCCCGTCGCCAACGCACTGTCGATGGCGGTCAGCGTGGCATTGGCGTTGGCGAAGGTCTGGGTGACCTGTGCCAGCGCCGTCTCCGCCCCGGCGCTCAGCGCGTCGATGCGGTCACCGGTGGTGCGGAGGTCGGCCCCAACGTCGCCCGCGACCTCGGACACAGTGGCCGTGGCGCTGCGGATGTCGGCCACGACGGCTGGCAGGTCCGTCTGCGCCACGGCGCCCACGGCATCCAGTGTCACCCGAGCCGACGCCAAGGCCGCCCGGGCCTCGACGACCAGGCTGGTGCCGTCGCCGACGACCAAGGCATCGACGTTCGTAGCGGACCGCTCTACGGCGGTCAGTGTCGCGTCCAGACGGCCGATGGCGGCATTGGCCGCCGCGATCGTGGCTTGCGCCTCGTTCAGCCGGGCCGTGGCGGCGGCTCCCGTGGCGCCGAAGCCCTCGATCATGGTCGACGCGTCCTGGCTCAGTCCTGCCATTTCCCTCCGCAGGTCCCCCACCGCGAGCCGCACGTCGGCGGTCGCGCCTGTCAGGTCCTCCGCGACATAGCGCCGGGCTTCTGATGCCGTGCCTTGGACCTCGGCCAAGGCGTCGTTACCGGCCGACAGGACGGTCTGCGCCTCCTCCGCCAGAGCCCCGATCGACTCCAGCGTTCCATCCGCCGTCGCCAGCACTCCGGTCATCGCGTCGGTCAGGTCGGCGAGGGTGGCATTGAAGCTGTCGATCTGCACCGCGAACTCGGAGACGGAGCCTGCGACTGCCGAGAAGTCCTCGAGCGACTGTGCGAAGTCGCCCGAGGCACCTTCGATGTTGGTCAGGATGCGATCCACGCGGCCCCGGTTCTCGCCCCCGAGGACGGCGTTCAGCTCCTGCACGACGCCGAGCGACTCCTGCAGGAGAGCGGGCGCGTCCTCTGACAAGGTCTGAAGGACGGACTGCCCGGCTTGGATCTCGGGAACCGAGCCGTCAGGCCCCCGGACCAGCCGCTCGGCCTCAGGCGTGCCGGCGCTGACTCCCACGAAGGAGACGCCAGTGACGCCCTGGGACTCGATCGTAGCAATGCTGTCGGTCCGCACGGGCGTGTCGGCCCCGACCTCGATGCGGATGCGCACGGTGCCGTCGCCCTCGGGCGACAGCCTCACGTCGACGACCTGCCCCACTGGCAGCCCGCTGAAACGCACGTCCGAGGCGCTGCTCAAGCCCGCCACGGATGGGAAGGAGATGTCGTAATAGGCGAACTGGCGGTCGAGCTCCACCTGGGCAAACCACAGCAGGAAGCCCAGCAGTCCCAGGATCCCGGCCAGGGTGAAGGCGCCGATCAGGATGTAGTTGGCTCGGGTCTCCATGGCGGCTCAGTCCTGTCCGTTCGAGGCGGCACCCAGGGCCGCCCGCGCGCGGGGGCCGTGGAAGTACTCCCGGACCCAGGGGTGATCGACATCCAGCATCTCACGCATGGTGCCGGTGACCAGCACCTTCTTTTCCGCCAGAACCGCCACCCTGTCGCAGACCGCGTGAAGCGTGTCGAGGTCGTGCGTCACCAGGAACACCGTCAGCCCCATGGAGCGGCTCAGGTTCAGGATCAGCGCGTCGAAGGCCGAGGCGCCGATCGGGTCGAGCCCGGCCGTGGGCTCATCGAGGAACACGATCTCGGGGTCGAGCGCGAGGGCCCGCGCGAGCCCAGCCCGCTTGCGCATGCCGCCTGAGAGCTCGGACGGATACTTGTCCCCCGCGAGGGGGAGCAGCCCCGCCATCGCGACCTTGAGGTCGGCGAGGGCGACCCTGACTGCGGGGTCGAGGCCCGGGACGGCTCGCAGCGGCACCTCGACGTTCTCCCGCACGGTCAGCGACGAGAACAGCGCACCGTCCTGGAACATCACGCCCCAGCGTGCCTCGAGGGCCTTGCGCTCCTCGTCGCTGGCCGAGAGCACATCCGTGCCCAGCACGGTGATCGTACCGGCCGCGGGACGCTGCAGGCCCACGATGGATCGCAGCAGGACTGACTTGCCCGTTCCCGACCCCCCAACTACCCCCAAGATCTCGCCCCGGCGGACATCAAGGTCGAGGTTCTCGTGGACGACATGGGTGCCGAACTGATTGCGCAGGCCGCGCAGAGCGATCACCGGCTCGGGCTGGAGACTGGCGGGAGCGCCCTGCGTCACAGGCCCACCTGCGCGAAGAAGATGGAGAACACCGCGTCGGTCAGGATCACGGCGAAGATCGCGGTGACGACGGCGTTCGAGGTCATCCGCCCCAGAGACTCGGTGTCGCGCTCCACCTGCATGCCGGCGTGACAGCCTACTACTCCGATGATCAGGGCGAAGACCGGCGCCTTGATCATGCCGACGAGCACATGACCCATGCCCGTTCCCTCCACGAGTCGGGTCTGGAACATGGCGGGCGAGATGCCGAGCTCTAGCCATGCCATCAGCGCGCCGCCGAGGAGGCCCGCGACGTTCGCCACCAGCCCCAGGATAGGGAGCATCAGCAGCAGGGCGAGGATTCTTGGCACGAAGAGGACATCGGCCGGATCGAGCCCGAGGGTCCGCATAGCGTCGAGCTCTTCGCGCATCTTCATGGAGCCGATAGCAGCTGTGTAGGCCGAGGCGGTCCGGCCCGCGACAATGATCGCGGTGAGCAGGATGCCCAGCTCGCGCAGGATCGAGATGGCGATGAGGTCCACCACGAAGATCTCCGCGCCGAACTGCCGAAGCTGCGCCGCCCCCTGGAAGGCGAGCACCACCCCGATCAGGAAGGCCATAACCGCCACGATCGGCACCGCCTTCAGCCCCACCTCCTGGCAGTGGTGAACCAGGGAGGTCAGGCGGAACCCGCGCGGGTGGAGCACTGAGCGGGCTAGCCGCGCGAGGAACAGGCCAAGATACCCGGTCAGGTCCAGCAGGAACCCCACGCCGCCTGCAGCCCCCCGGCCTAGGTGCTCGAGGCCGTCGACCAGCCGGCGGCGCGGCCTCGCGGGCTGATCACCATCGGGAATGGCAGCGTCGACTGTGCGGAGGAAGGCCAGCGTCGTCTCGCCGGCCCCGGTGACGGTCATCCCGCGTCCCGCCTGCTCAAGCCGCCGGCGCAGGAGGGACAGCGCCCAAGCCCCGGCCGTGTCGATCCGCTCCGCCGCCAGCAGGTCGACTTGGACATCGCGGTCCAGCGGCACCAAGGCGAGCGCTGCGTGCAGGGCCGTCGCCCCGAACACGGTGGCGTCGCCTCTCAGGGTGACGGTCAGGAGCGTCCCGCTGGAAGCGATCTCGATCAGGGGCGAGGGTCCGGCGCTCAGCTTTGCAGGGTCCAGACCAAGACCAGCAAGATGACGATTGCGACTAGATAGGGGGCCCATCCTGGCTTGGTCGCATTGCTGACCCTGTGAGTTCCAGCCGTGATCCACCGTGGCATTCCGTAGGACATGTCCGATCTCCTCGTTGGTTGTAGTGGCTCAGCGCCCCAGCCAAGGAGTGGGCGGACAAACGGTTCTGCCCCTTGGGTGGTCTGTCTCAGACAGGGTCCGACCTGCTGACGAGGCTATCATGAGGGACTCCTATAGCCCATCCCTGACGTGCCGCAGGTGGTCGACCGTCCGGGGCTTCCGAACCGATGAGGTAGCCTTACAGCTCGCTTCGAGCATCGATACTCGCCTCTGAGAGCCACTCGGCCGCTCGCAGAACATCTGCTGGTGGCCGGAGCTACATGATAGCAAAGGGCGCTCCGAAGGACGCCCCTACTTTCCTCCCGTTGGACCCGATCAGCCGAGTCAAGTTCCGAGAGCCCCTGTTCACCAAGGGTCATTCACGGAAACACAACCGCACCCTAGGGCAACCCACCCCACATGGATAGAGGGCTGTCGGCCTCAGGAGTTCCAGGCTCCTGGGGACCGGCGGGGACCCCCACCCAAGAGACGCCCAGAAATACCGTTGGCCCCTGAGGTCAGGCCCAGCCATGACCCTCATTTCCCTCTTGCTCCTGCTAGGGCGGCTCAACCTCAAGCCTGGGCAAGATGAGCCCTCCTTGGCCCCAGCTCGCCGCGGCCACGTCTCCCGCGCGTCCTGGGTCATCTCTGGTCGCTCTGAAGATCCCAGGAAGCTGATCCTGGCCGTCCCCACCTGGGACGCGTACCAGTCCCCGGACCGCCCTGAACGCCGAGCTCTACCCGCCCGACCATCACCACACCCTCCGCACCACGTAAGGACACCGATCATGCCCAACGTGACCGACGCTACGCCCCCCAAGGCTCCGGACAGCTCCCGCCGCATTGGCCGGAAGACGTTCAACACGTACCTGCACGAGCTCTTCGGCTCGCCGATCCCCAGCAACATCCGGCCCGACTACGCATTCAGCGATGACCACGGCCGCTATCACCTTGAGGTCTTTCTTGACACACCGGACGGCATGATCTTGGCGGTTCACTTGGACAGCGGGCCCGCGGGCGAGGTGGACGTCCTTACCTTCCGCAAGGAGGCCTGACCACTAACGCCGCGCAGCAGCTCAAGGCTCTGAATGGGTAGCCTGGGCCGCAATCAGCCCATCACGGCCGGCCGGGGCGCAGAGGCGCAAGGGTAACGATGCTTACCGCATTCTACCCTCCTCGGGCGCTCTGTCTCAGGGACAAGCTTTCCCGAGACATCGCTGATGTTCCCACGGCGCAGACGTGGTATCGACGACGCTGCAGCCGCGGTTCGACCCTTCGAACCTGCGCGACGCCCCAGCACCCGGTCCCCTGCTGCCAGCGCTCCTTGCGGCCTGCACCCTCTAAAGGGCCGTCTGATGCTTCGCGCCGACCCACCGTCGTTCAAGTTCAGCCTGAGCTTGGCGAACGCTATCATTCTCGCCTCCGACACGCCTCTACTTCTGCTCAGTGCCAACACCACCGTGCTGGCAGCGAGCCGGTCGTTCTGCCAGAGCTTCGGGATCGAGCAGGCCCGGGCGACCTCGGTTCCTCTGTCTGCGCTGGGTCAAGGCGAGTGGGATGTGCCCCAGCTCGACGCCTTGCTCCGGGCCACCGCCTCGGGGTTCGCCGCGGTCGAGGGCTACGAAATGGACCTTCATCGCCGAGGCCACTCAGTCCAGCGGCTGCGGATCAATGTACATGAGGTGGACTATGTCAGCGAAGCGGGTGCGCTGGTCCTCCTCTCCGCGATCGACATCAGCGAGACCCGTCGCCGTGACCGACAAAAGGACATCCTCCTGCAGGAGTTGCAGCATCGCACGGCCAACAGTCTGCAGATCATCGCCAGCGTGCTGCTGCAGAGCGCCCGGACAGCGCAGTCCGAGGAGGCCCGCTCCCGCATCAACGAGGCCCACCACCGGGTGATGTCGGTCGCGGCCCTGCAGCACCAGCTTGCGCTCTCGGACCTCGAGGAGGTCAACCTTAGCCAGTATCTCGTAAGCCTGTGCCGCAGCATCGGCACCTCGATGATCCGCGATCCTTCCCTGCTCACGCTCAAGGTCGAGGTTCCATCTATCTTCGTCCAGGCGAACGTGTCCCTGAGCCTGGGCCTGATCGTCACCGAGTTGGTCATCAACGCCCTGAAGCACGCATTTCCCGGTGGACGGGGCGGCAGGATCGTCGTTGCCTACACGTTGGCCGGAAACCGCTGGATTTTGACGGTCAGCGACAATGGAACCGGCAGGCCCATCAAGACCGGTGGAGCAAAGGCAGGGCTTGGCTCCAGCATCGTCACAGCGCTGGCGGCGCAACTGGGTGCTGTCATCGTGGTCTCGGACGCGAACCCGGGCACAACGGTATCGATCTGCCACGAGGCGAACGGCAGCGCGGACGCCCGGGCGGTGCTGGCGGCTGTCTAGGAAGGCCAAGAGCTACCGAGGGCCTGCTTCGTTCAGGAGCGTCGAAACCGCTGTGATGATCTGGGCCGCGACAAAGGGCTTGGGCACCATAACGCTGTTCGGCACGCCCTTGACGGTCCAGTGATGAGCGCTGTCGCCGCTGACGTAAACCATCGGCATCTCGGGCACCGACTCTCGGGCACGCCGCGCCACCTCCCAGCCGTCCGGCCCTTGCCCCAGCCGGATGTCAGTCACCACAGCGCAGAAACGTGAGGCGTCGGCCTGGATCTCGTCCATGGCCTGCTGGCCGCTGGTCGCGACCACCAGCTCGAAGCCGGCCTCTCCCAACTCCTCTTCCAAATGCATGCGGATTAGCGCTTCGTCCTCCACCAGGAGGAGCAGGATACTGGGTGTCACTCGTCGCACTCCCTGGCCGCTGGGCGGGAGTGCGGCAAGCCATTACCCGTCTCTCGGTCGCCGGCTGCCGGCTGCCGAAATCGAGGCCGACGATAAGGATGAGCTAGCGCGAAGCGCGCGGAAAGATACGCCTGTGCGATAATCAGAACCCGGCTGAACTTACGACAAATGGCTGCTTTCAAGCCTTTGCGCCACTCCAGATTTCCGCACATCGCTCCCTCTTTGTGCCGAGCTCTTGGCGCCTCACTGCGAGAGGCTGTTCTTCTCGATCCGCATGGTGACAACCACGCCCTCTGGCTGCCACGAGCGCTCGATCGAGCCGCCGATCTGCCTCAGGCTGCGAACGATGAGCTTGCTGCCGAAGCCCCCTGGTCCTGTCGGAGCCGTGACGGGCGGCCCACCGCGCTCGGTCCAGACGATGACCGCCTCGTTTCCGGGAGGCGATGATGACACGTCGAGCGTTCCTGTCGACACCGAGAGTGCCCCATACTTCAGCGAGTTCGTCGCCAGCTCGTGAAGGATCAGCGCCAGCGTCGTCGCGGCGGCATCACCCACTCCCATGCGGGGAACGGACACGCGGATGCGCCCGCTGAAGGCTCCCATGTCATCGTAGGGAGCCAGCAGGATCGTCAGCAGGTCACCAAGGAGCGCCGCTTTCCCTTCCTCGCCGGGGATGGGGCGGATCAGGTCATGGGCCCGACCCAGCGACGTCAGTCTCTGGGTGAGCTCGCGGGCCATCTCAACCGCCGAGCCGGAGGAGCGCGACGTGATCTCTGTGAGGCCCGAGGCGATGGCCAGCAGGTTCTTGACCCGGTGGCTCATCTCACCGGCAAGGAGCTCGTGCCCCTCCTCGGCCTGCTTACGTCCGGTCACGTCGAGGAAGACGCCATACATGACCCGCTGTTCAATGTCGGCGTCATCGCCTTGGCCCCGTGCCGAGATCCAGCGAATCTCCTCACCCAGCATGACGCGGAAGTCGATCTCGAAGGGCCCGATGATGGCGCGGGTGGCCTGGAACGCGGCGCGGACCCGGTCGCGGTCCTTTGGGTGGATGTGGGCGGACAGATCCTCGAAGGTCACGGTGGCTCAATGAGGAAGACCCCAGAGAGCGAAGGCCTGCTCGTCCATCGTCAGTTCATCGGTGTCGACGTTCCAGGACCAGAGGGTGACACCAGCAGCCCGGATGGCGAGATGAAGATGGTGAGTCTTCCATGGGAGAAGTCCCGGCTCGGTCATTGTCCATTCCTGCCACACATGCAGGGTTCCTGTGCCATGGTCCCCCACCTACCTCCAGCGGAGATTAGGGACCGACGATGAGGGCCAACCTGAATGCTGAAGTGGCCTGGGTCAGTGGCTGCTTGCCTCATTCAGCCACGTCAGGATGGCGGTGATGATCTGAACCGCAACTGACCTCAGGGCTCCACACCATCGGGCGCACTGTCCCTCAGCGCCTCGGCCTCGGCATACCGACCTTGGCCGGTGTAGATGCGGACCAGGCTGGTGATGCTGGCGAGGGTGTCGGGATGTTCGAGGCCGAGCACTCGCTCTCGCCCTTTCAGAGCGCGTTCCATGAGCAACTCGGCCCCAGCGTAGCGTCCCTGGTCCGAGTAGAGGCGAGCCAGATTATCGAGGCTGGCGAGGGTGTCGGGATGATCGGGCCCGAGCACGAGCTGGCGTCCCTCCCAAGCACGTTGCAAGAGTGGCTCAGCGTCGGCAAAGCGGCCTTGGTCCCAGGAGAGGATGGCTAGGTTGTTAACGCTGGCGAGGGTGTCGGGATGATCGGGCCCGAGCACGCGCTCACGTCCCTCGAGGGCACGTCGATACAGCACCTCAGCTTCGGCATAACGGTCCTGGTTCCAATGGAGGATGGCCAGGTTGTTGACGCTGGTGAGGGTGTCAGGGTGCTCGGGTCCGAGCGCGCGCTCCAGTCCGTCCAGAGCGCGCCGATACAACGGCTCGGCCTCGGCGTAACGGCCCTCGTCCGAGAAGAGGCGAGCCAGGTTGTCGACACTGGCGAGGGTGTCGGGATGCTCTGGTCCGAGCACACGCTCCCGACTATCCAGAGCGCGCACCATGAGAGGCTCGGCTTCCGCGAACCGGTTCTCCCTCCAGTACAGGCGAGCCAGGTTGTTGACGCTGGCGAGGGTGTCGGGATGCTCGCGTCCAAGCACGCGCTCCCGTCCCTCCAGAGCTCGGTCCAGAAGCGGCTCTGCCTCGGCGTAGAGACCCTGGTTCAAGCGCAGAATGCCCAGATTGTTGACGCTGGCGAGGGTATCGGGATGCTCAAGCCCGAGCGCACGCTCCTGTCCTTCCAAAGCGCGTAGATACAGCGGCTCAGCCTCGGCGTAGCGGCCTTGGCTCCAGTAGAGGAGAGCCAGGTTGCTGACGCTGATCAGTGTGTCGGGATGATCGGGCCCAAGCACGCGCTCCTGGGTCTCGACAACGCGCCCCATGAGCGGCTCGGCCTCGGCATAGCGGCCGAGTGCCTTGTAGATCACCGCCAGCTGATCGAGGCTCCGCAAGGTATTCGAATGGTCCGGCCCAAGCGCCTGTTCGGCGGCCTCGGCCATATCTTCAGCTGGGCCAAGGGCCTCGGCATAGCGGCCCTCGTCGTAAAGGTCTGCCACCTCGTCGATGGCCTGCCTGATGACCACCTCGTCCATGCTTCTTTCACCCGAGGTCTGCGCCAGGCCTGGGGTTGCCGCCACCAGGAAGGCCAACGTGAGGCTCAACGCACGCACTATCGGCCGAAGACCTGCAGATGCCGATCTCAATTGGATCTCTCCAGGGCCGCTCTCCTGGCTGCGCAGTCGTCCCTGAGCCCCACCCCACACGCAGGCGGCGTTCAGCCCTCCCCGGCTCAAGATCTGTTGCCGGCGAAGGAGGTCTTAGATGGCCTGTTCCCACCATGGCGTCGCGCCAAGGCATCGAGCAGGAGGCGGAACGCCTCGTTGTCTTGCCCCTCTGCAGCCAAGGGAAACGCCCGGCGTAGCCCAGTCCGGATCCCGGCGTCGATGCGTGTGCGAGTCTCGGCGACATCGGAAGACGCATCCGAGTGCAGGAGGAGGTCGTGGCGGGCCATGGCTGTTCCTTCAGGAGGCAGTCGTCAGACTCGGGCCGCCCCGGGAAACTCCTCCCCATCAACGAGAGCAACCCTGCGGAGGAACCGCAGGCGTCGTGATGCGCTCGGGGTGGGGAAGGACCGTCCGGCCTCTACGCTCCAGGGCAAGCCCTGCGGCAAGACTGACAGCTCAGGAAGGACACCAACTCAGCTCAACTCTTACGTAACGGAACATGCGAAGGAGCAGGTTGGTTCACGCTCACCAGACAAGACCCGAAGATGCCTGACCGGAACGGCGGTTATGTCACAGACCCAGGCTCCCTGAGACCGGGGCTACGGGTCGGCTTCCAAGGCCTCTGGACCAAGATCGCGCCGATGGAAGGTCTCGTCTTCAACTTCGGCTCCGAAGCGGTGATGCTGGAGTAACTGGGGTCAGCATTTGGGACCACTGATGCTCACATTGCTAGGCTAACACCAGGTTAGGGGGCGCATTGTCATGTCCGAGGGCAAAGGCAGGACCGAGCTCCAGGAGGAAGCGGAGGCCGAGGTCGAGCGGTTCAAGGATCAGCTTGGTCCCTTCGTTGCGGCTGCCAGAGCCACGCGGATGCCCATGGTGTTCACCAATGCCAGAGAACCCGGCCACCCGAACGTCTTTGCTAACGACAGCTTTCTCAGCTTGGCCGGCTATGGGCGAAGCGAGGTGCTGGGTCAGAGCTTCAACTTCCTGATGGCGCAAGGCAGTGGCCAAGAGGCCTTCGCCAGGGTGGACGCCGCGTTCAGAGGTGAAGAGGCATGCGGATCATCAGCTCGGGGTCAATCGAGGGTCGACCCGTGCTGCTGTAAAAGGGTGCCAGCTCCGCCCGCAGCCACGAGAGATCCAGCGCCCGGTCGATACGCCGGAGAAGATGGTCCAGCGACACGTGCTGATCGAGGCTGAACTCGTAGAAGAGCTGCGCCACCTCGACCTAACGTCCCATCATGGCCCCGCCTTCCCGCACCGCTCAGGCATAGGGAATCACGGGGTCAGCAGCCGCTCAAGCTCGAGTTTTTCAACGGCATCCATGATTGGCGCACAGCCTGTAATCTTTTCAGCCAGCGAGAGGCGGCCCGCCCAGGTCCGTGGCCTATGTCTGAGGCAAGGAGACAGACGGATGTTTGTTGAAGACATGCTAGAAGCGGCGCGGGCGGGGCTCGCGACCATCGCCGATGACGCCAGGCTGATCGAGGCTGCCAGGCTCCTGACGGCTGGGACCGACTTCGTGGTCGTGTGCGACGGCACGGGTGTCCTGAGAGGTGTTGTCACCAAGACTGACGTGGTCAAGCAGATCAGCGTCTGCCAGGGCGCGACCTGCCGATGCCCGGTCTCGACCGTGATGACGCGCGACGTCGTGCTGTGCCGCGGGTCGGATCGTTTGCAGGATGTGTCCGCGCGGATGAAGGCCCGGCACCTGAAGAACATCCCCGTCTTGGACGAGGACAATCGGCCGGTTGGGGTGCTAACCGCGCGGGCTGTTCTCCGCGTCCTTCTGAGCGATGCCGAGTATGAGGAGGCGCAGCTGGTCGACTACGTGAAGGGCGTCGGCTACCGATGAGCGCCTTCTACGCCGTTGGGGCTGCACTCCTGAGGAGATCCTGATGCCCAATCCCGATCCGCTCCTCGACCCGTCTGAACTTCGCGCTCGCGCGCTCTCGAGATGGGACAACGAAGGCGGAGCTATCACGGCCGTAGCGCACGAGACGCATGTGGACGTCCCCCACAAGACAAATACTGAGCTTGTGCTGCTGCGCGTTCGGGTGATCGCGCTCGAGAACCTGCTGATCGCCGTCCTGGCGGAAGGCTCGGACCGGCAGCGCCAGGCAGCGCGCGAGATGGCGGAGGCCATCACTCCTCGAGAGGGCTCCACCCAGCATCCCCTCACGATCCGGGCAGCCCAGCACATGACCGACCTCGTGGATCGCGCCCTGCACATCCGAGCCGCGCAGCCGTGACGGACGCTCAGCCTTCTTGACTTTCTGCCGAGGCAGGCGACGTTCGCAAGTAAGTCCTCGAACGACACATCGGCGCGATCTGAGTTGTCGCCATCGGGATCGCTGCTTTCCTGTATC
>Ga0210040_10007156_pt1 | contig 13656 bp, 8 predicted proteins | sample CryGeyCG12114_NA_FD_185462 | JGI IMG/M metagenome (GOLD analysis project Ga0210040, IMG submission 185462) | Groundwater microbial communities from aquifer - Crystal Geyser CG19_WC_8/21/14_NA (SPAdes) (version 2) | ecosystem: Environmental > Aquatic > Deep subsurface > Groundwater | place: USA... | reverse complement strand
TATAGCTCAAATCGTAAATTATAAACATTTGAAACTTTATATTAATTTTACCAGTAAACCTCCTGCAATAAACTTGACAGAGTATTGACCATTTGAAACAACATAGCTACATTATGTAGGTGACGTTTTGTTTTTCGAGTTTCAGAATAGTTTAGATATGGCACAAGATAATTTGATTGCTTCTTTGATTGCTCCAATTAAAGTATTCTTTAAAAAAACCAATGATCAGATTATAGGCTATTTCTACGGCATATCAATAAAGCAGACCACTCAACTCTGAGTGGATTGAATTAGTAAACAACAAAAGCAATCAAATGACTTGGCCCAACCGAATAAAGTATAGGCTAATTCGAAATCCATTTTTGTGTACTTACTCACTACCTGCACAACTAATTATTGAATTGCGGAAACTTGAAAAGGGAAATATGAGGATCACAAATCAACAAAGATAGAAACCATCATGTGGAGCTTATGTAAAAATATAATGTTGGTGACCAACTACTGTTTTCACAGTGAATCATAAACTACACTCTGGGTAGATTGAAATTAAATATTTCATGAGACTAGGTACCAAACGCCATGTTTGTTAGAGCATGTTGTGCTCATGTGTGTTATTATGTGGGTCTACAACTATATACATTGCATGGTTTGTTTAACAAGTTCTCTTGTGTTTGATGTGTGTGAAGTTTTGAGACATTTCATTTCTACACTTTTTTCTCTTTTTCTACCAGACTTCAACTTGAAATCAATTACTATATAAAACAAGTGATGGGACTGGGGTTTGATTTTATGGGCTTTGACTTCAGTCACCTGTTACAAGATATTTTCAATTGGAAAAAATCACGTGCAATCACAATTGTGAACAAATATACAAGTTTTTGTGGAACAGGAGCACAAACAATTCTTGTTTCTATTGTATTGAACCAAGTAGTAGATTAAATCTGTTCAGTTTTACGTAGTTACTCGCCAGCTATACAAAAAAACTTCACAATGGCATAAATTGCTTCCTTTTTTTTTAAATTTGAGTCGTTTTGTAGCTTCTAAATGCATTTATAAATTCATTTGTTTATACGACAACTCCCAGCTATGAAAGAATAATATTGGGCTATTCTGTTGAAGAAAATAAAACTACTGTATGTTTCAAATCGAATGAAACCTTCTCAATAGTGAGTTCGCTGTTTTGGTTAAATAATCATTTTTTGAATTTATGGGGGAAAATAGCCTCATGTCTGCACTATAAGTTTAAAGAAATTTAAAAAAAAATTGCGTGCTTTTCAAAGTAATGTTCCGGAAAAATATAAACTTCGTTCCTCACAATTTCGTTTACACGAAAAGTGGAAGAAAACAACCAAACCAAAATAACTTTAAACAAAACTTATCGAATTCAATTTGAAATAGATAATAACTCAATCAAACACCAAATACGGTTTGGTACTTATCGTTAATTGCCGTAATATAATTAGTCATAAATACAATATTCCAAAAATAAAATGAAGAGTCTTCAACCCTGACAAAAATAGTGGAGAAACTGCATGTCAAGTCTATATTTGTACTTCCATAGCAATGATTGAATGGATTTTTGAGCCATCCACACCAAGTTGCAACTTACTTGTCTGTAAGTGCATGAAACGGAATCAGGACACTCTTGATTGCTTAATCACGTTCACAAGGTAGCCTCTTACCATGACAATAGCCACTTACTTACTAATAACTAACAAAACCGTAGCATTATTTTCATACTTTTCTTACAACCTACAAGATAAATATAGAATCTGACGACCCATTAGGCAAATTAAATCAGAGAGCACAATTTACTTACTATAGTTTCAATGATCCCAATAATAACACAGACCTCACATGGTTGAGTAAACACAAGTGCATTTTTTTATATGCCACTTTATTCCTTAGGCCTGGGAACTTGTTAATTTGCGGTGAAAACGCACAGATTGAAAACTACACAAATAGATGTATAAAGAAAAGGATGTATAAAAACTTTTCACCACTCGGTCACTTTATTCGTCGCTTGTAGTTGGCTTCCATAATCGATACAAGACTTTGAGAATGATGAAATAGGCTTGATGGTCAGAGAACACATGCAATTATGACAGCTACAGATTAGTAGTCCAGGGAAATTGAGAAAGAAAAGGGATGAAATTTATTTTTGGAAAGAGTGAGAAACACAGTTAGTTATTCAGTACACACAAGAGGTGAAGAGGATCCGGATCCGATCCGGGTGAAAGCAATAATAGTGTGGTACGCAACGTAATGTGAAGGTGTCTTGCTTTACTACTACTACAACTGCTCGCTCACAGCAGACGATACGGACTCACTGTATATAAGATCCCTTGGAATGGGTCTGTGAAATCTAGAGCATATTACATAGCCAGTCACTCACTCACTACTCACTGACTCTCTGTGTTAAAATTTTTAGATACCAAAAAGTAAGAAGAGACTACTTACTTACTACCACTAGCTAGCAGTACACACTGGCAATGGAAATATACACATGCAATACGTTCCCTTTCTTCTATCTGTCCTTTTCCCATTATGATACCCAGGCAGACCTAAATACTTGTGCTCCAGCCGAAAAGTTGTTGTTCCTACTCAGTATAGATGTACTGGAAGCATTTTTGCCTTATTTTCTTCATCCAGGCCATGGGAATGGGATCCTGCTACTCTGGCTTCCAAGACTTGTGTACCTACCTTCATTTTTTTACCCTATTGACTGGTCTGACTAACCAACTAACTAACTAACTAAACGTGCCCATAGTAGTAGGAGTAGAGAGTAACCTAAACCCCACTCGCATGTAAAATGAGATACTCCAAGCTCCGAAATGAGCACAGTAACAGACGCATGGTGAAAGTCAAAGATGGCATGTCACATTAGGAAATTGGTGCAGGTGCAATAGCCACAAGTTACGCACATTCCATAGGGCAATCAGGAAACCAGCTCTCAACAATCCCATATTAATTCCCATTCTCATCCTTGTTTTTCTCTGTACGTGTTATAGTGGTTATCCAAACTTCTTTGTACTAGTAGGTAAGTAAGTGAGTGTCTGACTAAACCGTGGGATCTGAGAAATGGCGGTGTCCCCATAGCAACAGCGCCATCTCGTCATCTTCCGCATTCACCCGACTTTCCGCGTATGCATACACACGGGCTGAATTCTCCGTGTCTTTCAAGCACCACGCACATACACACTACACACAAGGATCCTATAAGATAGTCAGTATACTAACTAACTAACTAACTAACTCAAAGCGAGTGGGCACAGAGATCACTATGTAGTCTGCAAGAGCCCTACATGAGTGCATATTACCAAGCCAACGCAGAATCCAAAGTGCTTTGCTCACTTTCTTTCTCCCAACCAGTGCAGGCAGCCAGAGCACTTTTCCCTTTGTGTGCCACACGAGTAGTAGTAGTATACTACTAAGCATGGCTGTGAAAGCAGTACACTCTGTGCGTTCACACAAAATGTAGGCAGTCAGCATGCTGAATTAGCACACACACACACAGAGTTAGTACATACATTCACATGTTAGTTTCTCGTAAAGACCCATGCTCGGCTTCATGTGTGTGTGTGAGTGTGAATACAAGTCCAAGGGAGGCAAAAGTTATGCTAGTGGTAAGTTGTGAGAGCATCAAACAAATATTCGGTAGAAAACTGAGTGTATGCAGAGCAAATGAAGCTTACAAAAGAGAGAAGACACATGGAAGCATTATTACCCATACCAAATAATATGATAGGGTAGTTCTATGCATAATATAATGACTGCCACTGCAGTGCATATTTAGCAGCAATAGGCAAGTTTCTTTGACCGCACATGACTATAGTATTGTGTAGAAATTGTTCACCTGGAATTGTACATCCAATGCTAGCAATGCATGCTTTCTAAATTAGGTAGATTAGTCAGATAGTTACTAAAGTACAAGTTTTTAATGATCTTTGATGGTATATATTTAGACAAGTAACTAGGATTTCATTTGTAAATTGACAAACAGTGCTGTAAAATGCGACAAGTTAAGATGGATTGAATAGAGTGAAGCTGGAGCTACTGCTCTGTAGAATACAAGCTATAGTAAGCTTTTAGTCAACAAACTAACCAACTAACTGACTATAAGGATTGTGTCGTACTATATGAGATCTAGTAAGTGAATAATGAAAAAGAGGAAAAGAAACGGAGCACAAAGTTTTGTACAAAGTTGAGAGAAAAGATGGAAAAGCTGGAACACAACTTTCCTGCGATTCTAAATGAGGTCATTAAATGTGACATTTTTCTTGCCGGAGAGAAACAAAGTTGAAAAGTTTTACACACCGTGAATGCACACAAATAGTTGTATTAGCTCATGGCTCCAATAGTAGTCAAAAGTGTTTATGGCCATATCAATTTAATCATTTGCTCGTTTGTGAAATTAATTAGCTTTAGTGAGGAATTCGAAGCACATATTTGAGGCTGCACATGAGGAAAACTATAATGGTACTATTATCATGAGAAACTTTGGGAGTACACACTGTGAGGGAGTAAGGTATATCTGTTGCAATGCGGTGAAAAAGTGAATACAGGTAAATTACAGAGAGTAGTAGTAAACTACCGTAATTTACAGTTGCCAAAACAAGTTGTAGTATAGGTTGCGAAAAAAGCTCAGGTTTCATTATCTGAATGAAAGTGATACCTATGAGCGTGCTCTTGGTCATAGAATAGAATACGAGACTATACGTTCTCTAATAAGGGTATGTATATCATAATAGTCCTTAGTGAGCAACTAGCAAATATGCCGGGCTTCGCCCAACAATTTTCCAACTAAAGGTGCACTTAGGTTTTAGTGCAGTTGATGAAAAATTGTAGCCTCACTACTCCCCTTTCTTTCGACACTTAACATTGTCGAAATTATGCACAAAAATATTGTGAAAAATTCCTTTCAAATTAGCGCTAGAAAGAAACTAGCAACTACTAGCGATTTATGAATTCCCCTGACCGCCTATTGGATATATGTTGAAAAAGTTATTTCAGAATAGCATTAACCAAATTGCAAAAAATTCAAGGACGTTCACAAATAAAAAAACGGCAAAATATATTTTTATAAATTTTTTGCTTGTTATTTTTCTCTTCCATCTAGTTTAAAAATTTCTCCTGTTTTCCAGGAAGCAAATAATTGAAAATAATGTACCTTTACTTGGGGTTTCTAACCGCCTTTTTCCTTATGTGATCTTCGTTTTTTTTGTCCCGATTTCTTGTGTGTGATCGCGGTCAACCAAATGAAACGATTGCCTCAAAATTTTGCACACGTTTATCTTCTGTGAATTTCCAGCACCCTATCTAAACATAGCTACATCGGAAGATGCTAAAGGTTTAGTCGTGGCATTGAAATTGAAGATTTTTTTAGCGCAGTGAGTGATTGTAGATTGTTGAACTGTATTGTATTTTTAACACTAAAAAGTGAATTTTCTTTCAAAAATTTAACTATTGAACATTTTGAACACAAAACGTTGCTAATTTCACCCGCTGGAATGCATGTTGAAGTAGTTGAAGCGCATTACAATGCATGCTTTTCTAAATGTAAGTTATCCAATTGCTCTTAAAGTGGTTTAGAATCATTTCAAATAAAATTTAGAGAAGGACATTTCTTTTAAAAATTGCATGCTCTGCTAAGTTTTACCTGGACTTTTTTTGCATTAGACTGATTAGACTTATAATGTCCAAATGTGCGAAACAAATCAGTGATTAACTTAAACGCTGATGAATCTTGAAACTTTATCGTATGCTCTAATGCTAAATTTCTGCGTCGGTAACAGTTCGGTCTGTTAAAACTACGCATGCAATACCCTTAATGAGACATCCTTGAAGTTTGTATAAACGGTTAAACCCTTAAAGTTCAATATTTATTAGAACAGTTTTCCTAATCGAAGATTTGCCTGCATGCTGTAGGTGGAAGCCAATCACTCAAAATTTTTATAATGCTGCATATTACACATCACTTAACTACTTTTTTTAGTAGTGGTAAAGTAAACGCCCTGTTTTGCTGAAAGGCTAGATGTAAGGTTTTGTCATCAATTAAGTTGCTTCCACCAATTCGTCAACCTAGCTAAAATAGCAAACTTACTAGTGACGTCCGTAATTGTATGAAACAGACGACAGGGATCTTAAACTGTTTAAAAAAAGTCTGAAACCAAATAATTTAAAAAAAACGTTATCAGATCGAAAAAAAGATTGCGAATAAGATAGTGCGGTTAGTATGTCAAACTATGGGGTAGTTCTGCTGGAAATCGCAAAACAGGTTAGTGTTAGTCACTAAAAAGTCGGTTTGCCTCAGCAAACTAGCAGTTAAATTTTATTCTCTTATCACATGCTTGAGGTAAAAGTTAAGATTCCCTGGCTTACAAATTTTGTTGTTCCAGGGAGCAAACAGGTAACCTAAACTGATTGGCTCCTGGTTTTATAAATTGACTGGAACAGAACGTACTACTGCGGATTTAGTTAGGTAAGGTTCACAGGATTCAGGTGGTCTGTGTACAGTCACTGGTTAGATTACCAAATTGATTAAACAAGCGTGTGTGCGGTACAATGGATGGACTGGAGCCTACACAAACTCAATTTGTACAATTTACTGACTCCTATAATAAACTGTTCAAGTTTATATTACTGCCTATAGATCCTGCAAGTTATGCGACGCCCACTATTTGTTTCCACTGACTATCATTACTTTATTCTTACCTGTGAAACAGGTTATTTTTTAAATCTTAGTTAGTTAGTTAGACTTGCTTTATCATCATATTTGGCGAATGAAGAAAGAATATTTCAAAAAGTATGGGACTACCTTCTTTTCGGCCATTCATTTTTTACGGGGCTAGTGTCATGTGTAATCGCAATTGGCAATCAACTGCTCCATAGTCTCTGAATGGTATCAATCGTGTAGTCAGGAACGTAGTGAAAGGACAAATGACGTGCGTAGGATAATATTTGCAAGTGCTTCCAATTTTGAAATTCATGTAGAGCTAAGCTGACAAATAGACGATCCGATCTTACAGTGGGCGTCAAGTACACAAAGAAAGTAGCTGTTTATAAATATCAGCATTGAATTCCAATTTTGTGAGAGGAAAAAGGATCCTCATCTTCAATCTAGCCTAATATTCTACTCTTACATGAGACAAGGCATGAAGACTGATTGGGAACATGGGATAGAAGCAAACGAATCTACAATCTAGGTAGGCGGCATTAAAATTGTGGAATAAGTTAGTCCTGGGAAGTTTACCTTTCTACCTTGTCAAAGCAACAGGCAGGAAATCAAAGTGATAAATCTCTTTCGTCGGCGTAGTCATTGTGAAAATGAGTTTCCATTTATGCATGCATGCATGCTTGCATGTGTGTTTGGAACTCACTTTCTTTGTACAACTCATAAAATGTTATCTCCTCATCACTCTATCACGGACAATCAGTCAACCCTTCAAAAGAAGTTCACGATGAAATCCATTAGGCATGGTACACTTAATTTGATGATGTGCTACCCAGCCCATCAGTCTGTTCCATAGTAGTCTTCGTCAAAGTCAATACCAAATGGAGTAATCCTAAGATTAAAGGAGCTCTAAAAAGAAAGCCACGTTGCTCAACACATAGGAGCCTAAAAGTTGTTTTTTATGCACGCCACTATGGGATCGAACCATGAAGGCAATTATGTTGAAACATGCAAGCAGCTCAAAAAAAGTTTCAATTTTCCACCTACATTAGATTACTAGAAGAATGGTACACGCAGATAAGTGTCTCAAATATACACTGTGCTGTAAAAAATTATACCAGCCTAAATAATCATTAAAATGGAGGATCCTAGCAAACTAACTGAGAGCAAATATATTGTCTTCATATGAGAGTCCACGTTAATTTGATTACTTTAACGAGCAGTGTGCAATAATCTGGTTTTCAGTTTAGTTTGTAAATCTTCAAAAGCAATTATAGGTTGGCTTGGTAGCTTTTGTAATATTATATACGTATGCAAAGGGATGATTATATTAGTACAAAGCAGATTAGATTATACATCATGTTAAGCTATGGGTGTTTGCTCATATGATCCAAGTCTGCTCTGATTGCATGTATGCAGAAACTAACTATAGACTTGTGAGTGAATGAGCTCTGTCTGATAATTGAATCTTTTTTATCACAAAATGTTTCAAGCTTAGGACTGTATTCAATGCTTTAGTTAGTTAGACTGAATTCAATCAACTATGTATTAAACACAAAGAAGCACAAATAATCAGTCGATTCAGAGCATATCTAATTTATACAGAAATCTGGGAAGCATTGAATCCACAAATTAGTAAGCATTATAATCCAAAATCGAAGACAAAAGAAAAAGCACAAATTTATAATTTAATTTTGCTTGCCGATTTTACTCACGTCACTAATTTGCTCAAGCTGTGCTTGATGTTTGAATGAAAAATTTTCACAAGTTCACATCGTGCAAACAACATTTTATGCAGTTGATAACATGGGTTCGTGTCATAGATCATTTTGCTGACCTATGACTTAAAAAATGCACCATTCATTTTGAAAACTGAAGTTACTTCATCTCTATAATAAAAAAATGCATAAATAATAGAATGCACTTTCGAGAAAAAGAACATTCTAGATCCCTAGCATTGCAGTTAATTTGCGAGTGGTTAAGCTTAGCTTCTACTAGAAACCATAAACCATCACTTAATTAATTACATAAAACATTAATAGCTATGACTTGGTCACTAGGCTATCAGCACTAATGAAAATCAATCTCAAGCAAAATCGTGGAGGCTAACATAGAATTTTCAATCAAATGCATGACATGTACTATTTTAATTCATAAGCTTTACGATTTACGAATACTTTATTCAAGTATGTAAGCATTTGAAACAAATGTTTCCATTTTGGATTTTTTCTGTCCCATTAGTAAATCATACATCTGCCAACTGCAATCTCGCACGAAAACGGGCAAGCCTCGTAAATTTAATTTACAATCCGCGATTCTTAAGCAAGAACAACATACATGGAGGGCAAATTTCCTGCTTTTCCACAAGCAGAAGTCAAGAGCATTAAAAAAGGAAGAAAAAAACACCCAAGGAACAAACATCCGCCGCTACTTTCTCTTTCTCCAAGTCAGGCCGAGAGATACTCACTCAGTCTCTCAGCGTATTTTCAAACTACTACAGCAAAGGTCGCAACTACAAAGTAAGAATGGAGGAAAAGGATGAGAGAGGAGGTGAAAAGATCCGTCATCGATTTTCACGTCCATCGATCCAGTCCAAAAAAGGAAGTTATAAGTAGTACATGCTACATATACATGCAATACATTGCATGATGTACAAAAGCATTGGGAACATGTATATTTGAGCCTGTGAGTCCGGTTTGGTCTATGCAATAGGGATTCCTAATGATGCTAAATGCATTTATTGACTTGAACCACGACAATTATGTGAATAAAAGAAGACATTGATTCTCTGTTTATCCTCTTGTACGTGTTGGTGGGAATTCACATGTAAAAGTTCATCAACACTTTAAAAATCGAATTTTATCATCTTCGAATCCATTGTTTAGTTGTATGGATCTTGAATGAACAGAACGCAACTAACTGGAGTCGCTTGAATTAACTGGAGTTTAAATAAATGATTGCAGAATATAACTAAGATATTACAAATGGGAACACGGAGTGCATATATAGTAACGCATTCCGACTGCGAAAAGTAAGATTTTTTTAGTTGCATGAACAAAGATCAAATGCTACGGACCAGTAGAATGGTACTCGCACTCGCAAATCCGAAAATGTGTTTTAAAGAATAGAGAATCATGACTGGGTAGTCTTTTTTCAATTTGACCTGAATATGATTTCTCTTCAATAAAAGTCCTTGTTTATTAGATCAAATGACAAGAAATCCTTTTTGTTGTTTTTTCATGTAAAAAATATTGAAGAATTGAAACATCTCGCTAAAGATCTTAACGCTAAATGTGTTCTTTAACGCAGTGAATACTTCACTATAAATTATCAGAAAAATACAAAAATGAAAAATAGCTACAATTCAGTACAATATACAATTCCACTGTCGCCACCACATATAACTCTTCCATTTTTAGAAATATTCATAGAATTCAAAGGGAAGGGTGAAGTATACAGCTCTTTGAAGTCAACTCCTTTTTTCAAAAATTCTATGTTTAGATCAGTTTCAAAGCATACTGCTCCATCTGTAAACGATAAAAAATTAGCTACTGAATTTTTACAAGCCACATGAAATAACTAAATATATGAGTAAAGGTACATACCATCCATAGATGAAGAGCCAGATGGAAGCCAATGACATAATTCTCCGGATTGCGAACATGAAAAAAAGTTGTCCGGGTTATTTCTATGAAAATATATTTCGCTGACAGAACCGCCTTGATTCTGAGTCAGTAAATTGGCAACAGGCTGACAACCGGACCCCATTCGAATGTCCCATAAATCCATGCAACCTGATTGGTAGCCCACAATGACCGCATGATTTTGTGACGGGTGGACAGCGATGCAGCTCACTCCATACAAGTTATTGAGGAGCATGTTAGCATTCATTATCACAGTAGGTTTCTTAGATGCACTATTCAAATCCCAAACTTTTAATTGGCCAGCACTGTTTCCAGTAACAATTTCAGAGGAGCCAACAAACGCAACAGTATATATTGATAATGGATCCACGTTTACTGTGAAAAATGAAACTTTTATTAGCTAATACAGTAATACCAATACTTGAGATATCACAAAATGATGGCAGTGATTGAAACTCACCTAGTGCCCTTTGGCATTTGAATGTAGAGGCACACATTTTGAAAATTGACCCATCTTCTCCAACCGATACTGTATTCATATTCCGGGCAACAACACATGTAGCCGGGCTAGGTAATACAACGGAGTTTTTGGTCCTGAACATAGTGAACATTTAAAATTAAACTTGTATCAGCAATGCTAACTTTTCACTTTACATCACACGACAAATGGAATGGACAAATTAATTGATAGCAGTAAGTAGCTTACTTTGCTGCAGGTTGATGCAAATCATTTTGAATATGCTTTTCTACAAGTTCACAATTGTTTCCATCTATATCCTTTTTACTTTCCACAATCAAATAGGATCCAACAGATGTGACGACAGCAAACTTATCAGAATCTAATGTCTAATGATCAAAAGTTGTTACTTCCCCCGATTCAGCATACTAGTTTAACATAATGACTATTTCTACTCCTTTCCATCTTACAAATACTTACCGCAATACTAGTTACTTCCCCCGCTATTTTTAATGAGTCAATAGGTTGGACTCTGGCAATACTCTTTTGCTGTTCTTCTACACCGGATTCGTGGACGGAAAGTTTCCATAATTTCACTTCATTATCCTACATACGAATAAGTGTTTTAAAATCTTATTTCAATTTATAGTCCTTCCTAGTCCAATACAAAATACTGAATTTTACAGCTGGCATTCCAGATGATCCAGTGACAAAATATTCTACAGCACGCCTATTCGGAATCAAAACCGGTACATCATCTTCGAGCCATCGAACTCTGCTAACATTCTTTCCCGTTTGTGTGGAATTAGAGATTTTCTCTGTTCTTCTTGAACCAAATGTGCCCAATGATACATTGATATTACTAGAGTGCAAATTCGCCTGGAACATAGTCAATGTCGTCATTGTTCGATACGCTAGGCCGTTTACAAACTTCACCAAACTGCAATCAACACTCAGACACTATAATATTTTACGAGCAAAGGGAAAGGAAGATTATTATAGAAGAATTTAGTTTTCTAACAAATACGAATAATACGAAATTACGAAACAATAAAATAATCAAAACAAAAGCCAGGCTAGCAGCGCTGTGTTAGATTATCATTGTTTTCGCGCGCATTTCTTAGATACAATCTATGCTTTCAATTTTCAACCGGATTGGAACAAAGATTGAAACTCTGAAACTCACAATAGACATGGCGGACTCTGCATTCTTAATTAGCATTTCCAACAAACGAATTACAAACAAACATCGACTTTGTTTCGCGATTAATTTTGCCCCACACGATTCAATTTTCAGAATTGGATTTCCACATTAGAAATCCAAATCACACTTTAGCATAGCACTACATTAAACCATCAAAGATGAATCCATGAATATGATTTCCTTTGGGTCTGGCAAGGGGAGCTCGCTCCAAAAGTAATAATAAACAACTAGCAACCCAATACCAAACATATATTGATGGATGAACCTAAATCGCTGCATTTGCGCGATTGCTAAATTGCAAGCAGTATTCTTTGGATTAGATGAAACTTACAGATAAAATAGATAAAACCTTCAAATGACATTCTAGAAACAGGCATAACTGCAATTAAAAGATAATTATTAAGTCATTTTAGTTGGTCGCATAAATTGTCTTATCATTGCATTTATGATGAATGGTTTCAGTTTCATTCATATTATGCATACACATTTCGCAAAAAATAAAAAACTTCAGGTCAGATGCTTCAGTAACTATATGGACTGGGATACAGCAAAAATTAATCTTCTATTTTTCAAGAGGCCAGAGAAACAAAGTATTCTGCAATTTGGCATAAATTTATCATTCTTCCTATTTCTTATGACTTTAGATAAGGTCAACAAGTCATGAAACCAGTACTGCCTGCTTACTAGTTTAAGCAACTTTACACGTATATTTTATTCAGCATGAAAATAATAAATAAACTATTCTTGTATTGTAACACATTTTTATTTTTGTTTTCATACTGAAATGTAGATCCTGCGTTCCCGAAAATGTCAATCCTACATTTTTTGAGAAAAGTCTCTGATTATTGGGTTATTTGGCGTAAGAAAACAAAATTATAATGAAGTAATCTGACTTTAAACATGCACACAATAATGGGCTTATTGCTTATGCCACTTCAATTCATTCACCTCAAACACTCATACCCAAAGAAACGTTGATGCACTCATGTCTCCAACCGTGAAATACACAATTGAATTTTTTTTCCATTTCAGGTAAATTGTTCTTGATTTTTCGCACAAAAGTTTTCATTACTCCTGCTCCAAAGTTAAGAACAAGTTTAAATTTTCCATGAAAAAAACTGTTTTAAACATTTTTTACTGCGGCAATGAACAATGGTATTGAATACCTCGCTAAACTATACGATATTTCGCTTCTGAACTGACTTTCAATTTCCATGAATGAAAGTAAATCAATAAGATCAGGTCGACCAACATGAATGAGTTTATGATCAAAATTGAAATTCTCAGTCTTGTTTTAATTTAATAGTAATAATAATTTAGTTATAAATATAGTTTAAAAATATAACTACAAGATAAATGCATCTCTCGGTTAATCAGTATAGTATGATGGACTTTTTACCAGAGTCATGTTAGCTGACAGATAACCATACAATGTTCAACTTTAAACTCTTGATAAAAGTCTTAAAACAAATGCTGCATCGGCAAAAACTGAAAAAAACATTCGACAGTAGAATGAACAGCCCTGATATCTGCACAAGTTGTTTCACGGCCTATAAAAGCTCCAGCGAGCTAGCAATGAAATCACATTCGAGTTTCAGTCAGATCCTTGAGATTTCCTGGAATTCGCTCTCGGTTCTCTTACTATCAATCCGAAATTAACTCCAAATTCGGATTTCTC
>Ga0210040_10007155_pt1 | contig 13656 bp, 13 predicted proteins | sample CryGeyCG12114_NA_FD_185462 | JGI IMG/M metagenome (GOLD analysis project Ga0210040, IMG submission 185462) | Groundwater microbial communities from aquifer - Crystal Geyser CG19_WC_8/21/14_NA (SPAdes) (version 2) | ecosystem: Environmental > Aquatic > Deep subsurface > Groundwater | place: USA... | reverse complement strand
GTTATTGTGAAGCTTAATGACCGCATCGGATTACAATATTTTGTAGGCATATACTAGAAGGTATAAGGAAGACTTCAAGTCTGTTTTCAAGAAAATTGCTCGCGAACACATTTCGGACTTACATTGTGAGTTTACAAATTTCCGTATTTATATTTCACACTTTTTCAGTCCATTCGGCGTTCAACTCATACATTATATTTATCATCTTTTATTTGCAGTTGATAAAAAAATTGGATGAGAACGATTGCATTCCTTTAGCACTTTGCGAGATGCAAGCACAAGCCGGAATGGGGAGTAAAAACAAACTTATCATGGCATTGCAGTGGTGCGTATTTTTTGAAAAGACATTGACAATAGCATTTTCCTTATTTAATTTTTTTTGTTGCATGAATAATGCTAGGTTATTTAAGGGGCAAAAAGATGAGCACTCCTGTGAAAGGCAAACTGAAGTAACTAGAAAATCAAAATGCAGCAATTTGAACGTAAAAAGTGAACACAACCCAGAAACAGGAAGTCCTTGCTCAACACACGTTTCTCACGGCATTACATTTTATGGACGAGCGATATCGACTGCTTATTTGAGTACTTCTAATTCTTCAGTTTGTGCGCAACATTATAAATATTGTGAAGTGTCAAAGGATGAGATTGTCAACTACATGGATATTTTGTACACTGCAGAAGTCATATAGTTGGCTCCCAAAGTGAAGAGAAATAATTATTGGTAAACTTGTTTATTATTCGTATTACTTGTTAGTTCAAAAATCATTGACATTAAGTTGGTTTAAATAAAAAATAATTTCTTCTTCCTTCACTGCGCACAATGGGTATGCTTTTTGGCATTCGTTAGTGTTATCTGTGGTTGTGTAATTGGAGAATTGTCCGCAAGAACTATTTTGCACTTTGTCTCCTATGGATATAGCCTGATGCATTGCTTTGAAAATGTCAACAAGTTTATCTCGGCTGACTTCCGGTTTGAATGGAGCAGGCTCTATGAGTTTCATTTGCCTGTCTATTAGTTCTTCCCAGTTGGTTTGTCTTCTAAGAAAACAATAATAATTGAGCATGAATCACAAGGGAAGATGCTGCAAAGCATGCATGTTATTGTTGAATTAAATGTGCCTACCGTTCATGAAATATGTTGAGCAGTACACGGCCAGATTTTGGGAGCTTAATCCCTTGCTTTAATAGATGTTTCATCTCGCACAAGTTTAGTAGAAAACATTGGCTTTCATCTAGTTTCCACATTAACTACAACATAATTTTTAAATTGCATTTTCAATAACAATATAGTTGTGAAATTCAGCATATTAATGAGTTGTACCTGTAGTAAATGCATGCTCAAGTCTTTCGCAGCATTTGACGGGACTACGGATGAGGATTTAATGTAATTGGAGCGTTTTCTTCTTCCTGATGGTTTTCCATGAAGTAACTCACCAACATCGATCGGCATTATCCCAAACATATTGAGAGCTGCAAACTATGAATACACAAGAATAGCTATATTAATATTGACATCAGTATTTATGCCCTGTGCAGCAGATCGTTAGCCCACCTGTGCTATTATCAAAAACAGAAACACTGTTTCAAACGGGGTCATAACAAAATACCAGCGCCATGTAGGTTCCAGAGATAAATTTGTGAAAACGCTTCCAGTTTCGTAAATAAATGGTCTTCCGGTCAAACTGATAAGAGCTGATGTTGTTTGTAACATTGACACTGAGTTAAAAGAAATATCTGAAATGTAATCTGCTCCCATTTTCGCAGTGCTTTCAAGAAATAAATTTTCTTCAAAGTTTTTGAAATTTAGGGAGCAAAAAAACGAAATAATGTTCTTATTTTCCCAACTACTGCGAAATGCACAGGAGATTTGTTATGCAAGCAATAGCCACAAAGTTAGCAAAGACATCATTGCATATGCAAGTTGAAACGAACGGATTCTCATAATCGTTCATAATTATTCATGCAGATGAATTTTGTATATGTTAAAAGAAACTTTAAACAAAATGAAAAAGTTATACTGACTAGTTATTTCCATTCCACAAAGTTTGAAGAATGTTAAAAAATTTTGAAGCCTGTTTATCTATAGATTATAATCACTAACTTTATAGAGATTCATTTTCAGTTTTTGATCTGTAAACTGAATGTTTGCCAACCTATCATACTGATTTCCAAAGAATGGATAAAATGGATTAGTAATAACTTTTTCAATAGATGAAATGCCAGTTTCTCAAAGCTATTTACGAAGAACTCCGTATCACATTTACACATTTCCTGTTGTTGCAAACTATGCAACTGCTATATTCTCCCAATATGCACTAAAACTACAGACAGATAGGCTATGGAATATTTCCACTTTCCACTCTATATAGTTTTTGTACTTCTAGCGCTATCAGTGTAATAATTGTGTGTTTAGTATTTACAGTTACAGCTTGTTAATTCAGTCTTATGAACAAATTACAGTGACCAGACTAGAGTGCTATGTCTCCTCTCATCCAATTTGCTAAAATTCGTTGGTAGTTGGGAAAGAACTTTGACGTTTTTCTGTGTCCATATTTTTAGCAAACCTTCCGTAACGTCCAAGATAGGATAACTTGGCATGATGATTTCAGATATTTGTAAAAATGTAATCCTCTGTGTTGTGATATTGTTGTGTGCCGAAACTGCGGCTGCCAGGAAGAATCCTACGAAATCACAAAGTCTTAGCGTTAGTGTTCGGAATCCTAGGTCCACAGATTCAGAATTAAATATATATGGTCAAATATATGACAGAAGGCGACCATTAGATTCCCCTGGTGTGGTCAGACGTAGAGGATTTGGAAGAGGCCGATTTGGGCCACGGCCAAGATGCAGCAGAAAAATTAGAGTAAAAAATGGCTCCTCTAGAATTAGGGATAGGGGCAGTTTCATTCGATTTTCCTGCGATGGCGGCTTCACGTAATATTTTTTTCAGTTTTTGTATTGCAGATGGTGACTGTTCATTAGTTCGTAATCCCTCAAAGAAGTGCTATTTAATAATTATTGCTTTCAGGTTAATTGGATCCAAAATAGCAGTTTGTCTGAGAGATGAATGGTCCGAGCCCCCGCCATTGTGTGTGAGTATGTTAAACAAAGTCATTGACAGCTAAATATCGTCTAATTTCGATAATTATTTTTTTGCATTATTACTATTTTTTAGAGGCAACTTGTCCCCACGTAATGTCTCCGGAAAACAGTAAAGAGTATTACAGCTTTGGTGGAGCTGTTGTTGCATTTCACTGCGATATTGGATTTGAACTCCACGGAGATCCTTTGATGTACTGTGATGGAACCAGATGGAACAGTACGGAGCCAGTGTGTGAATGTAAGACAAAACCGACACAAGAAAGGTTGAAAAATTATTGCTTTCCAGATAGAATACATTCAAATTCATTAATATTTCAGCAGCTATGGAAGAATCGGAAGAAATATATGAGTTCACAACGCTCTCCTCGTCTGTGATGCAAACTACAGAAGGATTAGATTTTCAACCCAACATAACTTCAACGGAAGAAAATTACTTTCCAACTACAAGTTTCCCTGTTAATGACATGGACAAAAATAACGAAACAAAAATCGTTGAAAACATTATCCCAATCCTAGCCAATAAAAATAATGCCACGGAGAAAAGCACAGAAAATGAAACTATTGACGAATCTAGTACAGCTCGCCTAGTGCCATCTACAAGTACGGAATGGAAAAAATTGATTACAGTGACTGAAAAGATTGAGCCTTCAGTAAACATTAGTACACAGCAAATGATAACGATTAATCCAACTATCAAAATGAGCACAACACAGAAGATTGGAATTCTTTCATCACGTACGACAGAGCGTGTTATCATTAAAACTCCCGATGATATAATCATTCCAATAATAGTCGCCAACAGCAGTAATAGTGGCACTAAAAAGCATGAAATCGTGACCGATCGGGTGCCAACAATATTTTATGACAATACGCAGATCGATAAATATGAGCAAATGGAGGATTCGCGTAAATCTAACATCAAGAAGAAGGATTCTGCCCCCATGCATTCAAATGTGGAGCACATTGTCCCATTGCCAGCTTACAAATGGAATGAGGACGGACACAACCAGCAGAGTAAGTTGGCGCATGTGTCTATGATTGGCGCCATAATTCTTAGCATTGTAGGATTCGTTTCTTTGATTGGTGGATTCGGAATGTACTATTGGAGAAGAAACAAAGGGATTGCTCGTGCACGAGCCTACGATGCTGATGGAAGAAATTTATCGGCCCATGATGCCAATGATGATTTTTTGTGGTTGGAACGCGGAGATAGTCGACTCTAAAATAATAGTCTAGAATAAATCGTTTTTTTCTAATTTGATGTTTTCTATAAATTAAATTTTGTGTTTTTATGCAAGTATTTTAATTAAATAAAAGCAGGATCTTGTTTACTCCTTTTTAGCAATTTTTCAACAATGCTTCAACTTTTTCACACGTTTGTATAGGAAAGTGCAGATGTTGCGTGTGTTTTGATTTGTTTTAATGCTAAATCGCTAGTGAATACATACCTTTTAAAATGTGCCAATAATTAACTTTAATATCACCAGTATTCAATACATTTACATACAAATTGGTGCGTTACACAGGCTATACTGATCAAAAACGCCAAATAGTCACCTGGTGAGTCACAGATCAACAAATTATGATAATGTATTCCGTGTGCTGCTGGCTCATACATTTTTTTATCATGTTCGCACTTTCGCACACAAAAAGCAATGACATCGCCGTGAGTATCATTCGGGATTAGAATTCTCGTCACATCACCTGTTTTACAATAGGAATTCTCCAGATATGATTTTGATAAAGAAAAGAGGTCAATTTTAAAAAGGCTGTGGCTGTACAACATTACTTCCCTTTAAGGTTATTAAATGCACAATGGTTATATACACTCATGGTTAAGAGTTCGAAAAAAGTTTTTTAATTTATGCAATTTTGGGAAAAAAGTTGTGCTAAACGACAAATAAAAGTACGAATCATTACCATATACTGTAAATCATGTACGTGATAATAAATTGTCAAAAATAATATTTGACTTCCTTGTTTTTAAAAATAACTATAGTTCTTTACATCCCAGTGAGCGCTTTCAGGATTCAACATGTGTCTTCTAATACTGCTGAAGCTCTGTCCATGCTGCCGGAAGAAGACATATGACTTATCTAAAGGTGATGGACACAAAGAAATGCAAGACACATATCCTGACTCTTCAAGTGGATGTTGTTTTACAAGAAAAAAACAAGGTTATTCAGTAGAGCCGCCGAAGTGATTTTTCTACATCTGCTATTATGCAATTGTAATATCTATGTTATTCTAACTTGCTAAATGGTTTGTCACATGCGAAGACACATAACTCTGTTTGATATGAAAGCTCATCTATGAACATTTTATTTCGAATAAATTTTACTACCTAAGAAATAAAAAACAAAGACAGATAAATTCGTGTTTCTATTTCTATAGTTTCTTAGCGCAATAGTTCGCAGCTCAATTACGCGAAGTAATTGAAGTTAGTGTAATTGTTAGATAGCACTTCTACGGATTTTGAATCTATCAAATCACAATCAACTGAATAGGATTTCATTTATTTATTTCTTGCATTTATTTGCATGCTTTAGAAGTGTCTAATGGAGGGCACATTAAAAAAAATACACCGTAAGTAATAAAGTCCAAATTTTAAATAGAATCCAATCATTTAGTAAAGATTAAAGTCAAAAATCATAAGACTAAAAGTAAGACAATAAAAAATTATGTTAATTCAGTTGCTTTTATCAAAACCAACAATCATAGTCATTTTATACATCATGATAAAATAAAATGAATAAACAAAGTCAACCAACCAGCTAAACTAAACCTTATCTTTCATTTCGCTGGATCAAAGCCTTCTTAACGTCTTCGCATTTTCCCCCCGCGACCACCACCCCTTCCACGAAATGGCATTTTTCGTTTTCTTTGTCTCTGTACTTTAACGTTTTCTAAATACTTTTCCTCTTCCTCACCATCTACGATCTCTAATTGACACGAAAAGTCATCATCTAGTTTCAGTTTCCCATCAGGAATCAACTCCATAGCTTCTTTAGCAGCATCTTCTCGTCCCAACCGAAGCACTGCGACTTTGTCTCCAATTTGAAAGTCAACAAATAAAACCTAGCAAATAATTGACAATGAAACACTTATGATAGTGAATGAGCCCAGTAAATGCAAATGCATTAACTAATAAATACAAAGATGACGTAGGTACGCACGGTGAACTTTTGCTCATCAACAGTGGCATACCACTTCTCCTTCAGTTTTTCCCTGTTGCAACCCTCAGGTACATTCTTAATTCTAATTAATGTTCCTTTTGGAAATTCAGAAGCTTGATCGTCATCATTTTTGCCTCCCTTATCATCATCTTTTTGCTCCCTCTGTTTTTTCAACTCCATCCTCTCTTGGTACTCCTTCAGTTTTTTCGTTTTGTACTCCTTTTGCATCATTTTGATCAACTGCGAGATAAGTTTAACTTATATGTCAATCACAGCAATTTCAAACCTTTAATTTAATACACAAAATACTAACAAGTAAATGAAACGTACTGATGTCCCCTTGTACATAAGATCAGCTTCATCCAGCAAGACTTTTGCATTTTCAACAGTCTTGAAGACTACAAAAATAGATCCTTTAAATTTTCTAATCCATATTATTTCTGGTTGTGGAGCAGTCTCAACCGCATTCTTATCTTTTTCAGATTCATTGTCAGATGCCTTTGCTTGCGGTTTACAGACAATTGTTTTTTCTTTGTAATATCTCATGATTACTGCCTGCATCCCTTCGTACTTTCCAAAGAACTCTGTAAAAGAATTTCCCAAAAATCCAGTCATGATTGTCTAGTTCATCAATGAAAAATGATTAAAAATAACTACAAGTAAAGTTAACTCACCTAGTAACTCATCAAGTGTACTTTCAGTTTTGCTAAACCCTTTGAGATAGACTGTACGCTCCTCTGAGTTGCCTTCTGGCAATGGTACATCCGGATTTCGACGCAATTTGGTTTTTGACTCATCCACGTCCACTAGGGAAGAAGCTTGCAATGACTCTGCAATCTTGCTCACACGAGAATCATCAGGTACACTGCAAATTAAAATTCCAGTCAAGTCTTATGAATGTGCCATGAAAACGCTAATTATTCTATTGTATTCTATTCACAACTACATGCTAATTTTTAAACTCTAACTTACCCCTCCAAGAGTTTTTGAACCCTGTGGAACTTCAAAAGCGTGGTAATAGGCATCCATCCATCATGTTTAGAGCATTCTTCCTTAATGAACCGATCTCTTGGGAGGTTCGCATCTCCAAAGTAATACTGTTAATTATAAATACAAGAATTAAGAATCTGAGGGATGTTTATGTATGGGCACTAATAGAAATCACAGTGAACATGAAAACCGCTTGTACCCGGTACAATCCTCACTTGACTTTTAAAGCAAGACTAATCAAAACTAAACTAATAATCACTTTAAACATAAATATACAACTTAAGTGTATGCATATTAGCCTGAGCGTTGAATACAATTAAGAGGACGTTTACTTACCTCTACTTGCTTAAACAGCTTATCATCAGTAGCAATAGCAGCCGGTTTGGCTTCATCAAGAGGTTTATTCTGATTTTCTTCGACCTGCGTCATTATTTCAATAGTTTTAAACTTTTAAGTTCAACAGTAGACCAAAAGTTATGAATCAGCTGTAGATTTCGAAAATTACTGACAATATTTCGAAACCAACGAGAGTAAAAAAGGACGCTGCGCTGCACTAGCTATACTGATAATAGCAAATAGCAATTACCAAAAAACAACTCGAATCGGAAAGAAACACGTGCAAAGAAAACAATCCACTGCACTGACTATACCCAACAACCCAACCACAACCACTCAACGCCGTACCAGATGCAAGATTCAAAATTGATGCCGGCAGCTACCTTGCCATAGAAAAACTGCCTCCGCTCACCAATGTTTCAATGATAACTGACTGTTCGTTTTCATCTTTTTTGTATTAAAGTAGAAGACGATAATTAACGTACTTGTTAGTATGTTGGACTTAAATCATAAAAATATCCCCAAAATTGCGAGATTTCACACACGTTTTAGGGATGCATACACTGCATATATAATCTTTTTATTTTTCCACGGACACATTTTGCGTTTATAATTAAAACAGAGAAACAAAGGCTTTAAAAACATACGCACATTTTAGTATAAACTTCATCCTGAAGACAAATAGCAATAAATATTTCGCACTAATTATTACAAACTAAATATCTGAGCTACAACAACTATACATCAAACAATTAAATACCCAAGAAATGATCAACATAGTTTCTCATAAATGCAATGGATTTATTTTCCTCGAAACGTTGAATGAGATGCACAGATTAATTATTATAACTTATAACAATAACAAAAGTGACCCTACTGCAAAAATTTAACTATACCCACGTACTAGTAAAATCAGAAACACAAACAACATCACAAAAAAAATTGACTTAAGACGAGATAACGATTAGGGTTTTTTCAGCTGCGCACTTGACGCACGCGGACAGTAATTTAGAAAAAGGCTAGCATCTACGATGTAGAAATGAAATTATCTTGCTGCTTCACCTTCTGGATTAGTAGCGCCGGATAAAAGAACGAGAATTGCGACTGGAACAATATACATCCACTAGAAAGAAGAAGAACAATAATAAGTTTAGTTAGCATCTTTATCGACATTGCGACAGTATGAAAGATTCGGAATACTAAAAGTCTAAAAGTAGAGTATACTAGCAAAGACTTACATATTTTGATAAAAATGATCTATTATCCCGTGGGTCTTCTCCGCGTTCTTTCGCAATCTTTTCTTTCTCAAGTTTTTCCAGATACGGTCCAGTATCGGGGCTACGTAAGACAATCGTTATATAATAATTATTAATATTTAGGTTTTTTTCATAGTGTTCCAATAAAAAGAGTCCATGATACATCTAGGAATAGAGTAGTTTAAGGGAGCTCTGATAACTTACACGGGACCATACTCTCCGAAGTGGATAGTCACAGTGCTATTAAATTTTTGTGGAGGCTTAGAAGTCTGATAAAAACCATTTTGAGCTTGAAAATATCCGACAGAAACAACCTCTCCATTTGGATTTAGGTGGACACGGACGATGTCCGACAGACCAGAGTTGATTAAGGATTTCTATATCATTTAAAATTTACAATAAAAATGATAATTTCATCAAAAGAATTTTCGTGTAAGCATATGAAGAAAGGAAAGGAGAGAGGATGAGGAGACATCGACATCATGCACTTACAGCACTCGCAAATGAGTTGAACAGTTTTTCTCCGTGAGGTCCCTTTATTCGAAATTGGATGAAATAATGGCCGTCCGCTTCGGCAAGAGTCTGCAATGAAAATATTAATATAGTTACTGCAAAATTCAATCAATCAAGCATATTTCAGAATTCTTTCGAACCATACAGAACTCACCATCAATTGATCCAAATCACTCGAAGAAATCTCTTGTTGATGCACATTATACTTAGGGCCTCTAAAGTTTCTAATACTGATCATACCCCTTGAGACAAAGTCATCATTATTTCCTTTAAATGAATGGAAAAGTTGAATGGGGATTTCAGGGCTGTCAAAATAATCGCTTTCCAGATGATCCGACTAATATAACAAATAAGATACGGAGAAATAAGTTAAAGTTTACGCAACCCACCTTCCCCGCATCATTTATGAACAAAAGAAACATGTACTTACGAGCGAGATAACAACGGTGAGTGGCGCCAGGAGAAACCCAAGGAATATAATTGCGGCCATAAGCCGCGATATGGTAAACCGAAATCTGAGCATATTTTTCTTTCTACAGAATAGATGAATAGAATAGACTATATGTTAAAATTTCACTAGCAGTCAGCTTAATTTAACTTCGGAATCTGAATATAATAGTGCGGATGTGTAAAGATTTAGTGATGTATGGGAATTGTGCCAACATCAATATTATGACAATGCGGCCAATAATAATAGTAAATGAACTACGAAAAAGAAAAATTAACCATGAGTTGGAGGAGTTGCACTTTGTCGGTCTAATTAAAAAGTGAAGGAATGAGAAAAAAAATTCACTACGGTCTCAAAACCACCCGACCACCCGACTTTCTCTTTGCAGCAGTGTTAGGTTAGGTTAGGTTAGGTTTGTAGTTACTGCAGCAAAGAGAAAGTCGGGTGGTCGGGTGGTTTCGAGACCGTAGTAAAAAATTCTGTTTGCTTCAGTGAAAGCTCACTTTCACCGACCCGCGAAAATGAGAAATTGAATTTGATGTTGACACTATTCTGGCTGGATATATCCAGAATTCCAGAAATGAATATATTCACGAGACCGACAAGTCTGTCACGTAACGGGACGGGAGTTTATTTAAATTTCGTTTATTTATTTAACTCCGTTGGTTTGCTCATGTAAAACCCGGTTTAAGGTGTGCCTGTACCTCTATTCATATGGCATGAATCTTCCTCTTCTGTACGAAACGAACAGAAAGTTCAAACTTTGTTTCGCCACCTTCTGTCACTTTCAACCTGCAACTGTCACAATGGATCCTCAAATTGTAGCTGGCAATATTTTAAAGCGGGCTGTTGCATTTGACGTAGAATTCAAATACACACAAGCTCTTTGCTTATATCAAGAGGGTATAGAGCTTCTAATGGATATTCTTAAGTCAACAACAGATGAAAACAAGAAAGCAAAATTCAGAGCTAAAATATCTGGTTAGTGCTCCAATTACACCTCTGTCAGATTACTCATTAATATATTATTTCAATACTTTTTTCTTGCACAATTTCTAGAATATATGGACAGAGGAGAGGTTGTAAAACGTCATATTGAGCAATTAAAAGCTGCTGGAAATTTTAGAGAGCAGATGCAGATCAAAGAAGATGACACTGGGCACTCATACAATACAATATTTTCACAATTTATTACCTCCTCTGTAACATCCGTTCAAGTAGATGATCCATATATAAGTGCACCTCACCAGGTCAGCTTATAATGACTTTAAAAGGTTTGGATTCGAAGTATGATTTATGATGGCTTTTTTTGTTTTCATAGTGTGATAACTTTGCTCGGTTTGTTGAACTATGTGTCAAGCGAAGCCCAAATTTAACGCATGTTTGTCTTACTACAAAAAAAGATGAAAAGGATTTTGTTAATCAAAACAAAAGGTTTGAAGTCATATGTAACTCTATGAGGATGAAGAATGGGGGAAAAATAGAGATCCGCTTCTCAGATGTCATGCATGACAGAGAAATAAGGTATGAATAATTAAGTGTATTGTCATTTTATAGCTAAGGAACTAAAACGTTTGGCTATTTACAAATACTATTCTATATAACTTGGCTTTCTCGCTTTCACCTATCGTGTTCGTCCTTCTGCGCCTTAGATTATGTTTCTTATCTTTGAAATGTGAGTGAGCAGTCTTTTTATTGCAAATCTGGTTTCATTTGTTTATCTCATGCTACTGTCCGTTTCTGAGTAGCAAATTTATACTGAAATTGTATTTCTTTTTCCTTCCACAGATTTAACAATGGTTGGATGATAAAAATTGGGCGAGGGCTCGACTATTTCAAAAAAGCAGAAAGATTTTCTATTGGCTATTATGATTTTGATTTAAGACCATGTAAAGAGACAACGGTGGACATTTTTCACAAAAAAGAGTTAATGAATACAATTTAGCTGCATAAAAGCTCTGAGAAAGACTTCGTAAAATGCTAAAGTATTTACACTTCCTTATCATGCCATAATGTTATTTTATTTTAATATGCAATTGTCTGTGATAATACTTTATACTTTGGGACTAATTTATAACCCGAGTAAATGTATATATGAATGTAGCAAGTGTTGTATACAGTAACTTTATGAAAGTTAAACTAAAATCAGTTTCATATGATGTCACCATTTTTAGCCAACTTGCGTTTTTTTTCAAATTTTACAAAAAATTCGACGCACATGCCCAAAAAAAGAGCTTTTTTAACCTATAGTTCATTCAAGGTATATAGATACAAGTATTGTGAAGTACCCCTAATGTTTTCAAATAATTTTTTTAAACTGAGAAAATGAGCAATGAATTTATTGTTGCCACAACATTTTACAGTGATTTACTTTGTATAAATCGACCATTTGTCGGGGATAGCCAAATAACATGGGGCAACTTTTTTTTACTCTGAAATGAACTATAATTTTCAATTCTCGGTAGTGGTTGCCCCAAGTTAAAAATTGCTGAAAATAAACAATAAACCTTCCCCTTTCGAATGATATGGGGTAAAGCCTAATTCGTAGTCGGCTATCTTGAAATCCGGATTCGAAAATACCGTATTGTACTATATCTCTACAATGCATACGATTTTTTCAAAATGGCCGTAACGAAACAACGGTTGGTCTGAGAGGCAAAATTTCAATGCCAAAATATCCGCCATTACGCCTGATGTTGATAATTCAAAATCATCTTTCGATTTTTTTTGCTTGCTTCATTTTTTTTACAAAGAACTTGTTACTCTCAATATTGATGTTTTTGGTGTCAATCTAACCCATGGTTTTTGGCTTCGACGTCGGTATTTTGGGAGAATTGCTCTTTTAAGCTAATTCGTTATATTATTTCTAGCTAATCACAAAGCCTTGTTTCTCTATAACTTTATGTACACAAGTGCATGACCGAAATAACTTAATAAGGCTTGTTCCTCTCTCATATAAGAATTCAAGTTTTTTTTCGATATTTCATAATTGATGCAATACATGTGAGCCAGGAGATTTGATAGTAGGATAGGAATGGAGACCTAAGATACCGAGTCTTTTCAAATGCAAAAATGAGAGAACCTCAACTGCCTGTGTGTGTAGAATATAGCAATGAAAAACAAATATTCACTTGCTGGCCGACTATGTTCGTTTTGTATCCGTTTTTGCATATATTGATTTCAAATAATAAGAAGACCAAAACCTGATAGCAAATACTAATTTCTACTATAAAAAAAATTTGGACTATTTCTTCATGAAAACAAAAATCTTGTGAAAAGTATAAAACATTGTTCAGGAGGCAGAATCTCAGAATCTCTAGATGCATGTGTCATGTAGCTTGCTCGCTACCAAGGTATATATAGTTCATTTCAGAAAAAAATGGAATTTTTTTTTCGGTAGGTTATTTGGCATTGGATGTTTCGTTGTCAACAAAATGTAAACAAATAATTTTTTCAAATAATTTTTTTAAACTGAGAAAATGAGCAATGAATTATTGTTGCCACAACATTTTACAGATTTAGTGATTTACTTTGTTTAAATCGACCATTTGTCGGGGATAGCCAAATAACATGAGGCAACTTTTTTTTACTCTGAAATGAACTATAGAATAGTATTTGTAGAAGGTACGGTAATTGAACGAAAATTGCTTAGCAACATAAAACTGAAAATAAGATGGAGTTTTTAATATTGCGTTTCAAATGTTAATTTTATAGTTCATTTCAAAGTAAAAAAAAGTTGTCCCATGTTATTCGGCTATCCCCGACAAATGGTCGATTTATGTAAAGTAAACCACTAAATCTGTAAAATGTTGTGGCAACAATAATTCAATTCTCA
>Ga0210040_10007154_pt1 | contig 13657 bp, 7 predicted proteins | sample CryGeyCG12114_NA_FD_185462 | JGI IMG/M metagenome (GOLD analysis project Ga0210040, IMG submission 185462) | Groundwater microbial communities from aquifer - Crystal Geyser CG19_WC_8/21/14_NA (SPAdes) (version 2) | ecosystem: Environmental > Aquatic > Deep subsurface > Groundwater | place: USA... | reverse complement strand
TGAAGCCGACCTGGTTGTTCACGATGATGTGGATCGTGCCGCCGGTGCGGTAGCCGCGCAGCTGGGACAGGTTCAGCGTCTCCGCGACCACGCCCTGCCCGGCGAACGCCGCGTCGCCGTGCATCAGGACCGGCAGGACCGGGAAGTCCTGGCCCTGGTCCAGGATGTCCTGCTTGGCCCGGGTGATGCCCTCGAGCACCGGGTCGACGGCCTCGAGGTGACTCGGGTTGGCCGCCACGGACGCCTTGATCGTGGCACCGCTGAGCGCGGTGAACTCACCCTCCGAGCCCAGGTGGTACTTGACGTCTCCGGAGCCCTGGACGGTCCGCGGGTCGATGTTGCCCTCGAACTCGCGGAAGATCTGGGCGTACGACTTGCCCACGACGTTGGCGAGCACGTTCAGCCGGCCGCGGTGCGGCATGCCGATGCAGACCTCGGCCAGCCCGGCGTCGGCCGCCTGCTCGCACACCTCGTCGAGCACCGCGATGGCGGACTCGCCGCCCTCGAGGCTGAAGCGCTTCTGCCCGACGAACTTGGTCTGCAGGAAGGTCTCGAAGACCTCCGACTCGTTCAGCTTGTCGAGGATGCGCAGGTGCTGCTCGCGCGGCAGCGACTCGTGCGGCCGCTCGACCCGGTCCTGGATCCACCGGCGCTGCACGGGGTCGGAGATGTGCATGTACTCCACACCCGTGGTGCGGCAGTAGGAGTCGCGCAGGATCCCGAGGATCTTGCGCATCTTCATCCGGCCCTGGCCCCCGCCGAACGCGCCCGTGGCGAACTCGCGGTCGAGGTCCCACAGCGTCAGGCCGTGGCTCTGCACGTCGAGGTCGTGGTGGCGCCGCTGGCGGTACTCCAGCGGGTCGGTGTCGGCCATCAGGTGGCCCCGCACCCGGTAGGCGTTGATCATCTCCATGATCCGCGCCTGCTTGGGGATCTGGTCCTCGTGGTCGGTGCTGACGTCCTGCGCCCAGCGGATCGGCTCATACGGGATCCGCAGCGACGCGAAGACGTCGTCGTAGAAGCCGTCCTCGCCGAGCAGCAGCGCGTGCAGGCGGCGCAGGTACTCACCCGACTGCGCGCCCTGGATGACGCGGTGGTCGTAGGTCGAGGTGAGCGTCAGGATCTTGCTGACGGCGTTCTCGGCGAGCCGGTCGGGGTTGGACCCCTGGAACTCGGCCGGGTACTCCATCGAGCCGACGCCGATGATCGTGCCCTGGCCCTCGACCAGGCGCGGCACCGAGTGGTTGGTGCCGATGGTGCCCGGGTTGGTCAGCGTGATCGTCGTGCCCGCGAAGTCGGTGACCGCCAGCTCGCCCTTGCGGGCCTTGGCGACCATGGCCTCGTACGCGGCCCAGAACTGCGCGAAGTCGAGGGTCTCGCAGCTCTTGATGCTCGGCACGAGCAGCTGGCGGGTCCCGTCCGGCCGGGGCAGGTCGATGGCCAGGCCGAGGTTGATGTGGGCCGGCTCGACCATGGTCGGCTTGCCGTTGACGACGTCGTAGCTGTTGTTCATGGCCGGCACGAGCTTGAGCGCCTGGACCATGGCGAAGCCGATCAGGTGCGTGAACGAGACCTTGCCGCCGCGGCTGCGCCGCAGGTGGTTGTTGATGACGACGCGCTGGTCGAACAGCAGCTTGACGGGCAGCGAGCGGACGCTGGTCGCCGTCGGGATGCTGAGCGAGGCGTCCATGTTCTTGGCCGTGCGGGCCGGGGCGCCGCGCATCGTCGTCCGCGTCGGCTGCTCGTTGCCGACCTCGGGCCGGTCGGACGGGTTCGGCGGGTCGGCAGGCACGCCACCGCGGGCGCCGGGGGCGCTGGGACGGCCCTCCTTCGTCTGGGTGGGCGTCTCGACGGTGGGCTGGCGGCGCGCGGCGGGGCCGGTGGCGTCGGCCGGGGCCGGCTGGGCCGAGGCCTCCTGGCGGACGGGTCGCGGGCGGGCCGTGACGGGGTCGGCTGCCGGAACCCCGGCGCCGGAGGCGGACGTGGGCGTGGCAGCGGGGTCGCGCGGGACCGAGCCTGACGCGGCCGCGCTGCCGTTCGTCGCGCTGCCGTTCGTGGGGCTGCCGTTGGTCCTGGGGCTGCCGTCGGTACCGGGGCCGTTGCTCGCGTGCCCGTTGGTGCCGGCGGACCTCGTCGGGCTCGCGGCGGACTTTGGCCGGGGGTCGACCAGGGGAGCGCTCGGCGTGCGGTCCGCCGCAGCAGCCGGCGCGGGGGCCCCGGGTGCGCCGTGGGCTGCGAAGTAGTCCGCCCAGCTGGGGTCGACCGAGGACGGGTCGGCCGTGAAGCGCTCGTACATCTCCTCCAGCAGCCAGTCGTTGGCCCCGAAGTCGCTGTCCTCGGTTCCGCTCGACGCGGTGGTGGATGTGCCTGGCGCGATGGCCACTGTCGCCTTCTTCCGTTGCTTCGACTCACCGTGCGTCCGACGGGTCTGACCGCGACCGCGAGGACGTCTGAGGGAGAGGGCGCCCCGGCGGGCCAACGGCATCCGGCCGGGCCGGACGCAACGGTGGTCCACGATACCCACACCTGGTCGTGGCGCGGGGAGCTCGGGGGCAGCGCGTCGGCCGGCCGCGCCTCAGGAGCCGCTCAGGGGTGCCGCGTCCGCCCGCGCGAGAGCCGACCACGCGTAGCGGCAGACCTCGACGGTCAGGACCAGCAGCGAGAGGTTCCGCAGGGCGGTCACCACCGTGGACACGGCTGCGAAGCCCGACGAGTGCCGACCGAGCAGACCGTTGTAGAGGACGGGGTAGGTGAGCTGGGTGAGCAGCGCCAGCACGAGGAGCTGGACCGCGAGCCGGCCGAGCACCCGGTGCCACCGCGGACCCTCGTCGCTGCGGGACAGCAGCAGGACGGCGGCCGGGCCGCCGAGCCACAGCAGGTACTGCGGGCTGAGCGTCTTGTTGGTGATGGTGGTGATCGCGATCGTCGCCAGGACCAGCAGGCCGAGGCCGACGGCCGTGACCTGGGGGTTGACGAAGCCGCGTACGAACAGCGCGACCGTCACGCCCAGACCGACCACCGTCGCGGCCGTGCTCACCACGAGCAGGGTCGAGACCCCCGGCCCGAACACCTCGTACGCCTGGAAGATGGAGTAGCGCACGGCCCAGCGTCCCGGGTCGAAGGCCCTGGCGACCATCAGCGGCGTCGCCCAGACCGACTCGATCTGCAGCCCGCGCCCCGACTGCCAGGTGAGCGGGGACACGAGCCTGCTCCACCCGCCCGCGGCCAGGCTGAGGGCCGCGAGGCCGAAACCGACGCCGACGAACGCGCCCAGCATCTGCCCCCGGCCGCGTTGACGGATGGCGAAGGCACCCGCGAGCAGCGCCGGCCAGAGCTTGATCGCGGCGCCGAGCCCCGTCAGGGCCCCGGTCAGCCAGGGCAGGCGTCGGGCCGCGAGCAGCGCCCCACCCGCCAGCACGGCCGGCACCATGTCGAAGCGGGTGTAGCAGAGCGGGCCGACCAGGAAGACGTAGCAGATCCAGAAGTCGATCGCGAGGTCGTGGCGCCGACCCGCCCCGCGCCACAGGAGGTAGGTCAGGACGCCGTCGAGCGCGAGCATGAGGACGACGAACGCGACCAGGTAGCCCGCGCGGTGACCCCCGCCGGCGATCTGGGGGAGCGAGAGGAACCAGACGACGGGCGTCGGGTACTCGCGCAGCGTGCCGGGCAGGCCGGCCTCGGCCAGCGTGCTGATCCGGCGCCAGTAGTAGAAGACGTCCCCGACGACCAGACGCTCGCCGGTCGCGAGGATCACCATGGCCAGCGCTCGGGTCACCAGCCACAGCCCGACCACCGCGGGAGCACCGCCCCGCCGGGGCTGGGGGTCCTCGACCAACGCGTTCCTCCGCACTCCGACAGGCTCGGGCCAGCCAGGTCGGCGAGACCGTACCATCCGGCCACGTCCCCGAACCCGTCGTCGGGCCGACGACACTGGGGGCATGACTGCGACGGGCCGGACGAGGGGCGTGCGCCGCCGCCACCGGCTCCGTACGGTCCTCCTGGCCCTGCTCGCCGCCGCGGGGCTCCTCACGGTGGCCAGCGCCGGCTACGACCTGGCGACCAGCAGACCCCCGGCGCCGCCGGCCGGGCTGCGGTTCCTCCAGGCCGGCGACGTCTCGACCCGGTACCTGCAGTGGGGCGACCACGGCTCGCCGGTGGTGCTCGTGCCCGGTGCCTTCGAGACGGCGGACGCGTGGCACGCCCTCGGCGAGGTGCTCGGGGCCGAACACCGGGTCTACGCCTTCGACCTCACCGGCCAGGGCTACAGCGACGCGGTGGCACCCTTCGACGTCGAGCACGACGTGGCGCAGACGCTGGCCCTCACGCGTGCGCTCGGGCTGACCGGCGCCGACGCGCCGCTCCTGGTCGGGCACTCCTCGGCCGCGGCGATCGTCGGGCTCGCGGCGCTCGAGGCGCCCGCTGACGTCGCCGGCGTGGTGTTCCTGGACGGGGACGCCTTGCCGCTGGACGTACCGACCTGGGGACCGCGGCTGGTCGTGGACCCCTACAGGACGAGCCTCGTCCGGCTGGCGCTGCGCTCGGACCGGCTGGTCAGCCGGGTCTACGCCAGTCAGTGCGGCCCGACCTGCGCACCGCTCGACGCCGCCGGGGTGGACCTGTGGCGCCGACCGCTCCAGCAGCGCGGCACCGAGCGGGCGCTGCTGTCCAACGCCACCCGGGGCGCCATCCCCGCGATGACCGCGGAGCAGCTCGAGGCGCTGCGCCGCTCCGCCACCCCGCGGCTCGTGGTGTGGGGCCGCGACGACGTCGACGGCGCGTACACGCCCACCTCGCCCACCTCGACCGCCACGGCGATCGGCGCGTCCGCGCCGGTCTTCGTGCCCGGCAAGCACCTGACGATGATCTCCTCGCCCGCCGCGGTCGCCGCCGCGATCCGGCCGCTCCTCAGGTCGTAGGCGGACCGCTCAGCCCGCGAAGGGGCGGACGGGTCGACCGTGGACGCCCACGTCGGCGACGAACAGCGAGCCCGCGAGCGGGTCCTCGTCGGTGTCCACGTCCTCCTGCGAGGTCGTGATGAAGAGCTGGCCGAGGTCGTCCCCGCCGAACGTGCACGCCGTGACCTTGGGCGTCGGCACCTCGACCCGGTCCTCGAGCACGCCGTCGGGGCTGTAGTGCAGGACCGCGCCGCCGTCGTACACCGCGGTCCAGACGCCGCCCTCGGCGTCGACGGTCAGGCCGTCCGGGCCGCCCGGGCCCGACAGGGTCACGAAGGTGCGACGGTTCGTCAGGCCGTTCTGGAGGCTGTAGTCGAAGACGGCGATGGACGAGGTCTCGGTGTCGTTGTAGTAGGCGAGCGAGCCGTCCGGGCTCCACTCCAGCCCGTTCGACACGGTCACGCCCTCCAGCACGACCGCGATCGACCCGTCCGGGTCCAGCCGGTACAGGCTGGCCGCACCCTTGGCCTGGTCGTACGCCATCGAGCCGCAGCAGAAGCGGCCGTCGGGGTCGCAGCCACCCTCGTTCATCCGGATGCCGGTGTCGCTCCAGAGCTCGGGCAGCGTCCGGACGGTCCCGTCCGGGTCCTCGAGGGCGAACCCGCGCTCGACCCCGATCACCGCGCCACCGCCGACGCGCGGGCGGATGGCGGCCGCGACGGCCCCGACGTGGCGTCGGTCAACCGTTCCGTCGGCACGCAGGGTCATGACGTCGCCGGCCAGCATGTCGACGTAGCGGAGACCGCCCCAGCCCGGGAACCACACGGGGCCCTCGCCGTGGAACACGACCGGTCCGGTCACCTGCTGCGCCTGCATCTCGCTCCTGCTTGGTCGCAAGGTCGGCTGGCCCGACCCGGGGACGGTCATTCTGACAAGCCGTTCGTCGGACCGGCGGGGCCCGACGTCCCGCTCGAGGGCGCCGTTCCGGGCGGGTCGACCTGGCTGCCCAGGGATGCTGGAGACGTGGTGATCGTGCGGAGCGGGTGGTGGCTCTACGACGGCAGCGTCGACCTCGTGGCCGCGATCCGTGAGCCGAGTCGCGACGGCCGTCCGGTGGGACCCCGCGTGAGATCGGAGCGGATCTGGCTGGTCAGACGCGGTCGGATCCGCTCCAGCCAGCGCCGGTAGGTCGGCTGACGCCGACGGTCGGAACGTGAGCGCCCCCGGTAGGATTCGAACCTACGCCACCGCCTCCGGAGGGCGGTGCTCTATCCCCTGAGCTACGGGGGCTCGGATCGTGCGTCTCGTGCTCTCGTACGACGCGCGTCCCGGCCTGCGACCAGAGAAGAATGTACCAGTGCGGCCGGGCCGGTCGCGCTTCCTGATCAACCCATGACCGGAGAGCGGGCGCGCGACGCCTGCCGCCCAGAGCCCTCGAGGAACGCCGAACCCATGACCCACACCCACGTCGCCGGCTCGATCCACGCCGACGCCGGCACCCGGGCGCCCGGCTGGCTCGGCGTCCCCGAGGACGTCAACGCGCTGCTGCCCAGCCTGTGGAGCGCCGGCGTCGGCAAGGACGTCGACGGCGTGCTGACCGCCGCCGGCCTCGACGTCACCGAGATCGCCGAACAGGTCGGGACGCCGGCGTACGTCATCGACGAGGCCGACCTGCGGGCGCGGGCCCGGGCCTTCGCGGAGGCGTTCGAGGGCTGGAACGTCTACTACGCCGCCAAGTCGTTCCTGTGCACCGCGGTCGCCCGGTGGGTCACGGAGGAGGGGCTCGGCCTCGACACGTGCACCGGCGGCGAGCTGGCCGTCGCGCAGCGCGCGGGCGTGGACCTGTCCCGGGTCGGGCTGCACGGCAACAACAAGAGCGTCACCGAGCTCCGGCAGGGCCTCGAGGCCGGCGTGGGCCGGATCATCGTCGACTCGTTCGACGAGATCGCCCGGCTGGGTCACCTGGCCGGCGAGCTCGGCGTCCGCCCGCGCGTCATGGTCCGCGTCACCACAGGGGTCGAGGCCCACACCCACGAGTACATCTCCACCGCGCACGAGGACCAGAAGTTCGGGTTCTCCATCGCCGGCGGCGCGGCGGCCGAGGCGCTCGAGCTGTGCCACCTCGACCCGCGCCTCGACCTCGTCGGCATCCACTCCCACATCGGCTCGCAGATCTTCGACGCCGAGGGCTTCGAGGTGGCGGCGCGCCGGACGCTGCGCCTGCACGCCGACTTCGCCGCGGCGTACGGGATCGAGCTGCCCGAGATGGATCTCGGCGGGGGCTTCGGCATCGCCTACACCAGCCAGGACACGCCGGCGACGCCCGCGTTCCTGGCCGAGGCCCTGAACCGGATCGTCCGGGCCGAGTGCGCGGCGCTCGGCGTCGCGGTCCCGCAGCTCTCGATCGAGCCCGGCCGCTCGATCAGCGGCCCGGCCGGGTTCGCGCTCTACACGGTCGGCACGGTCAAGCGCGTGCAGCTGGACGGCGGCGCGAGCCGGCTCTACGTCGCGGTGGACGGCGGGATGAGCGACAACATCCGGACGGCCCTCTACGCGGCGGAGTACTCCGCGACCCTCGCCTCGCGCCGCTCGGACGCGCCGCCGACGCTCGCCCGCGTCGTCGGCAAGCACTGCGAGGGCGGCGACATCCTCGTGCGCGACGAGTTCCTGCCGGCCGACATCGCCCCCGGCGACCTGCTGGCGGTCCCGGCCGCCGGCGCGTACAGCCGGAGCATGGCGAGCAACTACAACCACGTCCCGCGGCCGCCGGTCGTCTCCGTCCGCGACGGCCAGATCTCGACGCTGATCCGGCGCGAGACCCTCGACGACCTGATGGCGCTCGACGTCGGCTAGCCCCACCTCCTCGGAGAGTGGTCGTTCCCGGCCGCGTCCACGCCGTCGGACCGACCCGGAGCGACCACTTTCCGGGGACTTGCGGGGCGTCTGGCCGCGCCGCAGGACTGCGCGTCGATGCCGGAACGTGGAACAGAGGATGTGGGGAAGGCGCCGATGCGGAACAATTGCTCCGCCGCGACCCCTCGGGCGGTACCAACTGGTGCAGGAGACCCTCGGTGACAGTGACGGACGTTCGACCCTCGGCGGAGCCCCGCTCCTCGGCGGCGTCCCCGCTCGACGGCGGCCGCCCGCTCAAGGTGGCGCTGCTCGGCTGCGGGACGGTGGGCTCCGAGGTCGCCCGGCTGATCGTCGAGCAGGCCGACGACCTCAAGGCCCGGATCGGCCGTCCGCTGGAGCTTGTGGGGATCGCCGTACGCCGGCCCAACCGTGAGCGTCCGGGCCTCGACCCCGCGCTGTTCACGACCGACGCGCGCGCCCTGGTCACCCGGCCCGACGTGGACCTGGTCATCGAGGTCATCGGCGGCCTGGAGCCGGCGCGTGCCCTGATCCTGGCCGCGCTCGCGAACGGGGCCTCCGTCGTCACCGCGAACAAGGCGCTGCTCGCCGAGGACGGTGCGACGCTGTACGCCGCCGCCGAGGAGCACCGCGTCGACCTCTACTTCGAGGCCGCCGTCGCCGGCGCCATCCCGATCATCCGTCCGTTGCGGGAGTCGCTGGTCGGCGACGAGATCACCGCCGTCACCGGCATCGTCAACGGCACGACGAACTTCATCCTCGACAAGATGGACGCCGAGGGGGCGGGTTTCGCCGAGACCCTCGCCGAGGCGCAGGAGCTGGGGTACGCCGAGGCCGACCCCACCGCGGACGTCGAGGGCTTCGACGCCGCCGCCAAGGCCGCCATCCTGGCCAGCCTCGCGTTCCACACCCGCGTGACGGCCGCCGACGTCTACCGCGAGGGCATCACCGACGTCTCGTCCTCCGACATCGCCTCGGCCCGTGAGATCGGCTGCGTCGTGAAGCTCCTGGCGCTCTGCCAGCTGTCGCCGGAGGCCGCCGACGGGTCCGGACGCAGCGTCTCGGTGCGCGTGCACCCGGCGATGATCCCGCGCACGCACCCGCTGGCCGCGGTGGGCGGGGCGTACAACGCGGTGTTCGTGGAGTCGCGCTCGGCCGGCCGGCTGATGTTCTACGGACCGGGCGCGGGCGGCTCGCCCACGGCGAGCGCGGTCCTGGGCGACCTCGTCACGGTGGCGCGCAACCGGGTCCGCGGGGCGGTGGGGCCGGGGGAGTCCAGCTACGCGGCCCGCCGCGTGTCGCCGATCGGCGACGTGACCACGCGCTACCACCTCTCGCTCGAGGTGGCCGACGTCGCCGGGGTCCTGGCGGCCATCGCCCAGGTGTTCGCGGAGCACGACGTCTCGATCCAGACCGTCCGGCAGAACGGCCGCGGCGCCGACGCGCAGCTCGTCGTCGTGACCCACCGCGCCCGCGACGCCGCGCTCAGCGCGACGGTGGAGGCGCTGCGCGACCTGCCGTCGGTCCGGGACGTGACCAGCGTGATGCGCGTGGAGGGGGAGGCATGACCGACACCGTGGCGGACGCCGTGGCCGACCGGACGGCCGGACCGGGGCGCACCCCGGTCGCCCTGCGCGCCACCGCCGGCCTGATCGCGCGCTACCGCGAGTGGCTGCCGCTGGCCGACACCGACCCCGTGATCTCGCTGGGGGAGGGCAGCACGCCGCTCGTGCTGGCCGAACGTCTGTCCGACGAGCTCGGCTGCGAGACCTGGGTCAAGGTCGAGGGCGCCAACCCGACGGGGTCGTTCAAGGACCGTGGCATGACGCTGGCCGTGTCCGCCGCGGCGGGCGCCGGTGCCAAGGCCGTCGTCTGCGCCTCCACCGGGAACACCTCCGCGTCGGCGTCGGCGTACGCGTCGAAGGCCGGGCTGGAGACGATCGTGCTGCTGCCCGCAGGGCGCATCGCGACGGGCAAGCTCGCCCAGGCGATCGTGCACGGGGCCCGGGTGGTGCAGGTCGACGGCAACTTCGACGACTGCCTCGAGCTGGCACGCAAGCTCTCCCACGACTACCCGGTCGCGCTGGTCAACTCGGTCAACCCGATCCGCATCGAGGGGCAGAAGACCGCGGCCTTCGAGATCGTCGACCTGCTGGGCGACGCGCCCGACCTGCACGTCCTGCCGGTCGGCAACGCCGGCAACATCACGGCCTACTGGCGCGGCTACACGCAGTACGCCGCGGCCGGCCGGGCCACGAGGACCCCGCGGATGTGGGGCTTCCAGGCCGCCGGTGCGGCGCCGCTGGTGCTCGGCCACCCGGTGCTCGACCCCGAGACGGTCGCGACGGCCATCCGGATCGGCAACCCCGCGTCGGCGGACCAGGCGATCGCCGCGCGCGACGAGTCGGGCGGCCTGATCGACATGGTCACCGACGAGCAGATCCTGGCCGCCCAGGCGTTCCTGGCCGCGCGCGAGGGCATCTTCGTCGAGCCTGCCTCGGCGGCCGGCGTGGCCGGGCTGCTCGAGAAGCGGCGTACGGGCGAGCTCGAGGCCGGCCAGCAGATCACGGTGACCGTGACGGGGCACGGGCTCAAGGACATCGACGCGGCGCTGGCCGGTCGCGGACCGGTGCGGGCCGAGGTCGTCGCGCCGGACCTGATGGCCGTCGCCGGTGTGTGCGGCCTGCTCGAGTGAGCGCGTCCTCGTGACCCGGGCCCACCGGTGAGGAGCCTGGCGCCGGGCACCCGGGTCGTCGTCGAGGCTCCGGCGACGAGCGCGAACCTCGGGCCGGGCTTCGACTGCTTCGGGCTGGCGCTCGACTGGCGCGAGAGCCTCGAGCTCCAGGTCGTCGAGTCGGGCGTGCGGGTCGACGTGACGGGCGAGGGCAGCGACGTCCTGCCGCGCGACGAGACCCACCTGGTCGTGCGCTGCGTCGCCGAGGGCCTGGACGACCTGGGCGTCCGCGCCCCCGGGCTGGCGCTGCGCAGCCACAACACGATCCCGCACGGCCGTGGGCTGGGCTCGTCGTCCGCGGCCATCGTCGCCGGGCTGGTCGCGGCGCGGGCGCTCGCCGGGGTCGAGCCGGACCACGCCTGGGTGCTGCGGCACGCCACCCGGATCGAGGGTCACCCCGACAACGTCGCCGCCGCGATCCACGGCGGCTTCGTGCTCGCGTACGGGCACGGCGAGCACCTGGCGGTCGTGCGGGGACGGGTGCACCCCGACCTGCGGACGGCGGTCGCCGTCGGCGAGGTCCCCGTCGAGACGCGGGCGGCGCGGCGCCTGCTCCCGTCGACGGTCCCGCACGCCGACGCGGCCGCGGACGCCGGGCGGGCGGCGCTGCTGGTCCACGCGATCGCCCAGGAGCCGCACCTGCTGCACGCGGGGACGCAGGACTGGCTGCACCAGCGCTACCGCGAGCCGGCCATGCCGGAGGCGTACGCGCTGATGGCCCGGCTGCGCTCGGCCGGCTTCGCCGCGGCGATCAGCGGGGCCGGTCCCTCCGTGGTGGTGCTCGGCACGGAGGCCGCGCTGGCGGGGCTGCAGGCGGCCGAGCCGGGGACCCGGTTCCGGGGGTTGGGAATCGGTGGACCCGCACGCGCGTTGTGACCTCCGACGCTTCCCCCAGGACAGTGCTAGCCTGATCTCGCTCGACACAGCCGGTGCCTGTCCGGTCCAGCATCCTCTGGATCCGCGGTCACCCTAAGAACTGGTCGTGCAGCGCCTCTCCGGATGGCGCGACGCCACACACCGTGTCAAGCACTGCGTCACTTCTCGAAGCCCCCATGCGCCCCCACGGGCAGCCAGGCTGCGGGAGGGCCTCACACACCACCGGCCGCGGCCTTGCGCCCGGCCCTGGACTGGGACACCTTGCGTGACCCTGCTCCGAAAGGACACAACCTTGACCGACACCCTGACCAGCGTCGACTCGACGCAGGCCGCTGAGGCACCCGCCGAGGGTGGCGCCCGCAAGCGCCGCGGCAGCGGGCTGGACTCGATGGTCCTGCCCGAGCTGAAGCAGATGGCCAGCTCCCTGGGCCTCAAGGGCACCGGCGCCATGCGCAAGGGCCAGCTGATCGCCGCCATCCAGACGGCGCAGACGGGCGGCTCCTCGAACGGCGGCTCGTCGAACGGCGGGCCCTCGAACGAGGGCTCGTCGAGCGCAGACGCACCGAGCGGTGCCTCCGGTGCCCGTCGCCGCAGCCGTGGCGACGCGAGCGCCCGGCAGGACGGCGGCGAGGCCGCCCCGTCCAACGGTGGCGAGGCCCGCGCCTCCGCCCCGACCCGCGGGGACGACATCGCCAACGCGCTGCACGAGCTCCGTGAGAACGCCCCGCAGACGGCGCGCGAGACCGAGCGTCCGGCGCAGGAGCGTCCGGCGCAGACCGAGCGTCAGGCGCAGGCCGAGACCAACGGCTCGGGCCAGGACTCCGCCCGGCACGACGGCGCCTCGGACCGGTCCGACCGGGACTCCGGCGACTCGAACGGCAGCTCGAACGACCGCGACTCGAACGGCAGCTCGAACGACCGCGACTCGGGCGACCGCGGGGAGCGCCGTCAGCGCAACCGCGAGCAGCGCGACTCGCGGGACGGCCAGCGCGAGCCTCGCCAGCAGAACGGCGACTCGCGTTCGCAGCGTGACGGTGGCTCCAACGGCGCCGACTCGCGCGACGGGCAGTCCCGCGACGGTCAGCGCGACTCGCGTGACGGACAGTCCCGTGACGCTCAGCGCGACAACGGCCAGGCGCGCGACGGTCAGCGCGACCAGCGCGACGGCTCGGCGCGCGACAACAACCAGAACGGCGCCAGCCGCTACGACGACGACGAGGCCGGCGGCCGTCGCGGCCGTCGTCGGCGCAGCCGGGACCGCCAGACCCGTCGTCCGGGGACCACGGAGCGCGGCGGCAACGCCCGCATGGACCGCTACGAGAACGAGCCCACCGTGGGCGAGGACGACGTCCTCGTGCCCGCCCGGGGGATCCTCGACGTGATGGACAGCTATGCGTTCGTCCGGACCAGCGGCTACCTGCCCAGCCCCGAGGACGCGTACGTCTCGCTCGCCATGGTCAAGAAGTTCGGCCTGCGCAAGGGCGACGTCGTCACCGGCTCGCTGCGCCAGTCCAAGGAGGGCGACAGCAAGGCCAAGTTCAACCCGCTGGTCAAGCTCGACACCGTCAACGGTGGCGACCCGGAGGCGGCCCGCAACCGTCCCGAGTTCGCCAAGCTGACCCCGCTCTACCCGCAGGAGCGGCTCAAGCTGGAGACGACGTCCACCCAGCTGGCCACGCGGATCGTGGACCTGATGGCGCCGATCGGCAAGGGCCAGCGCGCCCTCATCGTCAGCCCGCCCAAGGCCGGCAAGACGATGATGATGCAGGCCATCGCCAACGCGATCGCGGCCAACAACCCCGAGGTCCACCTCATGGTGGTCCTGGTCGACGAGCGTCCCGAGGAGGTCACCGACTTCCAGCGCACCGTCAAGGGCGAGGTCATCGCGTCGACCTTCGACCGGCCGGCCGGCGACCACACCACGGTGGCCGAGCTCGCGATCGAGCGGGCCAAGCGCCTGGTCGAGGCGGGCCGGGACGTGGTCGTGCTGCTCGACGGCATCACCCGCCTGAGCCGTGCGTACAACCTGGCGGCGCCCGCGTCCGGTCGGATCCTGTCCGGCGGTGTGGACTCGGCGGCGCTCTACCCGCCGAAGCGCTTCCTCGGTGCGGCCCGCAACATCGAGAACGGCGGGTCGTTGACCATCCTCGCCACGGCGCTGGTCGAGACCGGCTCGAAGATGGACGAGGTGATCTTCGAGGAGTTCAAGGGCACCGGCAACTCCGAGATCCGGCTGCGCCGCGACTTCGCCGAGAAGCGGATCTTCCCCGCCATCGACGTG
>Ga0210040_10007153_pt1 | contig 13660 bp, 12 predicted proteins | sample CryGeyCG12114_NA_FD_185462 | JGI IMG/M metagenome (GOLD analysis project Ga0210040, IMG submission 185462) | Groundwater microbial communities from aquifer - Crystal Geyser CG19_WC_8/21/14_NA (SPAdes) (version 2) | ecosystem: Environmental > Aquatic > Deep subsurface > Groundwater | place: USA... | reverse complement strand
CATGGGCCGCGATCGTGCGATTGCTCCTAGCCGGAGATCTTCCGTTCGCACTGCAGGAGCCCTGCTGGCGGCTCACGTCGTTGTTGCTTTCGCGTCATAGCCTCAGCGCGATTCTCGCGCTCCCGCCCGGCGGTGGCTCGACGGAGTATTCGCAGGCGGAGGCACATGAGGTGCTGAACCTGCCCGTCAAGCACGCAGATCGAATCGCGCATGCCCGGCTCCCAACGGACGGCGGCGGTGCTTGGCGGCTGAATGGAAAAATAGTCCACCATCTGGCGCGAGAGCGAATATCAAGGGCAGAGCTGATGGCTAGGACGGGACTGAGTGTGAAAACACTCGATGCCCTCATGCGAGCAAGGGGGATTCACGTAACCGGGCCGCTGGACTGTCGCCGCGACGTTGCTAGCCAACAGATCGCAGATCTGCTCTGTTAACTGTTGCAGAGCGGATCTTATCCGTTCTCTGCACAGCGACTGGAGCGGGCGAAGGGATTCGAACCCTCGACCCCAACCTTGGCAAGGTTGTGCTCTACCCCTGAGCTACGCCCGCTCTGGCGTCTTGGCCCGCACCGGAAACGGCGCTGGACTGTTGAGGAGGGCGCCTCTAGCAGCGGGTCCGGGGGGCTGCAAGCCCCGTTTGCAGGAAATCGCATCGGCTCGTTCCAACGGCGTGAACAAAGCGGGGTGCGTTGACCGTTCCGGGCGCGCGGCCTACCTCCCCCCGCATGACCGCGCCGACCATCCTGCTCGTCGAGGACGACCCCGCTCTTCGTACTCTCACCGCCCGCGCCCTGGGGGAGAACGGATTTGTCGTCCGCCCGGCCTCTGCCGCTCCCGAGATGTGGCTGGCCTTGGAGGCGGGGGCGGTCGACCTCGTGATCCTCGACATCATGCTGCCGGGCACCAGCGGCATCGACCTGTGCCGGGCATTGCGCCAGCGCAGCGACGTGCCGATCATCTTTGTGTCGGCCAAGGGCAGCGAAACCGACCGGGTGGTCGGGCTGGAGCTGGGCGCGGATGATTATATAGCCAAGCCATTCTCAACCCGCGAACTGGTGGCCCGCGTTCGCGCGGTGCTTCGCCGCCCACCGCTGGAAACGCGGGTCGGTGGCCGTGAGGAAGGCGTTCTGACGTTTGAAGGGTGGACGGTCAGCCTGCCGCGTCGCGCGCTGACGTCCCCGACCGGGGCCGCCGTTGACCTGACGGGAGCGGAATTCGACCTGCTGGTTGCGCTGCTCGACCATGCCGGCCGCGTGATCGCGCGCGAGCGGTTGATAGAGCTCAGCCGTACGCGCCTGGGCGACAGTTCGGACCGAAGCGTCGACGTGCTGGTCAGCCGGTTGCGGCGCAAGCTGTCGAGCGGCGGCCACCCTGCCCCGATCAGCACGGTGCGCGGCGTCGGTTACATGCTGTCCGCCCCCGTGGAGCGTCGTTGAAGCGCCTTTTGCACCGGCCGGTCGGCCTGCTGGGCCGTGTTGTCGCCATTCTGCTGCTGGCGCTGCTCTTTGAATTCGCGGCGTCCACCCTGCTGTACGAACGGGCAAGCCAGTTCTCCGTTCGTGACGACGAGGCCCGTCGCCTGGCCGAGCATCTGGTGATCAGTCGGCGGCTGGTCGCGGAACAGCCGCCTGCGCAACGGGCCGAAATGGCGTCGGAGCTCACCACCACGCGCTATGTCGTCGCGTGGAACGACCGGTTGCCCACCCCTCCCCCGATCGCCCCTGCGCTGGATGCAATGCGCCGACAGGTGCTTGCCTGGGAGCCGTCGCTGGCGGGGACGGACCTGCGGCTGCGGCTGACATCCCCGGGCCGCGGCGCGGTGGTGACGGGCGCCTTGCGGTTGCCCGATCGCACATGGCTGTATTTCCGCACTTTGGAGCCGATCACCGACCTGAACCTGGCGGTGGATCGCATCCTGCTCGCCCTGGTGCCCGCCGCGGCCCTGATGGTGCTTGGCGGTACGTTGGTCAGGCGTGCCCTGCTGCCCTTGCGCCGGCTTGCCGAGGCGGCGGACCAGGTCGGCAGCGGCGACGAGGTGCCGGTCAAGGAGAATGGCCCGGGCGAGGTGCAGCGGGTGATCATCGCCTTTAATCGCATGCAGGCGCGCATCCGGCGGCTGATTGCCGGACGAACACAAGCGTTGGCGGCAGTCGGCCATGATCTGCGCACGCCACTCGCCAGGCTGAGGCTGCGGGCCGAGGCGATCGAGACGCCCGACCTACGCGGCCAGATTACCCGCGACATCGAGGAGATGGATGCCATGGTCGCATCGCTCCTCGCTTTTCTGGGCGGAGACAGCGATCCCGAAACCCCGGTGCTGTCCGACTTGGCGGTGCTGTGCGCGACACTGGTCGATGACGCGACTGATCGTGGCCGTGAGGCGAGCTATCATGGTCCCGACCATTGCGAGCATGTTGTGCGCCCGATCGGGATCAAGCGTGCGCTCACGAACCTCGTCGACAACGCGTTGCATCACGGTGATCACGTGTGGGTGACGCTGGAGCCGCATTCGGACTTTCTGCAGGTCAGGGTGGAAGATGACGGCCCCGGCATCGCGGAAGACAAGCTGGAAGAGGTGCTGCAGCCCTTTGTCCGCCTGGATGTGGCACGCACGCGGGACACGGTCGGTTTCGGGCTCGGTCTGCCGATCGTCGTGCAGGCGCTCGCGGCGGAAGGTGGGCAGCTGCGCCTGTCCAACCGGGCCGAGGGCGGGCTGTGCGCGACGATCACCCTGCCGCGCTGACGAGAAACCATTCGTCACAGTCACGCGGCACCGCAGCAAACTGGCTCTGATATCCGGGTGGCTCCAGGCGTCCGTGTAGTCGCCTTTGCAAGGAGCCTTCCCCCGTGAACGAACTGATTGGCCGCGTCTTCCACTTCGAGAAGCAGGTCTTTCCGGAGGCCCAGGCACTTTATTCCAAGCTGGCCGCGGATGGACAGAGCCCCAAGGCGCTGATGATCAGCTGCGCTGATTCACGCGTCGTCCCCGAACACATCATGCAGGCGCAGCCAGGCGACCTGTTTGTCTGCCGCAACGCGGGCAACATCGTTCCGCCATTCATGGAGAACATCGGTGGCGTGTCCGCGACCGTCGAGTTCGCCGTGGTGGCGCTGGGCGTGCGCGACATCATCGTGTGTGGCCATTCCGACTGCGGCGCGATGAAGGGCCTGGCCGGTGATCCCGCCAAGCTTGCAGCGATGCCCAACGTGGCAACCTGGCTGCACCATGGCGCGGCTGCGCGTCAGGTGGTCGACAGCAGCTATCCCGAACTGGAGAGCGGCGAGCGCATCCACGCCATCGCCCTGGAGAATGTTGCCGCTCAGCTGAACCACCTTCGCACGCACCCCGCCGTGGCGGCCGGGATCGCGCGCGGTGAAATCGCACTGCATGGCTGGTTCATCGAGATCGGCGAGGGCAAGCTGCTCGCGCTCGACGGAGAATCCGGAAGCTTCCTGCCGATCGCCGAAGATCAGCCGCTTCCCGTCGCATTGCCCGCGGCCCAGCGCCGTGCTGCAACCTTTGCCGAGGCGGCGGAATGAGCGCCGCGGTCGCCCCGCTGAAGCCCGGCGTGTCGGTGCCACGGGTGTCACTGCTCGGGCGCGACCTGACGGCGTCGATCGTCGTGTTCCTGGTCGCGATGCCCTTGTGCATGGGCATCGCGGTCGCGTCCGGCGTGGCGCCGGAAAAGGGCCTGATCACCGGTATCATCGGTGGCCTGATCGTGGGCTTCATCGCTGGCTCGCCTCTCCAGGTCAGCGGTCCCGCCGCCGGCCTGGCCGTGATCGTGTTCGAGCTGATCCGTGATCAGGGGCTGTCCGCCCTTGGTCCCATCCTGGTCGCGGCCGGGTTGATCCAGGTCATTGCTGGCGTATTCCGGCTTGGCGGCTGGTTCAAGGCGATCAGCCCGGCGGTGGTCCATGGCATGCTCGCCGGCATCGGCGTGCTGATCGTTGTGGGCCAGTTCCATGTGCTGTTCGATGCCAAGCCGCTGCCAAGCGGATTGCAGAACCTTGCCGCAATGCCCGGCCGTATGCTCGGCCTAGACATGACCAACATCGCAGGGGCCGAATGGGCGTTCGTGGTCGGCCTGGTCACCATTGTTGCGATGATCGGCTGGGAAAAGCTGCGTCCTGCCTCGCTCCGGCTCGTTCCGGGCGCGCTGGTGGGCGTGGTCGCGGGCACGCTGCTAGCGGTTGCGTTGAGCCTTGAGGTGACCCGGGTCGCCGTGCCCGCGTCGATCGTTGCGGCAATCAGCGCGCCGGACGCCGGTTTCTGGTCGCGGTTCCTGTCGCCCGGCGTGCTTACCAGCGCACTCGCCATCGCTTTCATCGCAAGCGCTGAAACCCTGCTGTCCGCCGCCGCGGTCGACAAGATGCATGACGGCGTCCGTACCGACTACAACAAGGAACTGCGGGCCCAAGGCATCGGCAACCTGTTGTGCGGCTTTGCGGGCGCGCTGCCGATGACCGGCGTGATCGTGCGCAGCTCCGCCAACGTCCAGGCCGGCGCGGCGACGCGTTTGTCGACGATCCTGCATGGCGCCTGGATCCTGGGCTTTGTTGCGCTGCTGCCATGGCTATTGCGTGCGATCCCGATGGCGGCGCTGGGCGCCATCCTGGTCGTGACCGGGTTCCGCCTCGTCAACCTGGTTCATGTTCGCCACCTGGCGCGCGACCATGGGCTGCTGCCGCCGGTGATCTGGGCCGCAACGCTGATCACGGTTGTCACGGTTGACCTGCTGACGGGCGTGCTGGTCGGCATCGGCCTGTCACTCCTGGAGCTGGTGCCGCACCTGCACCGCCTGCGCCTGAAGGTGTCTGAGGAAGGAGAGGGCGAAGCGCATCGCGTGTCGTTCGCGGGAGCCGCGACCTTTGTGTCCATTCCCAAGCTGTCGGACACCCTGGATCGGGTGCCGACGGGCAAGGTGGTCACGCTCGACCTGACGAACGTTCCCGCCGTCGACCACAGCAGTGCGGAACTGCTGCGCGACTGGCTCGGCCGACGCCGCGCTGCGGGCGACCAGATCGAGGTCACGGGATCACCACGATCGCTCGCCTGATGTAGTCATCGTTCAGCAATCTTTCGTAACAAACACGCAACGGACGGGCAACCGTCCGTTGTTAGCGTTTGCAGCATCGGACCGACCGGCCCCGTACGAGCGGCTGGCACCCGGTTGCAGGAGGAGCCTCTTCCTTCCAACGGAGGTTCCGATGAAGCTTTTCCCGATCGCGGCCGTCGCGCTTTGTGCGTTCGCCACTCCAGTTTTTGCGCAAGATACCGCGCCGCCCAAGGACGTTACCGTCAGCGGTAGCGTCGGACTCGTCAGTGATTATCGTTTCCGCGGCGTGTCCCAGTCCGACGAAGAGGCCGCGGTTCAGGGCGGCCTGACCATCAGTCACAAAAGCGGCGTTTATGCCGGCGTCTGGGCATCCAACCTTGCCGGCTGGGGTACCTTTGGCGGCGCCAACATGGAGCTCGACCTGATCGGCGGCGTCAAGGTGCCGGTCGGCGGCGGCGGCACGCTGGATGTGGGCGTGACCTGGTATACCTATCCCGGCGGCGCGGATAAGACAGATTTTGCAGAGCCTTATGCCAAGCTGTCGGGCACGGTCGGGCCGCTCGGCCTGACGGCCGGTGTCGCCTATGCACCCAAGCAGCAGGCGCTGGGCAACTGGTACGCCACGGGTGCGGCCGCGGCGTCGGGCGTCTATACCGACACGGGCGACAAGGAAGACAACCTGTACCTGTGGGGTGACGCGGCCGCCGGTATCCCAGGCACGGGTGCCACGCTGAAGGGGCATATCGGCTATTCGGACGGCAACCCCGGCCTTGGACCCAATGGCACCAGCGTCGCGCCGACCGGCAAATATTGGGACTGGATGCTGGGTGTGGACTACGCGATCCGCGGAACGCCGCTGACCGTCGGCGCGGCCTATGTCGACACGGACATCAGTCGTCGCGAGTCGGCGTACCTGCTTCCGAACTTCTCCTCCACCAAGGACGGCGGGTCGATTGCGGGATCGCAGGTCGTGTTCTCGGTATCCGCAGCTTTCTGAGCGCTTTATCCCCGCCGCGCGTGCGATTGAGCTTGGCGGCGGGGGCTTAGGAACATTACTGGAACGACGGTGAGCGAATCACCGTCCTTGTTGCTGGCCCTACCCGCTTCGGTTGCCCCTTGTGGCGGGTCGAGGCGTAGGTGAGCGTGGCTGCGGCTGGTTCCCGCTACCTTGCCGTTACATTTCCCTGGCTGTCGGCCGACCGGCTGCGGCATACCCGTGCACATCTGTTTGCCGGACGGGTCGATCCCCCACCCGTCATCTTTGTCGAGGGCGCCGGCCGCACGTCACGGGTTGCCGCCATGGATGCCGCAGCGGCGCAAATCGGCATTGAGATCGGCATGGCATTGCCGAGCGCGAAGGCATTGGTGCCAGCGCTGGAAACATTTCCCGATGACCCCCGTGCCGATCTCGACTGGCTCGATCAGCTAGCCTTGGGGTGTGAGCGTTACACCGGAAATGTGGCGGTTTGTCCGCCAAACGCTCTCGTCCTACGTTTTGAAGGCGGCTTGGGTGACTTCCCGAGCGAACGCGCGCTTGCCGCCGACGTAGAGGACAGGCTGGCGCGCCGCCGCCTCCAGGTCCGCCAAGCATTCGCGAACACGCCTTATGCCGCGCAGGCTCTGGCCCGGTTCCCTGGCGCCGCCGCTCCCGACGAGGCCGGCGCGATTCGTCGTTTGCCGGTCGCCGCGCTCGACCTGGAGGACGAAGAGGCGGACTTGATGGCCGAAGCGGGACTGAAGACGGTGGGCGATGTCGCGGCGCGCCCGACGACCGCCATCAGCTCGCAGTTCGGCCGGCATGTTGTGGAGGCAGTTCGCCGCCTGAGCGCAACGGCCCCGTCCCCACGCCCAACTGCACCGCCGCCGCTCCGAGTGGAACGGCGAAGCACGCCACCATTGATGCGCATTGATGACCTCGCCTCGGCGGTATCGGACCTGATGGTTGAGGCTGGCATGTTGCTGGACGGCAGGCGGCAATTGGGCCGACGCTGGCAGTTGACGCTGTTCCGGGCGGACGGGTGCGCCCGGCAAAGCCGCACGGAGGGCGGGGCAGCCGCAGCGGTTACGGGCAGGCTGTTGGCCGGCCACGGCAATTCTTGCGGATCGGCTGACGAAGAACTCGGCTACGACCTGGTCCGCCTGGACGCGTTGCTGGTCGAGCCGGTGGGGGCAGGTGAGCTGTACACGGTCGCGGTGGGGCCACAGGCCGAGCCGGCCTTACCGCGCAAGAGCGGTACGGGCCGACGTGGGAGCGCGGAGCCGTCCCAGCTGGCGTTGTTCGCCTCGACCGAGCCGCCGGTTGCGCCCCCGGCTGCGTACCCGAGCACCATGGCCGAGCAACCGATTCACCTGTTTGACCCGCCCCAGCGCCTGGACGCGGTGACGGCCGATATTCCCGTTGGCACGCCCACCAGCTTTCGCTGGCGTCGCCGGCATCATGAGGTCGCCCGTGCCGATGGGCCGGAGCAGATTGCCGACCATCGCGCCCGTCGCGGCCTGCCGCCCCGCACACGGGATTATTACCGATTGCAGGATCGGCGGGGGCGGCGGTTCTGGATCTTTCGGCAGGTTGGCGAGGACGAACAGTTGCAGTGGTTCGTCCACGGGCTGTTCGCCTGATCCCGAACGGAGCCCTCGTACGAAACCGCTTGGCGCTGCGCCACGACGCCCCCACATAGCCAGCAACTGACAGGAGCTCATGATTTGGCCACGCTAGGCATGTCCCCCGCCGAAAAGACCGCTGTGGAGGAGTTCCGCCGCGACGTAGTCGAACCGTCGATGACCAAGCTGGTCATTATCGATTTCTGGGCCGAATGGTGCGGGCCGTGCAAGGCGCTGAGCCCGGTGCTGGAGAAGGTCGCGGCCGCTTATGCCGACAAGGGCGTGGTGCTGGCCAAGATCGACACCGACAAGAACCAGTTCATCGCCAGCCAATTCCAGATCCGCTCGATACCAACGGTGTACGCGATGTTTGGTGGCCAACTGGTTGCCGACATGACGCAGGCGCGTACCGAATCGCAGCTGCGCACGATTTTGGACCAGCTGCTCCGGCAGTTGCCGATCCAGTCGGAAGCGGCGGATGCGGAAGCCGAGCTCGAGCCGCTGATCGCGATGGCCGAGCAGGTGCTGGAGGAAGGCGACGCCGTCCGCGCCCTTTCGATCTTCGACCAGCTGGCGGAGATGGCGCCGGAGAACCCCGTTGTGGTCGGTGGGCGGCTGCGCGCGATGGTTGCCGCTGGCGAGCATGACGCGGCAGAGGCGCTGATCGCCACGCTGACGCCCGAACTGGCCAAGGATCCCGGCGTGCAGCGCGCACAGGCCGCGCTGGCACTCGCCCGAAGTGCGCAGCCGGTTGACGACCTGGCGGGGCTTGCCGCCCAAGTTGCAGCGAACCCGGACGACCATCAAGCGCGGTTCGAGCTGGCCAATGGGCAGATGGCGGCTGGTGATCGTGACGGGGCGGCCGACAACCTGCTCGCCATTATTGCCGCTGATCGCGAATGGAACGACGGCGGCGCGCGCACCCAATTGCTCAAGTTGTTTGAGGTGGTCGGCCTGATGGACCCATGGGTCGCCGCGCAACGGCGACGCCTTTCGGCCGTTCTGTTCGGATGACCGACACGACCCGCCTGTCGATCTTTCCCTTGCCGGGCGCCCTCTTGTTTCCGGGGCTGTTCCTGCCGCTCCACATTTTCGAGCCGCGCTACCGGGCGATGGTGTCTGATTCGATGGCGCGGGATCGGCGGATCGGGATGATCCAGCCGCGCGAGGATGGCGAAAAGCCGGCGTTGTACGATGTCGGCTGTGTCGGGCGCATCGCCGAGGTGGAGGCGATGGAGGACGGCCGCTACAATCTGGTGCTGGAGGGCTTGTCGCTGTTTCGCTTGCGGCGCGAGCTCGATGTCACGACGCCGTTCCGCCAGATCGAGGCCGAGCTGATCGCAAGCCCTGCCGACGAAACGCTGCCGCTTGCCCATCGATCATCGTTGGAGCTGGAGTCGCGCCGGTTTGCGGACGCCCATGGCTATGCGGTCGACTGGGATGCGGTGTCCCGGCTGGATGACGAGAACCTCGTGAACGGCATTGCCCAGATCGCGCCGTTCGACATCGCGGCAAAGCAGGCGCTTTTGGAGGCACCGGGCATTGAGGCGCGTGCGGACCTGCTGGTGCAGTTGATGCACTTCTTTGGCCGGCATGACGGCGAGGACAGGGTGACGCTGCAATGACGCGGCGGCGGGGGCGGCGGCACGGGGCAGCGATGGCGGTCTGGTTCTTCTTCGCCAACCTGTTCGAACCGCGCAAGGCAGCGGCAATTGAGCATCTCGATACCGCCAACCGTATCGGGTCGGAAGCCGAGCGGCGGCGCGCAACGGCTGCGGCGCGGCCGGAGCCGCTGCTATGAATACGACTCTTGATCCCTGGCTGCTGGAGCGACTGGTCTGCCCGGTAACTCGCCAGCCGCTCCGCTATGACGAGGCAGCGGGCGAGCTGGTGTCGGAAGCGGCAGGGCTCGCTTATCCGATACGCGACGGCGTGCCCGTCATGCTGGTCGAGGAAGCACGCCCGCTCGGCGGTTAGGCAAGCGAGCCCTCCAGCAATCGCGGCAGCGATCCCGTCTCGCCGCGAGCCTCTGCCATGAACCTGTTCTTGAGCGGCGGCAGCGTGTTGACCGCCGAGATGCCGAACCGGCGCACGGCACTCGGCAGGCGGCCGGGAATGCCGAACAAACGGGTCAGGGTATCGGTGGCGAAGGCGACAGCGAAGGTGTCGAGGCTGCGCCAGCGGCCATAGCGTTCCAGCAGGGCCGCATCGCCCAGGTCCAGGCCAAGCCGCTTTCCGTCCACCAGCACCTCCGCCAGCGCGGCAACGTCGCGGAATCCGAGGTTCAGCCCCTGCCCCGCGATCGGGTGAATGCCGTGGCCGGCGTCGCCCACCAGCACCAGCCGTTCTGCGGTCAGCCGCGCGGCGTGGTGGAAGCCCAACGGATAGCTTGCGCGCGGACTGGGCGCCGAAAGCGGCCCCAGAAAGCCGCCCATGCGCTTCTCCGCTTCGTGCAGGAAGCCACGATTACCAAGCTTCATCAGCCCCGCGGCTTCCGCACTCGCGACCGTCCAGACGATGGCCGACCTGTGGCCGATCTCATCATCGGGCAATGGCAAGAGGGCGAACGGGCCGGCGGGGTAAAAGATCTCGTACGCCGTGTTATCGTGCGGCCGAACATGGTGGAACGCGCCAATGGTCGCGGCGTGATCGTACCGCCATTGGGCGACGGTGATCCCCGCCGCCTGCCGCGTCGGGGAGTTTCGGCCCTCTGCCGCGACCAGTAGCTGCGCGCGCACGACCTCGCCCGAGTCGAGAGTGACGGCGACACCTGCCGGACCACGGTCGACATCGACCGCCCGGGTGCGCATCCGCAGGTCGATGTTCGCGGCGCCGCTGACTGCTTCGAACAAGGCGGTTCGCAGGCGCTTGTTCTCGTACATCACGCCCAGCGCACCGGTGTTCGGGTCGGGCACGAAGTCGAGCCGACCGGGCTCCAATCCGTCAGAAACCCGGATCCGCTCGATCGGGCAGCCATGCCCGGCAAGGGCCGTGCCGAGCCCGATCGCGTCCAGCATGCGGCCGCTGGCGCTCGCCACGGCCGAAGCGCGTCCGTCAAAGCCGGGCGCCAGCGTCACCGCCGGGTCGGCCGGATCGATCACCGTTGCCGATAGCCCATGCGCATCGAGGGCCAGCGCCAGCGTAGCCCCGACCAGGCCACCGCCCAGAATGATCACGTCGTTTGTTGTCATGGCGCTCAATCTACCCCTCCGGCCGCGCTCTGCCAACGCCGCCACCTTGACGCCGGACCAGCCGGGCGCAATGATTTCGGCTGGTTTTCCACAAGCATCGGGATTTTGGACACATGGCGAGCCGCGCGCAGCCAGCGCTCTGGCGCGAAACGGTCAAGGCGGGGGCGGTGCGCTCCGGCGCGCTCGCGCTGTCGGTCGCGATCTTTGCACTGACCCTGTTCCTGGTGATCGCGCTCGCCAGCTACCGTGCGAGCGATCCTGCGCTCAATACCGCGGCAGGCGACGTGGTCGGCAATCTTGCCGGCGCACCAGGGGCGTGGATCGCCGACGTGCTGTTGATGCTGTTCGGCCCCGCTGTTGCGCTGCTGCTGCCGATCGGGCCGATTGTGGGCCTGCGGCTGTGGCGGGACCAGCCGGTCGGTCGATGGGCGCGCATGTTGCGCGGCGCAACTCTGGGCGTGGCGCTGATGGCGATCGCGCTGTCGTTCGTCTCGGATGCGGCGGTGCTGGCCCTGCCGGCGGGTTGGGGCGGCGTGGTCGGGATCGCCGCAGCCGACATGGCCCATTGGGCGCTGTCCTTCGCCGGCCAGCCAATGGCAGAGCTGTGGGGCGGGCGCTTGCTCGGCTTGATCGCCGGGGTCGCGGGCGTGATCGTGTGGGCGCGCCACCTGGAACTGGAAGTGCGCACGCCAAGCTTCCGCCGCCGAGCCGCGGGTGAAAGCCCCGCCCCGATCGACGATCGTGACGAGCCCCTGACGCTGATGCGCCAACCAATCGAGGCGGCCCCGCGTGCCGTGGCCGCGCCCGATCCGCGCCCGGCCCCGGTCATTGCCGATCGCCAGGTTGCGCCCTCCGCCGCCAAGCCCAAGCAGCAGGGCAAGCTGGACCTGCGCGATACCTACAAGCTGCCGACGCTTGACCTGCTGACCGCCGCGCCGCCGGCGCCAAAGGCTGCGATCGACAAGGCGGCGCTGGAGCGCAACGCCCGCCTGCTCGAAAGCGTGCTGGACGACTTCAAGGTGCAGGGCGCGATCACGGAGGTTCGCCCAGGCCCGGTCGTCACAATGTATGAGCTGGAGCCAGCCCCCGGGATCAAGGCAAGCCGTGTCGTGGCGCTGGCCGACGACATTGCCCGCAACATGAGCGCCGTTTCCGCGCGTGTTGCCGTGATCCCCGGCCGCAACGTGATCGGCATCGAGCTGCCCAACGCCAAGCGCGAAGCGGTGTCGCTGCATGAGCTGGTCGGCTCACAAAGCTTTGAGGATCAGTCCGCTGCGCTGCCGCTGATCCTGGGCAAGAACATTGCGGGTGACCCGGTGATCACCGACCTGGCGCCGATGCCGCACCTGCTGGTCGCGGGTACCACCGGGTCGGGGAAGTCGGTGGGCCTGAACTGCATGATCCTGAGCCTGCTGTACCGGCTGACGCCGGACCAGTGCCGGCTGATCATGATCGATCCCAAGATGCTCGAACTGAGCATGTACGACGACATCCCCCACCTTCTCTCCCCTGTCGTGACCGACCCCGCAAAGGCGGTCCGCGCGCTGAAATGGGCGGTGGAGCAGATGGAGGACCGCTATCGGCAGATGTCGTCGGTGGGCGTCCGCAGCCTTGCGGGCTTCAATGAAAAGGTTCGGGCCGCCAAGACCAAGGGGCAGCCGCTCGGCCGTCGCGTCCAGACCGGCTACAATCCCGAGACGGGCAGCCCGATCTACGAAACCGAGCAGCTTGAATATGACGTGCTGCCGCAGATCGTGGTGATCGTCGACGAGCTTGCCGATTTGATGATGACCGCCGGCAAGGAGGTCGAGTTCCTGATCCAGCGGCTGGCGCAAAAGGCGCGTGCCGCCGGTATCCACCTGATCATGGCAACGCAGCGTCCGTCGGTGGACGTCATCACTGGCGTCATCAAGGCGAACCTGCCGACCCGCATCTCCTTCCACGTCACCTCCAAGATCGATTCCCGTACGATCCTGGGCGAGCAGGGCGCCGAACAGCTGCTGGGTCGTGGCGACATGCTCTACATGCCGGGCGGCAAGGGCATCGTGCGCGTTCACGGCCCCTTCGTCTCCGACGACGACGTGCGCGCGGTGGCCGATTACTGGCGGTCGCAGGGCACCCCGGATTATATCAGCTCGGTGACGGAGGAGCCGGAAGAGAGCTTCGAACTGGAAGGCGCGCCGACCGGTGAGGACACCGCGGAAGACCAACAATACCGTGCCGCCATCCAGCTCGTCTGCGAAAGCCGCAAGGCGTCGACCAGCTGGCTGCAGCGTCAGTTGCGAATCGGCTACAATTCCGCCGCCCGCTTGATCGAGCGAATGGAGAAGGATGGAGTGGTCGGCCGTCCGGACCATGTCGGACGCCGCGAGGTGCTGCGCGATGCAGAAGGGCACGCGATCTAAGGCGGGTTGGGAACGCGAAAGCGGGATCGCTGCCGCACGCCTGCGCGCAGCGCGGGCAGTTCACCACCCATTCAACCCCGTTCAGCCAGCGAGTGGCCGATGATCCGTACTGTTCTTTCCATTGCCGCAATGGCCGTCGCGGCGCCGGTCGCTGCCCAGTCCCAGGGTGACCTGCAGCTCGTCCAGCGTCACCTGCAGGGGCTGACGACGATGACGGCGACGTTCAGCCAGACCGATCGCGCGGGCAAGACGCTGACCGGAACGCTGTCCCTCAAGCGGCCGGGCAAGGTACGTTTTCAATATGAAAAGAGCGTGCCGATCCTGATCGTGGCCGATGGCGGGGCGCTGACCTTCATCGATTATTCGGTGCGGCAGGTGCAGCGCTGGCCGATCAAGAACTCGCC
>Ga0210040_10007152_pt1 | contig 13660 bp, 5 predicted proteins | sample CryGeyCG12114_NA_FD_185462 | JGI IMG/M metagenome (GOLD analysis project Ga0210040, IMG submission 185462) | Groundwater microbial communities from aquifer - Crystal Geyser CG19_WC_8/21/14_NA (SPAdes) (version 2) | ecosystem: Environmental > Aquatic > Deep subsurface > Groundwater | place: USA... | reverse complement strand
ATGATGTTGATTGATGATTCAATTTGCGATTGCAAGTTGGTGAACAGAGAAAGACTAGCTGATGAGACTACCGAAAAACGATAAAAACCCCTAATTATTATTACTGGTTTTTTGTAATATTAATATCAATAATTCCTTATAACCCGGCTTCGTCGTAATACCCTCTTGCTGAGGTTTATTTTTGTCTTGTGGACGTTTCAGTCCACACGTCACAATCACCATATGAGAGTGGATGGTGCTGTACAAAAAGCTAAAAAAGAGGCTAAAAATACAACGTCAATCATTGTCAACGAATCAGATCGCACTTGAAAACATGCTGGGAACCAATTTCAATCGCATTTTGCAAACACCCTAAAGTTATAAATAATAAAACCAATAAACCCATAACATATACACGTGCAAAACTTGTATGCCCAGTTGGCTCAAAAGGACATCTTTTTCATATTTATGTTAATTGTTTACGATCACGTTGCACACTCTACGCTTACATTCGGGACACCATAAAGTTCCTAGCTTATCTTCCAATTTCTAATGACTTGTGACACATACAGTAACTAACTAACTAACCTATAAACTACCTAAACCTTACCGTATAATATTTCCATCGAAAATTCCATAATAAGTCCCTATAAACCTATTTACCACAGAAATGTAAATTGCTTGGCCCATGCTGACACGTCACCATTACCCTACATTAATAAGATTACTCGGTGAGCATACATTTCTCCCCCATGTGAGAAATTTAGGATGAAAATGAAATAAGAAAAGTTTGTTCCTAAAACTGAAACAAAATCTCAATATGCGGCATAGCCACCACATTAAAGGATACAATTTATATCATGTAGTTGTGCGCTCACAGCCTGTATAGGACAAAGTATACACTTTCCATCTACAGCTTATTATTACAGTACACACAGTGCCTGAGAATACCCCAGAGGAAAATAACATTACCCTTGTAGTTTCACTTGAGCTCACACTCATCAATCACATTGGTCAATAAAAGTTTCTCCCTTAGAGATGCTGTCGTTTCCAGATACGCTTACATTATTATTTGCCTAGGCTTTCTTCTCACCACACCAAAGCTGAGTTTTCGGGACGATAAGTAGTCTTCTTTTCCAACTAAGTAAGTTGCTATAGCTATTGATGGTCAACGGCCGTATATGAGCTGACTTTTGATCTTACTTTATCAATCACAGGTTATGTTTTCACTTACCATATTTCTATGCATCATAATCGTAGTGCATGCGTGTTCGGCTGTAGATGTTGGTTTGCTTGATCACTATAAATGATAGTTTTTTCTTCGGATACTGTATGCATGGTGGGTACAAAAAATATGAAGGGAGTGAAAATGATATTTTCACGTGGCACGTACGACCATATATCGTCTGTTGGACCATTATAACCTTTCACCTTGATTTGCAACCACACATGGGTGCTAACTCACTCACGTGGGTAATAAATTGCTTTCTTTCTCTACGGTGTCTAAAATCGTAAATCATAAACATGCCATCCAAATCGTATCAGGTTTTAAATTACAGATCATCTTTTACGGGAACTTTTCTTTACCGGGGTTTGCAACCAACGGATGAATCTTTGGTTTTGTCAGGGATGGAGAATACTAATAGCAAAAATTTGAGTTGAATATTATTTAAGTTTTCGTGTTTCGAACTTGAAAAGAATACTAACTTAACGAATATGTGAAAGTTTGTTTGCTGAAGATTCTACTAAAACTGCTTTTCTATTATATCCAGTATCGTCATGTTTTGTGCAAAATGTAAGATTAACGTTCTCTGTCCTTTCACATAGTACTTGAAAATAATGATGCGCCACAAAATTTAGCAGACGTCACTGTAATTTTCTTCATATATTTTCTATATATTCCGACTGGTATACGTAGTTTCTATTCACAAAGCGGTTTTAATTCATGACCTTCCAATCTGGTCAAGTGAGCAAACCGAAAAAGCAAACTTACTGGTCATTTCCTCAATAATACAAAATACTACTGGCACTTTTATATCTTGATAATTCCTAGAATCTATCTATATTCATGATAATCATATGAAAAAAGTCTGCCCAATGCAGGGAAAGGAAGCACTCAAATTGAGAGAGCAGACTCTTGTCAGCAAAAACTTTTCAATTCATATTTTAAGCGAAGTCTTTTCCTTGTGCTCAACTTGTAAACTATTTGAGCATAACAATCCTTCTGGTTGCTTGCGTAGATAGAAAGTCTCTGATATTCGAATAGTTGTACCAAACATAAACTTCGTTAACCAAACGGAACGAGAAGAAGTTGCCTATCTTTGGTCATACTACACTCCGAAGTCGGCAGAGTAAAGTAGAGCACAACGAAAATCCATTATTACCCCCATTATCAATCCTGAACTAATGTCTTGAATTGGCTATATATCCCTTATCATCATCCATCCTACTTGCTTCAACGATCACACTTTTAACAACTTTTATGCCCCTCATAGCATTTCCCATCTGGAGCAGATTTGCAAATCTAATGATATAACCCACAAGACAATAGAAACCATTACACAAACATGGGAGTTAAAGGAACTTCGAACTAAATAACTAACGAAATATAATGTTTTGTACTCATATTAAAGAAATGCTTGCCTACCTAAAGTTTTAAGTAGTTCCTTAGGACTTGTCTTGAGCCACGTATTCTTATAGGAGAAAGTACAGTATGCACTTCTATAACAAAAGTTGAAACAAAAACACGGGAAATGGTTAGTTAGTGAGCTGAATTTAATAACCAGACTTCTGACCAAAAACAAGTTTTTCTCCCTTCAGGACATCTGCAAGAGACGAATTAAGAGATGACCCTTCGCGTAGACCATTCGTTTTCATTAGATACAATAAGATTATTAAATTATGAGGCGGGGGCAAGTTGACACCGGGGGTTTGTTAAGGAATCACTCGGCATTATTGCTACACTGTCGACTGTCATGCTTTGGGCACAATAGTACCCTAGTAAATGAATTTTTCTGGATACATTGATCCAGTCGCTCCTGGAGCCAACTGAACGCAGTTAGTTAGAAAAGAACATTCAGCTTGTTAGTTGCTTAATGCAATTACTCAGTTATTTGTGTATATGGGTGTGATATTATTGTTGGGGGGATTGGCATATGCTGAGCAAATAAAGAGATAGCCAGTCTTGATTGGATTGAGTTTGCTTGAACATTCACTTTATGCATTTTACTGTATGGATCAATTGGAGCGTTTTGGGTTCATGTTAAAACAATGAGGGATTGATTATATCGGTTGATTTATGAGTATTTTGTAGTATTTTAACATCTGGATGGCAGCTTAGTAACTTTCTGTGACAGATTTCTGACTTCTGACTGCCGAAAGTTCCGATCTATTGAGATATACTAAACACTTGTTTTAGACAAGAAAAAAAAGCTTGGCGTCTAATTAGGACATTTTGGGATTGTTTCTGAATATTAGATGTTGTTTTCTATTACTACAAGTTTTTAATAAGTTTGGATCTCGGTCTAATTGTACTAAATCTACCAAAAAATATATATTTTGGTCAATAGAAGACTGACGAGCTAAAATGTTTTCCTTTCCTGTCAAAATTACTCATAAGTTACTTACAAGTTACTTTAGTGCCTCAAGTTCGCTTACTTACTTTATTTAGCCTCGTCCTCGTCAGTTTCTTGTAATCAACCAAACCTGTCAAAAGTGCATGCCACCTCTTTACTGCTGAATGTAAGCGAGGTAAAATATTTATTGTAAACTGAGTCAGAAAATGGTTACACGACATTTTCGCAACCTATTGCTACCCAACAAGACTTAAGACATGAAGTCGGTCACATAAAATGTGGAACATGGGAACTATGGACTTCCGTCCAGCTCCCAGTGCTGTCAACCAAATTAAAGTACTCTGTGAATCCAAGGAGGAGGCTAGTAGGGACTAACTAACGTAAGCAACGTGAGAAGACGACTAAAAATGGTCACGCAAAAATAAGTACTCAAGACGCTGTAAGCACTTCATACATGGTCCAACTCCTTCAAATGACTTTTACCGTCCATTCACTAGACCATAAAGTTCTTTCGGGGTTCTTGAAATCTCATTGGGAACTTCTTGACCCGGGTTGGTTATTTCCCTGGGTCCAATCCCGTGTCCCAAATGCCCATTGAGATTAAATATTTTAAGACACTACCTTTTTAGTACTCATGTCATAAAAGAAATTGGATCAGCAAGGTACAATGTGCTCTCCAACACACTATAGTGATTCTAAGGTGGAAAAAGATGAAAGCGATTTTACGAGCTTGTGATGATGACAACAAAAACTACTACAGTGCTATTACCCCCGCACTTTTATGCCACTTAACAACCCTTGCGTTGGTGATGATTGCGTATCAGACACAAAATTATAACATACAACCACTATAATCGCCATGATTACTACAAGTATCATTTACATTGCAGCATCTCTCCAGATTTACAAGTATTACAGCCCAAATGTCAACTTTTCTCTTCACAACCCTTGGCTGTAAGTGCGAATTAGAAAGTTGAGACGTGCTATAAGTCTTGCAAAGATTAGCTAGTGTAGCAAAGATCTTGGAACCATGTCGCAATAAATAAGTAGTAGAATCCACATCAGACAATATCTCTCTATAATGAGTGTTCAAAGTCGCACTTCTTTGCGACTTAAGTTACATTCGGAAACCATATTATTGCCTTTGAATTGCTTTTACTGCTCCTCGGTTTTCATGGATACTTTTGACTTCATAGTTGCCTGCGTCTACCGGTTCTGGGATTTCGGGGAAAACAGATACTTTACATTATAGAATAATAATAATACACACGAAAAGAAAAGGGGATAAGGAAGTGGATGAGCACATAAAGGAACTTTATATATTCATTCTGATACATTCTGATCTGATGTTCCGCACTTACACTGCTCCATAAGTAAAGGACAAAACCACTTTTGGCACAGTGAGAAGAAGACATACGGGTACTTAAACATTTACGCATGAAGAAATACTAACATATACAGTAGCACTGTTGTATGTATGTTCAATTTTGAGCTTGTAGATGCATATTACATGCGTATATGTGAGAGAAAGGCTAAAGGATGGAGTGAAAGAAATCATTCTTAGTCCCTAAGACTGGAAAACAACATGGAGGAGCACTTTTGGCATAGTTTCATCGCATTTGTCTCCTTTCGTGTTTCAAGCAGCGTATACAGTGCATGGAGATAAAACCAAACGAATTATAAGTTGGATGCATGCATTCACATTAAAGTTTGCGTAGACAATGCTATGGGCTAGTGTATTTTGCATCGCACACAAGTCTTATTTTTATGCAATCATCTGACCTGACTGTTACTGGCAAAGATTACTGCTTGAGTCCTTTTTGTTTGCATGGTAGAGCAAAAAATGTCGCCTTTTGAACTTTTTTCCCTTAGTAATTTATTGCTGGTGAATACGAATAAACTCGTAAAACAAAACCGTTGTGATTACTGAATGCTCTTAAAATGAATTTTATTTTTCGCTTGTAATTTGCTTTTCAGCTGAGGTTTCTGTTTGTTGGGATAGCCAAAACAGTGTTTTTTCTGAAATGAAATGTATAACGAACAAATTTTAATGAAAGGATCTGAAGTGCATACTACAAACGACGCTTTAGAACAGAGATATGTTGCACCATCTAGTGGATGTAAATTGCAACTAACAATGAGGTCCATCATAAACGTCAGACGCTAGAGATGTTCAGAGTCAAACAAAGGAAACTCCGTCCACTCACTCTCGGCTCAGGTATAAAATCATGCATGGGTTCCGTATAAAATGAAAAGCGCAAAATATTTGCTCACTTGACTCAGTAATGATTTAAACACAATTTTATTGCAAAAATTATAGCAACATATTTCCATACGTTCACAAAGATAACTAATCACTCTTAATCATTGCTTCACCATTTAATTTCGAGTCAAATACATAATATTTTGAGCATAATGATTGATTAACACGGACTAACCTCCAAAATTAGTCAGTGAATCATCCACATCAGCGTAAGGCTCATACGATATCAATTTTAAAGCTAAAGAATTTAACCCTGGTGCTGTCGAGATAAACAAACCAATAAGTATAGTCTAGCTTAAATAGGATTTGGCGTAAATATAATAATGACGCAATGGAAAAAGAATTAAAGATTGATATACGACACAGATACACAAGGTAACAATGATAAGGGTGATTCTGGTCAACCAAATCACACAAAAATGTGTGATAAATCTTTTGACTAAAGAATACATTATACAGTTATTGATTAGTCAAAAAATTAAATATTGGTGTACAGCGCCGATAACTATCAGTTTAGGCAGGTCGGTAACTTATGCACAGTAAAGATGCCACTCAACATTTCTTTGCATCACAAATTCATAATGTCGGTCTAAACCGATTGATAATTAGATGATAAATTTAAAATACACAAAAATTACTTGCCATTCACCGCGGTCTTTCCAAATGCCGTCGTTTTCAAGGTTTAAAAATTACTCCGGTCTTAACTAACAAACTGTACATCTCGATCTCATTGTCATTTAACTTATGTCAATTAATTAACCCCGTTATTTTGCTGTTGCTTAATCATATCCTCCCATCGGGAAACCAAAGCGGATTTTTTTCGTTTCAAAGGTCTTGTTACTGCCCGAGAAACGCCTTCACTTTCCAATACGTCATAAGTACTTCCGCTGAGTCCTCGGTTTCTCATCCTTCCTAAATTATTGTCTGATTTATCCGAATCTTCAGTGCTGGTTGTAGGCTTACTCCCATCTACTTCGGTTTCCTTTGCTTTAATTTTTTCCTGCTGAGGCGTTTTGGATTTTTCTACCAATACTATCGGAGACTCTTCTTCCTTTTCAGGCCGAGACAAATTTGGCGTCGATTTCCATCTTGATCGCAATTGAGACAACTCTACATAATAGAAATTATTCAAATCATGATGCGAATTTACAACTCAACATGTCGGGAGCCACAAATCATCACAAAGCAACTCAACTCATCAGTGTAGTAAATATAAAAGCATCATTAAAATAGCTTTTTCATTGGCTGGTAGCAAACTTCAAATATGACGCTATAAATTGCGCATGCGCAATGAAGCTTATTACAACTCTACAACTCATATTTGTGGCAAGTTGGCTTGATGAGTCAGTTTTGTTTTAGCACCGTTGTAGAATCTAGAATCACTCAATTTATTAATTTTTGCAAAATTTTACCTTTTTCGCGTTCAGCCATCTCTTTAAATTCTTTCTGGATTTTATCTTCTGCAGTGACATACTTTCGTCTTGGTTTTGGCTCTTCATCTACTTTTTTCTCGACCGACTCGACTGATTCTTCCGGTCTCTTATCTTCTGGAGTGTTTTCAATTGCTGCAATTTCCGTTTTTTCTAGTCCTTCCTGAATTTGTGGCTCCAACCGTTTGCCAATGCTAAAGTTAACGCTGGTCTTTAGTAAGTATCGCTCCATCGAACTGAATTGTGGTTTAAAAATCCCAGCTGAAAGAGGAGGCGATGTGATTCCATTGTCACTGCAAATGGATGGAGAGCGAACTGGAGTACTTGAGGGGGAAGTGACCGAAGTTACTGACGTCTTTCTCGTGTTTGCAAATCCAGCTGGAGAAAAAAATCTTGCCGTGCTAGATGGTGATGGGGACTGCGATATTTTGGGGAGACTGGACAAACGAGTCAGTGGTCTCTTTCCTTGTGATGGAAGAATATTTCTTTCTGAAGCTGGAATGTCAATATCAGGTAAAATTGGTGACTTTGCGGCATTTTCTTCAGAGCTTTCCTTCTTTTCCTCTTTTTCTTCTTCGTCAACTGACTGTAAATAATCATCAATTAAATTTTAATATGGATTCATGCAAAATACTTACGTAGTATCTACTTTAATTTTCTAACACCTCATACCATCGATCGAACGCTGTTCAAACTCTTCAACCGACCCTCTTTGTGAAGTTCTTTTTCCCTGTTAATGGTCTCTTCAATTTCTTTCTTGAGTCTTGCCGTAGCCATCTCATATTGGATGTCCTTAGATCCGCCATTTTTATTGTCACTGCCTTTGTGGTCCGAATGTTCTTCGTCTATCTCGTTCCTGGATTCCTCCTCTGCAACTTCTTCATTTTTGGTTGAAATAGTGGATTCTTTTCGGTTTTCAAAAACATCGTCTTCAATGGCAGGTAAATTTTCCACAACCTTAGCAGGCTTTGGCATTTCTTTTTGTGGTTTTTCGGCTGTTAAATCTATACTTTCTCGCGATAAAAGCCTTTTGAGCTTGCGGAAATCTTCTTCTCTCTCACTCGCTATTCTGATTTCTCGTTCTACCGATGATTCGGTCGCCATGCTGTATTTAAATATGTACAAAGAATAATTATTAGCTAAAGCTAATTGAAGTTGATTATTAAAGCGTAAAAAAGAGGCTAATTTAAATTCTTACCTGAAAGTTGCTGGTTTTTCATCTTCCTCTACAAGAGGTCGTACTAAAGATGGAGTTCTTCGCACGGCTTGTTTTCGAGTTGAAACTGCATTCTTCTCATTGATTTTGTTTTCTTGATTCTTTTCCTTCTCTATCACCTCGGATAACTTCTTTTCCTCTGCTACATTTTCAATGATTTCTACTTCTTCATTCTTCTCTTCAACTTTTCCCAAAGTATCCGATTCTGGAGACGGGGTCTGTGGACCAGCACTTCTTGGTCGATCCGATGGTGTAGCACTTCCAGAAGAATTTGAAGTTCCTGTCAAAGACTCAAAGTCTACTGCAGAGTCACTATTGTAATCCTCTTCAGAGCAAGCTTCAGCAGTCTCCTCTACATTCCTGACATTTTCTATTTTCTGTCCACCACTTTTCAACTCCTGTTCTCTCATGTGTAACTCAGAAATTTCCGAATTTATCATGTCCAAGACGGTATTAGCCTTTTGTTTCAATTCTGTTTCTGGAATGTTCCGCTGCGATTGCGAAAAAGTAAGAGGAGACCTGTAGTGAATTCCATCATTTCCATTTTTCTCACCCATGCCAATTCCGTGATCCGGGGAAGGGGAATCATTGTGAGAATCATTGTCGCTGGAATTGTCAGTTATCTGGAACGAGTCAAATCCACCATCTTCATCTTTGTCTTCAACATCAGGTTTTTCGTCATGAACGTCTTGAATGGACTTTTTGTGCAAGTTATTATGATCTTCAAGAAGCTTGATTGCCAAAGTAGTACTCATATTGTTGGTCTCCTCTTGAGAGTTCTCTAGTCGCATACGATTTTCCCAATATGATTTGGTGGCTTCTTTGTTCTTGATTATCGAGTTGAAATCCACAGTGTCTTGTTCTATTCAACAACAATTATTATTACAGTTTAGAACCCCAACATAGCGGCAGATTATGAAACGCTCAATGAGTTATTACTGTACACAAAAAACTTTCAAGTAACAGCATAATACTACTACTACTGCACAGGCAGTTTATAATATTACTGTGCCTACTGCAAGTAAGTAATGAAAGCATGGTGAATTAAATGAAATTGTGTTGCCTACATTCATGGCTTAATGGGTTGTTGCCTTATTTTGCTACAAATCATTATTGTGTTATTTGGCCCAGTCAACTATTAGAGACAATTCAGTGAGCAAAATCAATGTGAAACGCACTTGATTCCTATAATGAATTCGAGGGGATTAGATACATGAACACGAAGAGTCAAGGATAGCGAATCAAATCAACGGTGGTTAGTTAGTTAGAAGCTAATAAGATTTCCTTGGCTGAGCTCAAAGTGCATCATCTGGAAATGGAGGGATTCTTCCCAAAATGGTGGTGAATACACTACCATGCATGTAATACTATACTTTGATATTTATACTGACTAAGTAATTTTATGCGAAGCCGAACAAGTATAATCTGAAAAGTTTTCTGCAGTAGTGTGCATTCTAGAATAATTTCATGGGAACAATCTAAAAATATTTTTGGAAATGTGATGCGTGTAACCACTAAGTGCAACCATTGCGAATATAATCAAGTTTCAAAGTTTTTGGCATGTTTGAAAGGAAGTGACAGAGGAGCAAAGTTTGCAAGCTGTGATTTTGCTCAAATCACACAAAAAAATTCTTACAAATAAAATAGTATCTTCATCTTAACTATAGCTCGAGAGCTTTAAACTATAACCTAATATAATCCTTTATTGCCTTTTTATTTCCAACTTACTATATAAACTACAACGGGTATAGATAATTGTATGGAAAAACATTTGTAAAGAAAATGCGTTCAATTTGTCTTCTCAAAGCATCAGTCAGTTAAGTGATGGATTAAACTTGTTAAAATTTTATAGGACAACGCTCGATCTCGGAAAGAATCATAACACTTGAGAGAACAGATGAAAACCTCAAGCCTGACACTTTTATGCACGCTGACAGGAAGAGAAGAATTTCAAACATGAATGAGCTTTAATACGCAAGGTAAGGCATCAAAGAGTTATAACCCTTGCACTACTACTGTGCGTGCACAACTTTTTTCCTCATGTTTGCTATGTATGTACAAGACAAGCCAATGAATGACTTGCTGACTCAATCTTATTATATTATTTGCCTTCTCTTTCTCCTCATCTTAATACAGTCGGCTGGTTCAAATCTTCATCACTCCTTATTACAAAAAGAGAGCGACAACTAATTAGGGTTCATTTCAGATCTTCGGCCTTACTAACTAACTAACTATATAAAGTTTGCATGTAAACCTCATTTCTTTTCAGGCGGTGTCACACTAACATCATCATCTCCCAAACAATGCATGATAGGATCTAATGAAGATACCACATTCAATGCACAACGCGTTGTAACGCATTCGATTCCTTTTGAACGAAATCTTAAGCCCTTCTCCATTAGGTGTTAATTACACACTCAACCTATCATTTTAATCGACAGTGTCAAATGTATTTAGCAGCCCTATACTTTTCCTATGGAGATGTCAATTTACCAAATGAGATCAGGACAGGAGAAAAGAATATCATATGTTTAATGCTAACATGCACTTACAGGTAATTTGATGCTTACATTTTGGAACAACAGGAAGGAAGAAAACGAGAAAACTTTCATATGCTCAAAATGGCTTGTCAAACCTTACAAGACGGAAAATATCACGCTCACCTTTTGTTCCCTTATTTTCGTGATTCCAAAAAGTAGTCTCAAGTCTCACTTTGCACACTTGTTTAAATTCTACCACAAGTTAAGTGTAGCTCACTGTATTTTACTATCGATTACTTTTGAACACAAGGTTAACAAGAAGATGAGAACTGACTGACTGACTGACTACCTGACAAGCTTTCGCTGTGAAAGGTCGTGAACAACTGACGGAGTCAGTGGGTACGTTTCGGTATAATATTTTATGCCGCACCCAATGAAATAAGTGAGTAGACCTACTAAATATTACACCGTATCTGGAGTTGGTCACACATGCACCAAAATGAGACAGCCGAGTGAAATTATTATTAGTTTTAGTGAATGGTCTCATTTATATGGTGGTAATGATGATCTCCGTATGATATGAAAGATAGCCGTGAGTTAATGGATTCACGTATGCACATTGAGTACAGTTGATATTATTATTAAGAATTCTTATCTTGCGATTTCATAAAAGTTGTGCACAAAGACCAGACCACACCGGAGTGGTATTGCAATAGTAATGTAAAAATGAAGATTAAATTGTACATACATGGCACGAGTGCAGATGGTTAATAGCTGATAGAATGGGAGGTCTCCCTGTGTGTGAAATGATAAGATAAAGACTTTTTTAAACGAAAGTTTGTATAGTAATAATAGCATTGGGCTATTGCAAAGAACCATGTGGGAGTTGAGGAAGAAAAGAATAAATAAATAAACGAAAGGGAAGTTAATTGGACATATAAAACACAAATTTTCCCTAGACTTCACACCACAAAAATAATTGGTGGCTAGCTGATGGCGATGAACAGATGAGTATTACAGAGGACGTCTGATTTAACTATATTCATAGCAGCTAGCTTCCTTGCTTGCGTCTATAATGTCAATCAATGATGTAGTACTGAAACAAAATTAGTCTAGATTATGCGGAAAGTCAAGCAAACATCAAATTAGTTTCAATGTGTGTCTGTTGTATAAGTGAGAAAGGAATAAACTTTCCACAGTGACCACACTCAATCAAAAGCAGACCAAGTGAAGTGAAAATATGGGAAACATCTGTCTCTACTTGATCATGTAAACTGTCGTATGTTTGCTAGCATAAAGTGTTGGTCACTAAAAAATGATAGCTGCACCCAACATGTCTACATGTGGTTTATATGGTTTGTTTATCATGAAATCACCCTTAGAGTAGAAAACAGATAAAACTCGAGTGGAGAAAAAACGTGAGAGAGTCAAGCACTACTATGAAGCAAACAAATCATGCATTATCCATAAAAATGGTCATGCTGTATAGTATACTGCACTTTGTTTTTCTGTAGCTAAAAAGAATGATTCGCTAATTAGCATCCTACTAAAAATTTAATGTTTAGTTAGATTAGGTAAAACGCCCAGCTTGTCAGTTCCAGAATAAAAAGCTCTAATTTTTTTGATAGCTTACAGCTTAACCAATGTTTTAACGGTAGTAAAATGGAACGGGAAACTAAAGAAAAAAATGATAATCATCATGATACAGAACCCAAACATTTCCATTATAATGTTTTAAACCCCATTTCTCAACTTACGTGGCATCGCCGTCACATTTAAGCCGCTGAATTCGTTTAAGTTTTTAACTAGTGTTGCGTACGAGCACTGTAACTCATGCACACCTTCATGCAACACTATAATATCTTATCTCGTTCGTTATTAAAAGTCACAAAACGGTTGGAAATACACGGAATTCCAATGAAATTTTTTCTCTGTCAATGTGGACAGGACGAGATAACTGAAGAATGCAATAGGAAGGATTAGATGTGTATAAAAATTGCTCTCGCAATTTCCACAGTCTAGGGCAAAAGTTAACCAATGATAATCAAATGACCAGTATAATCACAATGTGAGTTATTATCTTTCTCTGTCAATGTTTCGCAATAAAGATCAAAGACCATAAAAGTTGCTATCATTACAAACAACGTGAACTTGGTCTTTCAGTTCCTACACAAAAACGTCAATTGGTTATTGGTTCGTGTTTTTTTATCTGACCGTTTTTTGCACAAAGATATTTGGTCAAAACAAGGAAAATTGCAATGTTCACACAAGTGATGAGGTGAAGATGAACACTTTTGATTACTTTTGCAAAAAAGTTATGACCGATGATGAGTTGAACTGAACCTCGCTCTGCGAATTGTTCTATGTAACTGGCTAGTGCAGAGATGAACGTGTCAGTTAAAAAGTATACTAACCAACTAACTAGTGCTGCCGCCGAGACGGGATATATCCCGAACTCGTCTCGTCCCGTCCCGTTCGAGACGGGACGAGCCGGCCTAAAATTCGTCTCGAAAATTTTTCATCTCGAAATGTTCGAGACGGGACGGCATTTGTCTCGCTCGAAATTTCGAGACAAGATCGGGATAGTTTCGGGACGTCCCGAAAAAATGTAATCGTATATATTATCCAAAAATTACGTAGTAGTATTCATATTCACTATGACTTAGCTTGTTGTCATAGATTTTATGTGCACGAAGGATTCAAAAATTTAATACATG
>Ga0210040_10007151_pt1 | contig 13660 bp, 11 predicted proteins | sample CryGeyCG12114_NA_FD_185462 | JGI IMG/M metagenome (GOLD analysis project Ga0210040, IMG submission 185462) | Groundwater microbial communities from aquifer - Crystal Geyser CG19_WC_8/21/14_NA (SPAdes) (version 2) | ecosystem: Environmental > Aquatic > Deep subsurface > Groundwater | place: USA... | reverse complement strand
TTTTAATCATTTTAGTTCACTAACTTGTTGTAATGCAATGCTATGGCATGCTATGGGACATGCATTTGTGTGTATTCGACGTCCATTTGAGTTTTGAGAATACAGTATATTCCAAAACTGTGGCAATCAAAACCATAGAAATCAACAAACTGATTCCAAAAACACATGTCTCATTTTAAAATGAACACTTTTTCAAATTTGGTAACACAGTCTCCAGCAAAAGCTAACCATTACTACATAACTATAGAGTAAAATAGCTCTATTTTAATCATGAAATTCCGACCAGACCAAAGTAGCTCAATAGTGATATGATTTTTTTAACTTTATCAATATTTTTAACCGTAGCACTCGAATTTTCCACAAAACGAACATCTTCATCATCAACCATGATGACAAGCACAGAATCAGCTTTATCGTTGAATTCATTGGCCACAGTGATGGAAAATCCAGAGTCTTCAACGTTCACCACACGCTCACTCATGATACTGCAAATTAAAAATAAGAAATCAATCCATCTCATCTATCAATCTTTTAGGCGCTTTTCTAATTCTATTAGAAGAAAGAGTTCTAGCTGCAGTATTCGAGCTTGACTGAAATGTTACACCACTACTACTCGCAAAAACGGTTTGGTTGACCAGGGGATTATTCTTCCCACCGGTAGGACCAGCTGTAGTACCACTATTGTCCACACTTGTCTCGTCATCATCTACGGTCTGATCTACTACTGCAGACGGAACTCGGGTTCTGGACGAACCAGAGGAGCTTTTTGTTCCATTATTCACTGCATCAGAAACCTTAGGACTGTCCTCAGACTCCGACGATGAAGACTGCTTTCGGTCACTAACCGTCGCGTTCCTTACTGATCGCGTTTTCCTCCGTACTGTACGACTAAATAACAAAGAGTCATCAGTGACATTTTCAAAATCAGATTGTTAAATTCTCGTAATTGATAATATTGTGGCTGCATGCAACATGCAACCTCTTGGCTAAAAAAGTTGACTTAGCAACTACAATTGAAAACTTCGGGGGTGCATTTATTGCATGCAACCATTCATATGTAAGCATTATAGTATTTTTTATTAATTTGATGCAAAACTCTCTATTAGCATCAATCTATTTATTTGATGCTCTCTCTATTAGCATCAATGTTGTGTGGAGCTTTGTGTATTAGGTGTTGTATGTGTTGCGCGACTGTCAGAATTATTTTGTTTAGAGTTGTATTATATTTTGGAAGACAAGACGAAATCAGTTTGTTCTTTGTTTGGTTGTTTTATGCGGCACTAGCTTTCGAGACTTCTTAGGATACAGACGTACAATTGCGTTCTCCTAATTTACTTTAATTGTATTTAAAGTTTAATCCCTGTTTATTCCCATTTTGAGTGTATGTTTGATGTGTATGTTGGGTTTTTTACATGAGAATAAATTATTCAGGGTGATTTATTCAACTTTTTACTGCTAAAACCCCACAGTGTTGCTAAAAATCTCACATCATTTTAACCTCAGTCTAATAGCGATCATCGAACATCGTGAGTTCCCTGTTTACGGGTAGTATTCAAATTGGGCTCACAACACAGATGCAACCTTTCTTATATCATTCACATGAACAATCATTGGTTTACTTCTATTACTCTTATTTACTAACTTAATTTTAAAGTTTACGGGACTTATCTGATCTATGATTATGAAGGGTCCACTTTTCTGTGGTAGAAAAGCGTGAGTCAATCCTTTTTTCCTGACTTGATGAAATCGCCAAACGTATTGACCAATTTCAAAATCCGGAACTTTTCTTCCCGCATCGTAATATTTTTTATTCCTGGAATGGGCCAACTTAGAATTTTCTACAGCAACTAATGCATTTTTTTTAATTCTGTCTCTCTGCGCCTGTGAGTCCTCGTCCGTTTTATCAGACAGCACTGGTAACTCCAGATCTGCTGGGATTCTTGGTTCCGACTTGTAAACTAATAAAACCGTTAACAAGGAAAACTGGTAAATCCGTCGAATCGGACGGCTAAAAAAGTTTAAAACAAGTTTTTGTCACATAAATTACATCCACAAATCCTAAAACTAACAAAACTACGACGGGGCAATAAGGGGCAGTATGTATTTCCTGCTTAATTAGTCCCTAATCAACTAGACTTTGCAAGCATGTAGGTATCTTACATCATACCAAAAATGAGAGAACCAAAAAAAATAATGTTTATGAGATTCAAAACATCATAAATTTTGGTTTATCAAATATTATTTTTCACGATAAAATATGAAGCTGAAGATAAAAACACAGTGATTACTTCAACTTTAAAAAAAATTTTATGCAATTTTTTTCTATTCACTTGTATACAACGTAATTTTGAAGTGCAGTTTAGGTAAGTATTTGTTTTTCATCCTCATCATTTCAAATTTTAGAAAAAGCCTGATGTCACCAACTGTGCAAGCATAAAGAGACCTACTTTCTTCAATCAGCCAGTTATTAGTGTTCTTGAGTACCGATAAAACTGTCTAAATTTTTAATTTTAGTAGGTCCAGATATGATCATTTCCTTAACAAATAAAAAGTTTTGCAGCAATAATCCTGTTACTAAAACTCAGCAAGTAAATTGAGTTTCAAACTACGACTGCCACTCATGGCCCCGTCGTAGTTTTGTAAGTTTTAGGATTTGTGGATGTAATTTATGTGACAAAAACTTGTTTTAAACTTTTTTAGCCGTCCGATTCGACGGATTTACCAGTTTTCCTTGTTAACGGTTTTATTTTAAGCTTTTATACTATGATTTTGTCTGACAATATTAACTCAGCTGTGAAAGCGTCGTATAACTGACAAGATAGTAATGAATGTTTCTGTGGTGTGGCCTTTTAAAATTAGTTGAAAAAATTGTGATTTGATTTCTATCTTTTTAAATAAGGATTAGTTTCAATTTAGTCGGAACACAATGTGAGTTGGCTTTCCAAATCGCATAATTTGCAAAATTAGCGTACTATCTTAATAGCAGTAACGGATAATTAACCTAGTATTCAGAAATCAACAAATCACCTGAAAATTAGATATTTGTAATTTTTTACATCAACATAGTCGATAACATTATATAGCTAATAAACGAGTATTTCATATTGAAAAATCGTAAACTCCGATGTTACCCGGTAGTTTAAAGTCAACTGCTGACCTTAGAATCATTTGGTTATAATTTTTGAAATCAGCATGTTCGATAACATTATAAACCCTGTGTACGAGTTTTCCATATTAAAAATCGTTAATTCCCGAAGTTACCCGGTATTTGAGGTCACCACTTGACCTGAGAATTATTTAGTTGTCATTTTTTAAATCAGCATGTTTGATAGCATTAAAATCCTGTGTACGAGTGTTTCATATTAAAAAACCGTTATACCCCAAAGTTACCCGGTATTTGAGGTCGACTGCTGACCTAAGAAATTTTTGGTTATAATTTTTTAAATCAGCATGTTCAATAACATTATAAACCGTGTGTACAAGTTTTCGATCTCAAAAATCCGTTAATCCCCAAAGTTACCCAGTATTTGAGGTCACCAGTTGACCTTAGAATTATTTAGTTGTCATTTTTTAAACCAGCATGTTTGATAACATCATAAACCCTGTTTACGAGTTTTTCATATTAAAAAACATAAATCCCCGAAATTACCTGGTATTTTAGGTCAATAACTGACCTGAGAATTCTTTAGTTGTCATTTTTGAAATCAGCATGTTCAATAACATTAAAAACCTTGTATACAAGTTTTTCATATTAAAAAACCAATAATCCCTGAAGTTACCCGGTATTTGAGGTCAACTGCTGACCTGAGAACTATTTAGTTGTCATTTTTGAAATCGGCATGTTCAATAACATTAAAAACTTTGTAAACAAGTTTTTCATATTAAAAAACCCATAATCCCTGAAGTTACCCGGTATTTGAGGTCAACTGCTGACCTAAGAATTATTTAGTTGTCATTTTTGAAACTAGCATTTTCGATAACTTTATAAATTTGCTATACGGGTTTTTATGGTAAAAAACCAATAATTCCCGAAGTTACTCGGTATTAAAGGCCATCAGCTAACTTGAGAATTACTTGGTTATTATTTTTTAGATCAGCACAGTTTATTACGACTCTATTTCTGATAATTAAAATTTTTTACATTATAACAACGAGTTATGTAATTATTGCATGCTAATTTAATAATATTACCTAGGATACACTAGAACGCAGCAATCGTATCACCCTCAAAACAAATCAGAAGAAATTCTGCAGAAGTAATTTAACATTTCATTTTTTCAGACCCATCCAGTTCTTAGTTACTAACTTATTTCATCATATGGTTGCTTTTTGCATTGTTAAAAATGCACATTCAAGAACATGTTGGAAAGGTGAGAGCTTTAAGTTAATTATCAGCATCTCAGATTTATAGTGGTCATCAGTTTAAGCTGGAATATATGCAGGTACGTGTTTTTCAAAATTATTATCAATAAGTGGCAGGTAGATACCGTATAATCCACTCCTTGTAACTCCGTAAAATTTTGATATTTTGTGTCAACTAGTGTGATGGATGATATACTGAAAAATTATCAAAATCGCACCGTGGGAAGGCATTTATTTTACGATTTATGTTAAAATCTTAAGAGAAAGTGATTTTTTTTAGAATGAATGTCTTAGGGTTTAGTAAAAAAAATTATGCAGTGGATGAACACACTGGTACTTAGTGATTTAGAAAAAAAATGAAGAAAATCTGTTTTTGTAATCAAAAGTTATGACACTTATAACAAACCCAAAAATGATAGTAAAAATTGGTTAGCAACGTGTCAAAAAAATCAATTTTTAGCAACTTTTTGACCCCTAGCTAGGATATGTGAGTAGGTTATATTAAGTTGAGCCAGCCAACTTTAGTGCAAAAAAAAGGGAATCTAAGATGGGTTAAATGTTTGTCCGTTTATTCTTCAAAAAGTTATTGCAAAAAAACGAAGTCATTAATTCCTACTTTGAGAGTAAATCGAAACCTTTCTCGATTTTTAACAAAACCATCGACGGAAAAAATAAAGCGAAAATTTAGTTGACTCATGAATCGTTATATTATTTTTAGCCTGCCTTTTAAAATTAAAATGTGCGCATGACAACTAAATTTTGGATCTGTAAAAAATGAACATTTATTTTTTTCGGTGGAAAATGAAGCTAAAACAATTAAAAAGAACGAAACAGTAACTAATTATTCACTATGCTTTCGAAAAAATTAACGGGTTGATCAATATATCGCATGAGCTGTTCTGTGCTACTGACAGCGGCGGATGGTAAGGGTAAAAACAATCTGTCTTCATAGGCCAATGGAGGATCATTCAGTGCATTGATTAGATCCTGCTCAGATACTGCATTTCTAAAAAGTTGAACCTCCTGATTGCAAGGGTCATTCAATGAGTAAGACATCAGATGTATTAAATTTCGGCGAAAAATTACTCGCCTTGCCTGTTGTAAATACAAGCGCGAGTTCAAAAGTGGAGCTAATGCAGACTTGAAATCAATTATTCTTATGATTTCACTGTTTTCTTCTGGGTGTAAGGCACTTGTCAAGGGGTGTTCAACATGCAGAATTTGAAACGGTTGGGATGGACGGGCCAACTTCACCAAATTAGTCCAATCTTCTGGCTTTCCCCCACGATCTTGAACTTTTTTTCGCTTTTCGATTATTGAAAATGAACGATCGATTGGTAAAAAGCTGTGTCCGACTATAGGAAACACTACTTCCACACTGTCAAATTCCGTTAGGCAAAGATGTTGTAGCATGGCAAACACAAACCGGTTTTTGTTTGTTCCAACTGCATTATTCATGAAAATTTTTACATTCCTGGAACTTTCAACTTTTTGGTCCCTAATGTAAAACTGCAATAAAGTTGCAACCTCATTGGCACCTTTTCGGGCAAAATGTTGCGCCTATAACGCCATTGTGGCATCATGGGTTTTTAAATTTTGCATTCCAAAGTTGTAAAAATTTACATGACTAAGAAAATACTCCTTATTTACACCGGAAACTGGAAAGGAAAGTTTTTTTCGTAGTCTGCACACACGATTATGTCCCCATTTTCATAATCGATATTATTGGCAGCTCGTAATTCGTTGTAGAAGACTTCAGACTCTGTCCAATGTTGCATCCGCTGCTGTTGTAGCTGTTGCTGCATTGGCTCATTTCGCTCTCTGGTAGCTGCGGCTATTTGATATTTCAGTAGCTCACAAGTGTCACAGAGGTCAGAACGCGGAAATCCAATTGCAACATTAAATTCAAAGTTGAAAGTTCGACAAAATAAATGGTACGTTGCAGCTGTATTGTTATCATTTGCCTCAAGTAGCTCGGGATTTAGTAGCAATAATTGACGAAATAGAGAGCGTTTGGTAGTATTTGCATCCAAAAACTTTCTTTGATTATTCCTCTCGCGAGAGTAGTGGCTTTGTCTAGCTGGTAATGCGGCGATAAATTGTCTAATGACCTCCAACACTCCGTTATCAGTGAAATTGTGGGTTTGATGTTTTCCTCGGCCGTCAAGCAATAGCGCTTCGAACTTTTGAACCTACGTTTGTGAAAATAAGTCGGCTTTTGCTACTTTTTCCAAGTATTCACACATTTACGCATTTCATTTTAAATAGCAAATCACCTTTTTTCTTAATCTTGGTTTTTTATGCCATGCAATCCTAAAAAAAACTTCAAACAGACGATTGTAGTTCGAATTGGAAGTCTTACTTTGTAGCGAAAAATGTTCCGACCTCTGCCATTAACAAAGTTTTCGTGCATCACCAGCTCCGTACATCCTCTCAAATATAAATTTTGAACATTATGATCCGCTAGTTCGTTAAAATTTTCGAAAACTGATCGCATTTGGTGCATTGTAAATAAATTGGCACATCCACAAACACAATCAACCATGTTCCACTGCCTCGGAGCCACAATTCCTCCTCTCGACCTCTCATAAGCTTCCCCTTGGTATATAAAATTACGCATTTTGTGATGTGCTATGGTGAAATGTCATCTTTTCTCGTATTAGAGCAAATTACCTTTAGCTTTAGATAATTTTCGTTGCTTACTCTTCCAATTTGTCTCATTTCTGATCCTTTTTTTGCCATTTTGTCTGTTAGGTCTATCAATTTTCATTTTTAAAAACAATTTTAATCAAAAATAAAAATGCCGAAGGTATGACTGGCTAATTTGCTCAAATGCAACCATTCCTGATGAATTCATCGTAAAAAATGGTAGAAGTAAATAAAAGTGCATGAAAATCTATGGCAACCAAACCATTTGCAATGTTTTTTTCCAGCTGTTTTTTATGTTTTATACGATGTTTACCAGGCGTACTTGTTCTGCTAGACTCGTCATATCATTGTGCATAAATCATACCATAGTATTTTTATTTAATAAAACCTCATGTTTCAACATATTTGTTACCCAAATATCCGTAATGCCATCAACCAATGATGAATGAACATACGGTACTGCTAATCCATGAACGAATTGGAGATCCCTTGGAGTTAAGACGGCCACTGTAGTCTTTGGGTCATCGCTCTGAATAGACGTACGTATAGCACTCATAGCTGGGAACATCATGTCCTCTCTCAAGCGCAGTTTTTTGCCTCCATCTACTTTGCATACTGGATTGAGATAATTTTCAAACCGAATCCATTCTTTTCCTTTTCCTTTTCCAAACGTTATTGTCTTTTTAGCAGCATCTAGGATTACTTGCTCCGCTTCCATCCAGTCGCTACCCAATATGATATTGGTTGCAAGTCCATCAATTATGTAAAACTTCCATTGTCTTGTTTTACCTGCAATAGTCAAATCAATTTCTATTGCCTCATTAATAACCTTACGTGCACCTTCAAATGCACTACTGGTCTTCATTCCTTCCACAGGTATCCTTGCACTCGAACAATCACTCAGACCGTTGGCTACAGTCGGACTTATAGCACTAATTGTCGCTCCAGAGTCCACCAAAGCCAAATGAGAAGTTCCATTGACCTGTACTTTCAAATAATACTTTGGACCGGTATTATGCACATTACTATTGTGACTTTTCTGATCACAATTTACAACATTCAAACTAGATTCTCTACATTTTACCATACAAGTAATAGACGATTTGTCCGTTTCAGCTAAGTTCCCAGAGTAATGACCCCCGTCGTGTTCAGTAAGAACTTGAGCACTGACATTGCACTCAGCAACAGGACATTTCACAGGTCGGTCACTCCTATTCTCGGAATTTGCTTCATCCAAAGCAACTGAAATCACAATAGACAAATTATCTTTAGAATCTTTACGATGAAACACACAGTTTCCCAGAGATGAAATCATTTCATCTTTTTCATGACATCCATCATGATTACGTGTAAAATTATCACCTAGAAAATTTTTATCAGTTTTGTCGCACAGACCTTTAAACTCACACAGAGTTTAATTTTCACCTAGAAAATTATTAGACTCACACAGAGTAGAAATTTTGCCTAGAAAATTATTAGACTCACACAGAGTAGAATTTTTGCCTAGAAAATTATTAGACTCACACAGAGTAGAATTTTTGCCTAGAAAATAATTAGACTCACACAGAGTAGAATTTCCATCTAGAAAATTATTATGATCATCACACAGAACAATATCATAATTATTATACTTACAATTTGATAGTTTTGCCTCTAACAGAACTATATTACCTCCCTCCCTCTCAAGGTTTGGTACATTTGCTAATTGTCTTTCCCGATGGATCAGCTCCACCGAACCTATCAGTTTTTTGAGCCTGATACCCAATTTTCCTCGACAGTTAGAACATTGACACCCGACGTGTCATCTTTCTTTTTCATGGGACATTTTGCAATAAAATGACCTGCCATTTTACAACGAAAGCAAACTCGATTACCTTCACTATTGAAACCCTTACGCATACTTCTAGAATCCTTGGACGATCCGTTTGACCATGGTTTTCTAGATCTCTCCCCGCCGTTGGAAACCTTTTTTCCTGACGATACAGATGAACGAGACTTCTCAGCGTCCATATTTCGAAGGCGATTAAGAAAATTTTCAACAGTCGTCGGTTCAGATCCCTACATTATATTTTGAAGATGCTGAGGAAGTCCCTTGATCAGCTTTTCCACAGTCAGTTTTGGGTCGATAGTTGACATGAGTGACAGCTTCTGAGCCACGTAGTCTCCAGCTGATTTACACTCCGTTAGACGAAACGATCTCTTAACTTGCGTGCCGCTTCTTTCTTGACTGAAGTGGGTTCATAAAATGCTTTCAATTGTGTCTTCAGTCCCACCCACATGACATCTTCGTTGGCAGAAGTCTAACTGGCTAAAATATTGGTTTGTGCCCATTTCCACCAATTCACAACTTCTCCGTCCATGAAGAGTTGAAGAGATGAAAGTTCATCAAGGCCCAACTAGAAGACAACTTATACACACTTATAGCATTATCTATACGATCACAAAACGTATTAATATTTGACGTCCCGTCAAATTTCGAAATTGACTTCGCAATATCAATTGGATTGTAGCTAACTATTTCAAATCAAGCTCGAAATCACACAGATTTAACTCTTAAAGATTTAAAATTAAAAATCACTTACAACTTTACCAAATTTTTCTATTTTTCCCGGTAGCGAAATCTTAAAGCACCTCCACCAAACTGTAACTGTGCTGTCTAGCCTTCTAGGGTTATGCCCGCATGCAACTCAATGCAGCTCAAAATAATAGCATTCGCTTACTCAAATACATACTGTCTTTGTGAGAAATGGGAAAAATGGTTTATTAAATAGCAACAATAACTAAAGAAATCAATAATAATTGCACACAGCAACAATAGGCTAAACAACAAGTTAATTATGACCAGAAGCTTCCGATCACAAAGTTCTCCAGCGACTGATAAGATATCAGTCAAACACACCTGAACTTATAAGTTCACACACAAAACACATAAGCAATGTTTTAACGTCTTTAAGCTAACAAACCCAAATCTGCATAATCTTAGCTTGCTATTAAAATACGCACTATGAATAGATTGAAAGACATTTCAATAATATGAGTTACACACTACCATTATGCACTGTTACAATATATAGTTCAATTACATTCATGAATGCAATTAAAATCCTCTGTGTAATTTATAACTAATGAAAGAGGTTGTCATTGTGAACAGGACATTATTTCACTGCCGATTTTCTTTTCTTTTTGTGCGCATGATGTTTTTCTGGAACCAATTTATTAGCTGCCACAGATATTCGGGCCTACGAACGAAATATTAGAAAATGTCAGCCATGATTTTTTTTGCTATACAGTATTAAAAACTCACAGATTTAACTGGCAGCGTAGTATTGGCGTCAGATTCGGAATCTTCAAATTTGAAATTCTCTGGTGAAGCCACAGGTGGCGCCCCAGTATCTAAAGACAGGGAAATGATTCAGTTGGCGACACACTATTAGAAAAAAAATGAACTTTGGGGAAAATTTTAGCTCTTGCATTGAGATAATTCAACAGGGTCATCGGATTTCTTTGGCGTCGTTTTTTCTTTCACCATAATATCTTCATTTTTCTTATTTGTCTCCTTGATTTCTTCTAACTGATCTAAAGGCACGATTTGGGATGATCTGGCCCTTTGTCTCGGTGTATTTCTTGTTTTATCGGATAGGTGCCTATGTTTGTGACCCCCGTCTTCTTCATCATGGTCTTCGTGTAGGTCGTGAAATTCACGGAAAAAGTGCATTTCGTGATCGCGCTGTTCGTGTTCCTGCCAAGTAAATGTCAGTATAATCATAAAATCTGTATTTTGGATGCATAAAAAATGTTTTTTTGAGAATTTAGTAAAAGCAAACGAAACATTCCTCACATGATCAGTCCCGTCATTTGGCTCAGGCCCCAAATAGTATCCAAATGATAATCCAAGTCCGCACTTTAATATACCAGCCATTAAATGCACAATAAAACTAAAAAAAATGTATTTTATACATTCTTACCAAGGTTCCTATAGAGACAACCTCCTCTTTTACAAGGTTCGGAAATACCTCAATTTGAGAATCCAATGCAGGTGAAAAATCGAAATGGGGCGGGTTGCACACCATCACTATGGTTAATTTATCGATTTGTTTCGCCCTCTTCAGCCCCATTTTGATTTTTCAGCTGCATTGAATTCTCAGATTGGGGTATTTCCGAACCTTGTAAAAGAGGGAGGCTGTTTCTACAGGAACCTTGATTCTTACTATATTAACTAACTCAAGGCAACTCACGCAAAGATTATGCATTGGCCACTTATCTACAAAATGTGCCATGTGGATATGAAATCTTCGAATCCAGGCTCTGGTCCCAGCCCGTTTCCAATCCCTTTGTTTAAGTCCTTTGAAGTTGGGGTGTAACTATATTTAAATTCACTTAATTAAAAGTTGCACACATTTTTAACAAAACTATCTGCTTACATACCTTTCGTTCCTTCATAAGCATCTCTTTCTCGTGGATTTCCTCCATCCTGGATTCCAAAGCATGTCCCTTTGCAGATTGCAGTCGTTCATTGCGCCTTCTGTCTATCTCTGCAGCAGTTATTGGACCATCTCGTTTTTTGCGGAGCATTGCAGCTCCCATGTCACCTACAGTGTTCATATTGAAAGCAAAAAAAAAACAGTTCTTTTGTAAAAAAAGATTTCAAATTATTAAAGTAGAAGGACTGAAATCATAAGATGAGAAATGTTTGCATCAGTTTCACAGAAACGGTCATTAACGTATCAATATTGTTGCTAAGGGATCATTGAGTAGGTTTTCATGCCCACACGATTCCATGAACTTGTAGTTTCTCAAGATAGATTTGCCGCATTCAATTAAGTAGTTTTCAATGTTTTGTGTAGGCAGTTATAGGCAAGACAAATGGATTTACTTACGTAATAAAGTCTGTAGTCTCATTCAATGGACTTGAGGATCGAACAAGAACTTGAGAGAACTTTCTGTGCTGCCAATGAGCTTTAAATATTTGTCTTTAAATCGGAAAAGTTATGTAAACTCCATATTTACGACGGAGTTTGAGAGACTTACCTAACTGAATTAAATACGACTGGTCAGAATGAATTGAAATTCACACATACTTTATATGGATTAAAAATTCCACAAAACAAGTCAAATTTTCTCATCCCACATTATGCTCACAATAGTGTATTCCAATTTCAGAAAACTATTCAAGCTCCTTTTTAAGACTAAAGCTGCTAAATCTGCACTGCAAAGTGTGCTGACCTCGTTTGTTGACTGATTCAAATTGATCCCATAAGCTTCATTACACACTGCTACAGGAATCGAATTACAACTATAACATTGTCCATGTATAGCGCTAATTCTTAGTTAGAGCGGATGACTGCAGACTAATCCCGTTGTGAGTGAGTAAAAATCAATCTGTCCAGGGTTAAATGAACCTACCCGGAAGCACGAGAATTGTATCAAAATCCAACTAAATAGCTAACAAAAGTGTATCTATTGTGTACACAATACATGGGATAAAAGTAATTATATGTAGCTATAGCCATCCATGAATTACTTCAATGCCAAAGTAGCTCATCCAAAGATTTCTTAGGTATACAATATGGGATTCTGGGAATAACAATGAACAAATCCGTAAGTTCATCATTTACGACTACCTGAAAAGCTTATCATATGGTGTAATTAGGTGCCTATAGTCGTGCCTCTAACATATTTGTCAATTCTGTAGAATCTGTTCAATATATTCAGTGTAACCCAACCGCAAAATATTCCCAATAAATCTGGTTTCTGCTTTCCTATATACTACCACGTGTCAAACTGTAAACATTTATATTCCCTATGCATAACATTGAACGAAGGCACTTGTATGTAACTGTATTACAATGAGTAATTGGTTGTGCAATAAAGCTATATGCTATAGACTATTTCTACTACAATGCAGATTGGATTGCGAAAGTCCCACAGCAAATTAATGTGATCGACCCAATAAGGTAACTAATCTAACCATGTACTCGCAAGATTACATGCATTCAATATCTGTGTACGAATTCCCAGAATGGATCCCGTAGCGTTCAGTTTTCATAATATAGAAAGTTGCATTGAATTTACAATAGCAAGTATATTTAAAAAAGATACATTTGAGAAATACATATAAAGTTAAGAATGCATTTCTTTATGAAATCCGGAGAAAGTCATATTTGTTTTAGCCAAAGTGTCTTCCTCTGTTTTTCATTGTGACTTACCACTTTGAACTGGTAAAGTGGGCTACAATATGTAAATCTGTAGCTTAATACTATTTTCATCCCAGTTGGATAACTTATCTATTCATGCGGTAAATCACAAGTAATGGATGTTTGCTCGGTTCTCCTATTCATAATGACCTAATTCCTAATGCGATTTCAGATAAAATCAAAATTTTATCGATCATGCAAACTCGACTTTCTTTTCTTTCCGCACATCACGCACTTTTTTTATTAAAAAATGCTATCTCAATTCCCAGGCTAAACTATCTGTTACCTTTTGTTGTCCATGTTGGAAATATCCTGAGCAACTTCGTCTATCATATCATTATTGAGCTACTTTTGTCCGTCTGGTCGGAATTTCAGAATTAAAGAAGAGCTATTTTACTCTATAGTTATGTGGTAATGGTTAGCTTTTGCTGGTTACTGTGCTAACAAAATTTAAA
>Ga0210040_10007150_pt1 | contig 13662 bp, 14 predicted proteins | sample CryGeyCG12114_NA_FD_185462 | JGI IMG/M metagenome (GOLD analysis project Ga0210040, IMG submission 185462) | Groundwater microbial communities from aquifer - Crystal Geyser CG19_WC_8/21/14_NA (SPAdes) (version 2) | ecosystem: Environmental > Aquatic > Deep subsurface > Groundwater | place: USA... | reverse complement strand
CGCCGAGCCCCGCCAAAATCCCGCGCCGATCGGTGGTCACAGATGATATCGCCATGGCAGAGCTGTGACGGGCGACCCCTGCGAAGTCAATTATCGCCCCTTCTCAAGAGGCGCGACGCGAGGTCGCTCGAACCTCGCGCCCGCCCGGGCGATTAGTCGCGCAGAGAGGCTGGAACCTTGCCGCCGTGCTTGGCTAATTCCTCCATCACGCGCTTGTGCAGCCAGATGTTGTCCTCGGCTGAACCTTCGTAATCGCTGCGGCCCATCTCCTGCGCCAGTTCCTTGCGATTGTCGTAGCTCGGGTCCACGCCGATAAGCTTCATGAGATCGACGATGGAGCTGCGCCAGTTGAGCTTGTCGGCGCCTGCCATTCCGTCGAGCCGCTGCTCGACGTCCACTTCGCTCATGGGCCGGGGAGCGGGCGTCGCCTGTGCAGCCGGTCTCGGAGCGGGAGTGCCCTGTTGCGCGCCGGCCGAAGGCCGGACGGTTGGGCTCGGCGCTGGCCTTGCTGCGGGCTTGTCGTCCTTGTCCTTGCCGAAGATGGCTTCCTTGAATGACGTGAAAACACCCATTGAACATGTCCCTCGTGTCGCAGTCAGTCTGCTGAGTGCGCTTCAAACGGACCAACCTCGGAGGAGGTCCCTGCAGGTGTGGACGAGCGCGGTGTTTTGCACGATTGGGCAAGGCACGATGATGGATTGGGTGCTCTCGCTGGTCGTGCTTTCGGCAGTCGCGCTGCTTGCCGGCGCGTTCGTGCTCTGGCGGCGGGGAAACAGGCGCCAGGCAACGCTCATGATCGTACTGGCGATCGTGATGTTCGCCAATGTTGCACTGTGGACCGTTCCGGACTCCACGGGCACGGCGTTGATCGAGCAAGATCTCGTGACTGGGTCACAGGGCAGCCCGACCCGCTAGCCCCGCACGCTGGAGCCGACGCCTCCGCGTAAATGCGGTCGTCACATGCGCGCGGCCCTCAGAGTAGGGCCAGGCGCATCACCGCTTCAGCTGATCGGGCAGGCAGGATCCAGCCGGAAATCAAGATAACGATCGACCGATCCCATCAATTCTTCGGTCTCGTTCTCGAAGAAGTGATTGGCGCGCGGGATCTCGTCGTGATGGATGGTGATGTGCTTCTGGGTCCGCAGCTTGTCGACCAGCTTCTGCACCGAATTGGGCTGCACCACCGTATCGGCGAGGCCCTGGATGAAGATGCCGCTTGCCGGGCAGGGCGCCAGGAAGCTGAAATCGTACATGTTGGCGGGCGGCGCGATAGAGATGAAGCCACGGATCTCCGGGCGGCGCATCAGCAGCTGCATGCCGATCAGCGCACCGAAGCTGACCCCGGCCACCCAGGTAGTCTGCGCCTCGGGATGGATCGACTGCACCCAGTCGAGCGCGCTGGCAGCGTCCGACAATTCGCCGATGCCATTGTCGAAGCTGCCCTGGCTGCGGCCCACGCCGCGAAAGTTGAAGCGCAAAGTGGCAAAGCCGCGATCGACGAAGGTCTTGTAGAGACGCTGGACGATCCGGTCGTTCATGGTTCCCCCGCCCTGGCTATGCGGGTGCAGGATCATAGCGACGGGCGCGCGTGGACGGGTCGCAGGTGCGAAACGGCCCTCGAGACGACCTTCGGGACCGGGAAAGATGACAGATGGCATGTTTGCGGTATGGCTCTTCGGTAATCGGCGGGAACAGCGCAGGAAGTGGCGCGCCGGAAGTGTGGGGCTATATAATGACAAACCGATCTTTCGCAATTCCCGCCTGATCTAGCCTGAAACCTATGGACCGCATCTATCTCGACCATGCTGCCACCACGCCGCTGCGGCCCGAAGCGCGCGCGGCGATGGAGGAAGGCTTCGCCCTTTGGGCCAATCCGTCGAGCCCGCATGCCGAAGGACGCAAGGCGCGTGCTGCGCTGGAGGATGCCCGTGCACAGGTGAAGGCCGCGCTCGGGTGGCAGGGGGAGGTAATCTTCACCTCGGGTGCCAGCGAGGCGTTGGCGATAGGCCTGCAGCGCTCGCGGGCGGAGCGGCAGGTGGCGAGCGCCGTGGAGCATGATGCCGTCTTCCGCGCCGCGCCGACCGCGCAAGTGGTTCCGGTGGCGGATGGGCAGCTTGATCTCGATGCGCTCGAGAAGGTGCTGGCTGCGCCAGGCCCGGCGGTGTTCGCCTTGCAATCGATCAATTCCGAGACGGGCACGGTCATGATCCCGCATGAGGGCACGCCCGCGCTCGCCATGGTGCGCGAGGCTGGCGGCCTGTTCCTCGCCGACTGCTCGCAATCGGCCGGGCGGGTGCCATTGCCCGATGCGGATCTGGCGGTGATCGCCTCGCACAAACTGGGCGGACCGATCGGCATCGGCGCGCTGCTGGTGCGCGATTTCGCGATGCTCGAACCTGTCGGTGGGCACGAGCGCGGCTATCGCAGTGGGACGGAGAACCTTCCCGCGGCGATGGGTTTCGCCGCCGCGCTGGAGGCCGGCGGTCTCGAGCGTTGGCCGACTACCTATCCCGATCGCTATGAATTTCGCGACCTGTTGGGGCGGGGCGGGGACGTCCTGCGGCTCGGCCCGCAGTCTTCGCATATCCTGGCGATCGCGTGCGAAAAGCTGAGCGCGCAGGCGGCGCTCATACGGCTCGACGCGATGGGGTTCGCCGTTTCGGCGGGAAGCGCCTGTTCTTCGGGCTCCCTCAAGCCGAGCCGGGTCCTACAGGCGTTCGGCGTGCGCGAGACGGTCGCGCGCCGCACCGTGCGCGTGAGCATTGGCTGGACGACGACGCCGGAAGATCTGCACGCCTTTGCCGATGTTTGGGCCAGCCTGGCTTGAGCACTGTCGATACAGGAGAGGGTGCTTCGACAAGCGCGGCACGAGCGGGTAGGGCTGTGGTCCGATGATTTATCTCGACTACCAGGCAACCACCCCGCTTGCGCCCGAAGCGCGCGAAGCGATGCTGCGCTGGCTCGACGGGCCGGATGGGCAGGGCTTCGGCAATCCGCACAGCCCGCATCGCCTTGGTCGACAGGCGCATGCGGCGGTGGAGATGGCGCGCGAGCAGGTGGCCACGCTGTTCCCTACCGGTGGACAGGTGATCTTCACCAGCGGCGCGACCGAGGCGATCAATCTCGCCATGCGGGGTTCAGCCCAGCCGGGCGACACGCGGCCTATCGCGGTCTCGGCGATCGAACATTCGGCGGTTCGTGAAACCGCATTCGCGCTCTCCCCTCAAGCTGTGGAGATCCCTGTGGATAAGCGGGGGATAGCCGATCCGGGCGTCACGCTTCCTGCCGGTACGCGGCTGCTAGCCGTAATGCAGGTTAACAATGAGACTGGGGTGATCCAGCCGGTCGACGCCTTCCATGTTCGAGCCCGAGAAATGGGCGCGCTGTTCCTTTGCGATGCGGTGCAGGCGGCCGGAAAGGTGCCGATCGGCAGTGCCGACCTGATCGCCATCTCGGCGCACAAGTTCCACGGGCCGAAGGGCGTCGGCGCGCTATGGGTGCGCGAGGGTGTCGAACTTGCCTGCGTGTCGACCGGCGGCAAGCAGGAAGGCGGCCTGCGCTCGGGGACGATCAGCCCGGCACTCGTCGCCGGCATGGGCGCCGCCGCGGCGCTGGCGATTGCGCGGATGGACGAGGACTTGATGCATGTCGAGGCGCTTTGGCGATGCGCGCGTGAGAAGTTTGCCGGATGGACGCTCAATGGTAGCGAGCAGGCGCGGTGGCGCGGCAATCTCAATATCCGCAAGGATGGGCTGGATGTTGCCCGGCTGATGAGCGACGTGCGCGACGTAGCCTTCTCGGCAGGCTCGGCCTGCGCCAGTGGCTCCGGCAAGCCAAGCCATGTGTTGACCGCAATCGGGCTCGACCGTGCGCAGGCAAGAACCTCCATCAGACTGGGCTTCGGTCGGTACACCGAGATGGAAGAGCTTGCAGAAGCGGCCGATCGCCTTATTCTTGCTGCAGCGCAGCAAGGTTAGCTCTGACCCTGCTGCCGCGCAGCAAGGAGCCGCACCATCAAGGTCATTTTCGTTACCCGCAACGGTTACAGGGTCGAAGCCGTGGCAAATCCTGGCGATCAGCTGCTGGCCGTCGCTCAGGCCGCCGGCATGCCGCTCGAAGGAACGTGCGAGGGGCAGATGGCCTGTTCGACCTGCCATGTCATCGTGGCACGGGACTGGTTCGGCGAGCTATCCGCAACCAGCGAAGAGGAAGAAGACATGCTCGACCTTGCCGCCGATGTGCAGCCGACGAGCCGCCTCTCCTGCCAGATCATTCTTAGCCAGGATCTCGACGGGCTCGAAGTTCGCGTGCCGCGCGACAGCCGTGACATGCAGCGCGGCTAAGGCTCGCCAGCCGGAGAGAAACGGCCGCGCATTACGGGAGGGTTGGTTACATCCACCAACCGCTTGCCATCTGCGTGCAGCGCGGTAGCTCTTCGAGGTTACGATCACCGGCGAGCCAAGCTCGCTGTCCGCTCCATCGAGAGATTTGCCCTATGCGTACGACCATCGCCTTCGCCCTTGCCGCCGCCCTGCTGACGCCTTTGGCGATGCCGGCCCCGGCCTCTGCCGCCACGGCCGAGGAGCAGGCGGCAGAGGGACAGCGCCTCAACCAGTGGTTCGAGACGAAGTTCGAGGAAATGGTGATGATGAGCCCCACCTGGCTCACCCAGCTCGGACGCAAGGAACGCTATGGCGAACTCGACGACCTCTCGCTGGAAGGCGAAGAGAAGCGGCTGGCGTGGTACAAGGCGAGCGTCGACGAGATGCGCCGCGAGTTCGATTACGACAGCCTGAGTCCTCAGGATCAGCTGTCCTACGATCTGTGGCTGTACGATTACGAGCGCAATGCCGAGGCGCTGCGCTGGCAGGCCAACAACTACATCTTCACGCAGATGCATGGCCAGCACACCGGCTTGCCGTCGCTGATCATCTCCATGCACACGGTCGATACCGAGCAGGACATGGTCGATTACATTGCTCGGGTGAACCAGTTCGAGCGCGCCTATGGCCAGCTGGTCGAGCGGGCTGCAGCCAATGCCGCCGCCGGCGTGCGGCCGCCTTACTTCGCCTATGATGCCGTCATCGCCGAATCGCGCAAGCTCATCACCGGTGCGCCTTTCTCCGAGGGACCCGACACCGCCTTGTGGGAGGACGGCAAGGGAAAGATCGCAGCGCTCGTCGAAAAGGGCATCGTCGACGAGCCGCGGGCGGAGCAGCTGCGCAGCACGCTGGAGGCGGCGCTCAAGCAATCCTACTTGCCCGGCTATCAGCGGCTGATCGCCTTTATGGAAGGCGACCGGCCGAATGCGCCCACCGTCGCAACCGGCGTGGGCAGCCTGCCAAACGGGGAGGACTATTATCGCAGCCAGCTCGATACCTACACTACGCTCAACATGACTGCGGAGGAGGTTCACCAACTCGGGCTCAACGAGGTGGCGCGTATTCGCGGCGAGATGGACGCGATCATGGATCAGGTCGGCTTCGAGGGAGATTTGGCGGCTTTCTTCGAGCAGGTGAAGAACGCCGACTGGAACTATTATCCGGACACCGATGAGGGGCGGCAGGCCTATATCGCCGATGCGACTGCGGCGATCGACAATATCAGCACGCAGCTGCCTGCCTATTTCGGCATCCTGCCCAAGGCCGCGTTGGAAGTGCGCCGGGTGGAGCCGTTCCGCGAGCAGGACGGCGCAGCACAGCATTATCGCGGCGGGACGCCCGATGGCTCGCGCCCCGGCATCTATTACGCGCATCTGTCCGACATGACGGCGATGCCCAAGAACATGCTCGAGGTGATCGCCTATCACGAAGGCATTCCCGGCCACCATATGCAGATCTCGATCGCGCAGGAACTCGAGCAGGTCCCGACCTTTCGCACGCAGTTCGGCTACAGCGCCTATTCGGAAGGCTGGGGCCTGTACTCGGAGAAGCTCGCCAAGGAGATGCCGGGCACTTACCAGGACCCTTATGCCGAGTTCGGCCGACTGAGTTCGGAAATGTGGCGCGCGATCCGGCTGGTGGTCGATACCGGGCTGCATGCCAAGGGCTGGACCGAGGATCAGGCAATCGCCTACTTCCAGGAGAATTCGTCACAGCCGCTGGAATCGATCCGCTCCGAAGTGCGGCGCTACATCGCCTGGCCGGGCCAGGCGACAAGCTACAAGATCGGCATGCTCAAGATCGAGGAATTGCGGGCCAAGGCCGAGGCCGAACTTGGCGATGATTTCGATATCCGCGCTTTCCATGACGCCGTGCTAGGCGGGGGCTCCTTGCCGCTGCTCCTGCTCGAAAAGCGCGTCGATAACTGGATTGCGGACGTGAAGCGCAGCTGAGAAAACGCGCCTTCCAACAGCCTCATGAAAAAGCCCCCGCCGCATTGCGCAGCCGGGGGCTTTTCTTTTCGCGAGTGTGAGACTCTTAGGCGTTCTCGAGCTTGGCCGATTGCTCCTGAAGCGCCTTGATGATCGCCTGCGAGAAGGCGGGAATGTCGTCGGGCTTGCGGCTGGTGATGAAATTGCCATCGGTGACAACCTCCTGGTCGACCACATTGGCGCCTGCATTGCGCAGATCGGTGCGGATGGATGGCCAGCTGGTGACCGTCATGCCCTGGACGACATCGGCTTCAACCAGCATCCAGGGTCCATGACAGATCGCCGCCACCGGCTTGCCCGCGGCGCAGAACTCCTTGACGAGCTGCACGGCCTTCTCCTCCATGCGCAGCTTGTCAGGATTGATCTGCCCGCCGGGGAGCACCAGCGCATCGAACTCGCTCGCCTCGGCCTCGTCGAGCGTCAGGTCGACATCGACCTTGTCGCCCCAATCGGTCTGGTCCCAGCCCTTGATCTGGCCGTCCTTGGGGCTGACGACGACCGTCTCGTAGCCGGCTTTCTCAAGTGCGGCCTTGGGTCCGGTAAGCTCCGTCTGCTCGAACCCGTCCGTGGCGAGGATCATGATGCGTTGTGCCATGTGCTAAACTCCTGTGATTGGCTGTTTCCTCACCAACGAGTGTTGAAACCGCCACGTTCCCGCCTGTCCCACGGCCCGTGCGGCTGATAGGGCAGATCGCATGGCAATTCTCGACGACACCAAGGATCCGTTCGACGCAATCGTCGATGCCCCGTTCGACGGTGCGCTTTCCGAACGCTATCTGGTTTATGCGCTCTCCACCATCACCGCGCGCTCGCTGCCCGATCTGCGCGATGGTTTGAAGCCGGTCCACCGGCGGCTGTTATGGGCCATGCGCGCGATGCGCCTTGCACCCGACAGCGCGTACAAGAAATCGGCGCGCGTGGTGGGCGATGTCATCGGCAAGTACCACCCGCATGGCGACGTGGCGGTCTACGATGCGATGGTCCGCCTCGCCCAGCCTTTCACCCTGCGCTACCCGCTGGTGGAGGGGCAGGGCAATTTCGGCAATATCGATGGCGATAACGCCGCTGCCTACCGCTACACCGAATGCCGGCTGACCCGCACCGCCATGGCGCTGATGGCGGGGCTGGACGAGGGCACCGTCGACTTCATCCCGACCTATAATGGCGAGGAGGAAGAGCCGGAGATCTTTCCCGGCCTGTTCCCTAACCTGCTCTCCAACGGAGCCAGCGGCATCGCCGTGGGCATGGCGACGAGCATTCCCAGCCACAATGCCGCCGAGGTGATCGACGCGACGCTGGAACTGATCGACAACCCAAATGTCATGCACGCACGGCTAATGGAGCTGATGAAGGGTCCGGACTTTGCCACGGGGGGCCTGATCGTCGATGCGCCCGAGGCGATCTCCACCGCCTATGAAACCGGCCGCGGCTCGTTTCGCGTGCGGGGCCGCTTCCATGCCTCTGAGGCGGAGAACGAGGCGGATCGATCGGCGGGGATCGAGCGGCTGAAGGGGGGCAGCTGGCAGCTGGTCATCAGCGAAGTCCCGTACATGGTGCAAAAGGGCAAGCTGATCGAGCAGATCGCGCAAGTGATCGCGGACCGGAAAGTGCCCATCCTGGAAGATGTGCGTGACGAGAGCGACGAGCATATTCGCATCGTGCTGGTGCCGCGCAGCCGCAATGTAGATCCAGAGCTGCTGAAGGAATCGCTCTACAAGCTGACAGATCTGGAGACGCGTTTCGGCCTCAACATGAATGTCCTCGACGCGACAGGCGGCAACGGGCGCACACCCATGGTGATGGGTCTCAAGGAACTGCTTGAGCACTGGGTGCTCGCGCAAATCGACATTCTCCAGCGCCGCACCCGCTACCGGCTTGAGCAGATCGCAGCACGGCTGGAGCTGGTTGAGGGCTACATCATCGCCTACCTCAACCTCGATAGGGTGATCGCCATCATCCGCGCCGAGGATGAGCCCAAGCCGGTGCTGATCGCCGAGTTCTCTCTGACTGACCGGCAGGCCGAAGCGATCCTCAACATGCGGCTGCGCAGCCTGCGCAAGCTGGAAGAGATGCAGCTGCGGCAGGAGAAGGACAAGCTGCTGGCCGAGCAGGACGAGCTTGCCAGGATGCTCGAGAGCCCCCCCCGCCAGCGCACGCGCCTGAAGAGGGACCTGCGCAGCCTGCGCAAGGATTATGCCGAGGACACCGCGCTTGGCCGCCGCCGGACGACGATCGCCGAGGCTGCGCCGGCCGTGGAGTTTACGCTTGATGCGATGATAGAGAAGGAGCCGATAACGGTGGTCCTCTCGGCCCGCGGCTGGATCCGCGCCGCGCGCGGCCACCTGCCGCTCGGCGGGGAGGGCAAGGGCGAGGAGTTCAAGTACAAGGAAGGCGATGGTCCCGCCTTTGCCATTCACGTGCAGACCACCGACAAGCTGCTTCTCGCGGGCGATGACGGCCGCTTCTTCACGCTGGCGGCCGACAAGCTGCCCGGAGGGCGCGGCTTTGGCGAACCTGTGCGCAATATCGTCGACATGGATGCCACGGCGCAGGTCTTGGCGGTGCTGGTGCATGAGGAGGGCAAGCAATTGCTGCTCGTCGCCAGCAACGGCAAAGGCTTCGCGGCCACTACCGGCGAGCTGTTGGCCGAGACACGCAAGGGTCGCCAGGTGGTCAATCTCAGGGGCGATACCAAGCTCGCGGTCGCGCGTCCGATCGCGCCCGAGCACGACCATGTCGCGGCGATCGGCGAGAACCGCAAGCTGGTGGTGTTCGCGCTGGACGAGTTGCCGATGATGAGCCGCGGCCAGGGTGTCGCGCTCCAGCGCTATCGCGATGGCGGGCTGGCCGATGCCACGACCTTCCGCCTAGCCGACGGGCTCAGCTGGACGATGGGCGGCGAGACCGGCCGGACGCGGACCGAGACAGGGATCGAGCTGTGGAAGGTTGCACGCGGTGCTGCTGGCCGCCTTCCGCCCACAGGCTTTCCCAAGGACAATCGGTTCTAGACAAACGGAAAGGGCCGGAGGTGCAAACCCCCGGCCCTTCGGTAATCAGAATAGGACTTAGTCTAACTTAGCTCTGCGCGGGAGCAGCCGAGCCGGCCATCGCCTGATCGATCTGCGCCTTGGTGGCGCGCACCATCAGGCTGCCATTGCTGTCGACCGCGAACACATCCTTGCCGAGCGTCAGCTTCTCGTCGCCGGTCATCGCAAGCACGACATTCTCGCCCTGGACGGTGTCGACCGTGCCGAGCGGCTGCGAATCGGCGGTCATCACGGGTGTACCGGCCACGAGCTTCTCGCTGACCTGCGCCTCGAGCGCGGCCATCTGCTGGCTGTAGCTGGTGTCCAGCTCGGTCTTGGTGATGTTGAGCGTGAGCCCGGTATCGCCCTGCGCAAAGGCATCGCGCGGGAGCGGGATCTGGTTCATTCCGGTATCAACCACTACGGCCTGCGGGGTCACCTGCATGACGGTACCAATGGGGTTGCCGTCATTTCCGGTGACAGTGGCACCTTGGGTGATCTGGACAGCACCTGTGGAAGGAGTGGCGGCACCGGCCGCCGGAGCAGCAGCGCCAGCGGCGGGGGTGGCCGTCTCGGCAGGAGCGGCGGTGTCGGAGGGGGTGGCCGCGCCTGCAGCCGGAGCGGTTGCGGCATCCTGGGCCTGTGCCGCGAAGGGCACTAGTGCGAGGGCAGCGGCGGCGGTAGCGAGCTTGGCAAGATTCATGATGCAAATTCCTTCATTCGACTTGTCGGATTGGCACGCGCGACACGAACCAGGACTGGTCCGCATACCCGCACCTGAAAGGCTCGGAGGTTCAATGACCTCTCGCACGAGGCGTTCCCGAGGTCGGAGAACCGATCAACCGGCCTTGGTTAACCCGTGCAACACTTCGCATGAACTGAACCATTTCAACGCAGACAGCACGAATTCAGCTAGACCCGCCAGGCTTGATGCCGTGGCGGACGAGGGTGGCTATTCAGGCGAGCTCTGCCGAGAGAAGTTCTGCCACTCTGCTGCGCGGGGGAAATCCTTCGTCGATCCAGCGCCGCTCCACAGCGTGCAGAATGCGCGCGACTTCCGGCCCGGCATCCACCCCGCGCGCGACGATCTCACCACCCTTGAGCGGAAATTGGGGCACATCCCACCCTTCGAGAGACGTTAGCTCGCCGCCAGTGAGCAACAGCCAATCGCATGCGGCATCGCGGCCGATCCGATATGCGATTGCACGCGGGGGTGCGAACAGGGTCTCGCGCGCGGCCAGCGATGACAGGCGCTTCTTCTGCGCGGTCGAGAGACGCAATCGCGCCGCCACCTGCTCCGCGCGCTCTGGATCGGCGGGCAGCAGCGCAGCGAGGCGGCGAAGCGGGCTGGGCGGGACACTGTAGGCGCGCTCTGCCACGAGCAGGCGAGCCAGGGCAGCGAGCTCGTCCTCGCCGCTTTCCGGCAGCACTTCCCGCAGCACGCCGCGTGCGAACATCCGGGCGATCACCGGGTGCGGATCGGGCAAAGCGAGAAGGTTGAGCAACTCGCTCGCGACCCGCTCGCGGCTCAGGCCCTTGAGCATGGGGGCAAGGCGCGCGCAGGCATCCTCCGCCTCGGCATTGAGCGAGCCGACATTCTCAGCGCCAGTGCCGAACCGCGCCTGGAAGCGGTAATAGCGCAGGATGCGCAAATGATCCTCGCGGATGCGCTGCTCGGCATCCCCTATGAAGCGCACACGCCGCGCTGCCAGGTCCGCGAGGCCGCCGAAATAATCGTCGACGACCAAGGTTTCGGGATGGCCATAAAGCGCGTTGATCGTGAAATCGCGCCGCGAGGCGTCTTCCCGCCAGTCAGTGGCAAAGGCGATGGTGGCCCGCCGCCCGTCCGTCGCCACATCGCGGCGCAAAGTGGTAATCTCGACATTGCCGTGTGGCAGTACCGCGGTGACTGTGCCGTGATCGATGCCTGTGGGCACCGCCTTGATGCCGGCTTCGGCAAGCCGCTGCATCACTTCTGTCGGCGGGAGTCGCGTGGCGGCGTCCACATCTGCAACCAGCTGGCCAAGCAGGGTATCCCGCACCGCGCCACCAACCCAGCGCAGGTCTTGCCTGCCCAGTGCAGCCGCGAGCTGGGCGAGGTCGGTCCGCCTTGTCCACTCGGCCGCGGGCAGGCGATCGGCGATGGCCTTGCTCGCCTCAGCCATCGACCAGTTCCTGCCAGGCGAGGCGGTGCGAAAGGTTGCTGAGGATGCCGGCAGTGATCCCCCAGATCCGATGGCCCTGCCACTCGATCTCGGTATAAGGGCGCACATGCCCGCGGAACATGCCGGTGCGGCTGACATGATTGGCCTGGTCGAGCACGAAGCGCAGTGGCGCCTCGAACCAGGCGGAGACTTCCCGCGGATCGGGTCGGATCTCCAGCTCCGCCGGTACCACGCCCAGGACCGGGGTCAGCGCATAGCCCGATCCCGTGACGAAGCTGTCCGACGTGCCCACGATGCGTACCTTGGCAGGATCGATCCCCAGTTCCTCGTGCGCTTCGCGCAGCGCTGCGGCAATGGCGTCTTCACCCGGCTCGAGCTTGCCGCCGGGGAACGCCACCTGGCCAGGATGGGCCGTCATGGTCTCGGGCCGATGCGTCAGCAACACACCGGGTTCAGGTCGATCGGTCACCGCGATCAGCACCGCTGCATCGCGCAAGGTCTGCGGAGCAAAGGCGCTCTCGTCCCGCAGGCCCAGTGCGCCCACATGGCTGCTGGCGTGGAACAAGCGCTCCAGCCGGTCGAACAAGGCGCTCATGACGGAACCAGCGAGAAACGCACGCCTCGACTGGTGACCGCAAGATCGTCGCCCGCCGCCAGCGCGTGCTCGGCAAGTTGCAGCCAAGTGGAGCGGTCGAGCCGCGCCTCGCAGCCATGGCGCACGGCAAGGTAGATCGCTGGGCAGTCCGGCGCGCCCACTGCGCGCAAGCCATGGTCCGGCCCGGCGACAACCAGTTCGTCGGTGTTGAGGCGGAGGGCGAGGGCAGTGCCGCCTCCGTCGATATCGCGCACCGCCAGGTCCACGGCGAGAAAGGCCGCGTCCTCTACCTCGATAAGCTGGCGGCATTGCGGTGTGACCAGCGTATGCCGGCCATTGTCGCCCTTCACCAGCAGCGAGGCAAAGGCGCGCACCATGCCGGGGCGGCGGATCGGCGCACCTTCATGGAACCAGGTTCCGTCCGCTGCAATGCGCATGCGGCTGTCGATGGTCTCGGCCGGATGCCATGTCTCGAGCGGCGGTAGCCTGCGCGCCGCCACCGCTTGGGCGATTTGCGCCAGGGACAGCGAGGCGAGGTCAGGCGGCGCATCGTAAGGCATGGCGCCCGCGATGCCAGAAGCGCCTAGCCGCGCCAAGGGCCGAGCATGCCCTCTTTCGGCAGGATGCCCGGGTTGTCCGTTCGCGCCAGCAGGCGGTGCTGCTCATAGGAGCCGGGCAGGCGCCATCCGGCGGTATTGTCGGCCGAGAAGCCGAAGCGGGCGTAATAATCCGGATCGCCGATCAGCACCTGCGGCAGTGGCGGTCGGCCGTGAGCTTCCGGCGGCACGAGCGCGGAGGTGAACGCCGCCAGCAGCGCGCGCCCGTAACCCTGGTTCTGCATCTCCGGCAGCACCGCGACAGGGCCCACCATGAGCAATGGATGGGCGCGCTCACGCTGGTCCACCAGGGCGACTGGCCAGACCTGAATGGTCCCGACCAGATGCTCGCTCTCGTCAAGCGCGGCGAAGCTGAGCGCGGGCAGCCATTGCGTGCCCTCTCGCACTGTGTACGCCGTGCGCGCGTGACGGCCCTCGCCGAAGGCGCGATCGAGCAGTTCCTCGATCATGTCCGGCGGAACATTCGTTAGGGGAATAAGGCTTGTCACGGCATCGCTCATGGGCGCGCGCCGATAAGGCCGAGGAGCGGGCGGTTCAATCCGGTTCTGCCAGCCACTGATGTTGCGCTCAGCTACCCGCAGGCACAGACCGCAACAGCCGCCCGTCCTCCCCATCCTCAATCAGCCAGAGCGATCCATCGGGTCCCTCCGCGATGTCGCGCAGCCTTGCCGAGAAGGCATAGCGCGCTTCCTCGGTAGCGCTGGCATCGTCATCGGCGATGGCGACGCGCGACATGGATGTGGTGCCCATATTGGCGATAAGCGCCTGACCCTGCCAATCGGGCCACATCTCTCCGTTATAGAAGATGAAGTCGCCGGGCGCGATCACCGGCGTCCAGCTGATCGCCGGCTTGGTGAAGCCATCATCTGCCGAGTGGTCGGGAATG
>Ga0210040_10007149_pt1 | contig 13662 bp, 7 predicted proteins | sample CryGeyCG12114_NA_FD_185462 | JGI IMG/M metagenome (GOLD analysis project Ga0210040, IMG submission 185462) | Groundwater microbial communities from aquifer - Crystal Geyser CG19_WC_8/21/14_NA (SPAdes) (version 2) | ecosystem: Environmental > Aquatic > Deep subsurface > Groundwater | place: USA... | reverse complement strand
CAGGCGGCCGGTGGAATCGATGATCCCGGCGGTGGTCTCGTTCAACGCGGTGATCTGGCCGAGCACCAGCCGCTGGTTGGTCATCGCCTGCGCCACCGTCACCGCCGTGCGCAGCGCGCCGACGGTGGTGGTGCTGGCGCGGTCCACGCCCTTCACCAGCTCGACATTGTTCTTCTTGACGAGGTCCAGCGCGAGATAGCCCTGCACGCTGACCGCCATCTGGGTCAGCAGGTCCTGCGTGCGCTGGCGGACGTAGAACAGCGCCGTCTCGCGGATCGCCTTGGCCTTGGCAGGATCGGTGGCGTCGAGATCGGCGGCCTCCTCCTCCAGCCGCTCGTCGAGCCGCCGGGCGATGTGGATCATCTGCTCCAGCTTGCCGAGCGCCTCCCACAGCTTCTGCCGCTCCACGTCGATCGCGGCATTGTCCATGATCAGCTCGTCCTTGCCGCTGGCGAGGCGGGCGAGGATCGCCTGGATGTGGCTCTGCGCGCTGGTGTAGCTGTCAAAGTAGTTCTTCAGCTTGTTGCCGAAGGGGATGATGCCGAGGATCTTGCGCGGCGCCAGCGACTTGCGGCCGGGGTCCAGCTCCTCCACCGTGCGGCGCAGCTCGGTCAGATCGGCGCCGACGCCGGTGTCCTTGTCGATCGCCCGCACCGGCCGGTCGAGGAAGCGGTTGGACATCTGCGAGGCCGAGGCGATCTCCTTGCGGCCCATATTGGTGATCTGGTCCACCTTCCGGCCGAAATCGGGCGAGTTCGCGTCCAGCGCGACCAGCTCGGAGACGAAGCCTTCCACCTGCTGCTCCAGCTTGGACTTCTTCGCCTCGTCCACCGGCACCAGCCCGGCCGCTCGCTCCGGCGCGACGGTCGGCACCGGATCGGGCGGAGTCAGCTCGAGAGCGGTGTCGCCCTTGGTCGCGGTCGTGGTGCTTGTCGCCATCTGATCCTGTCGCCCTTCTTCGGCCCTTCGCCTTCCGGCAGGTCCAACTGTATTAGGCGGGCAAGACACGCAATTCAAGCGCTCCTCCCGCCGGCCGTTCGGCCATACTAGCGCGCCGGGGAGTCACCGCATAGCCGGCGCAGGAGGAGGGCTCAAACCCAGATGAGCAGTAACTGCTCACACCTGTCTGAATAGCAAAGAACGCAGCCTCGCAGCCACCTAGCCGTTCTCGTCTAACATTTGTTTCAATTCGGAAATTGTTGGAACAGGCAGGTGATGCGATGGTTAACGGAAGAACTTCGGCCAGGAGACTTCTTTTATGTTCATGCACAACAAGCGCCTGCAGTTCACCGTGCGAGTAGCGGAGCCCAACCCGCGCCTCGCGACCATGATGCTGGAGCAGTTCGGCGGCGCCGATGGCGAACTCGCCGCGGCCATGCGCTACTTCACACAGGGGCTGGGCGAAGAGGATGCCGGCCGCAAGGACATGTTGCTCGATATCGCCACGGAGGAGCTGAGCCACCTGGAGGTGATCGGCTCGATCGTGGCCATGCTCAACAAGGGCGTGAAGGCCAATCTTGCCGAAGGGGCCATGGAAGAGGCCGAGCTCTATCGTCAGATCGGGGCCAGCGGTGTGAGTGCCAAGGAAGCGCTACTGTTCGGCGGAGGTCCTGCGCTGATCGATTCCGCGGGCGTTCCGTGGACTGCCGCTTACGTGGACAGCCGTTCGGAACCGACCGTCGACCTGCGTTCCAACATCGCCGCTGAGAGCCGCGCGAAGATCGTCTACGAGCGACTGATCAACATCACGGACGACCCGGGCATCAAGGAAGCGCTCGGCTTCCTGATGACTCGCGAGGTGGCGCACCAGAAGTCGTTCGAGAAGGCACTCTACGCCATCGAGGACAACTTCCCCTCGGGTAAGCTGCCGGGCATCGAGCCCTACGCCAACATGTACGTCAACGCGTCTCAGGGTGCGGGCGACATGGACGGCCCGTGGAACTCGGGTGAACAGTGGGTCCGGATGGACGATCTCGTCCCGGCCGACGGCAGCGACGGCCTGGCCACCGTGGAGCTCGACAAGGACGACCTGCTGGTCGTGGAAGCCCTCGCGGCCCGGACCATGTCCGATCCCGCGAGCGACCCGACCACAGGCGCCGACCTTGGCGCCGGCCCCGGAGCGGGCCGAACCAGCCAAGGCGACATGGGCGGCGCCAAAGACATCAAGGAAGCCTCCAAGATGGCCCAGGCGATGACGGTCAAGCCTTGACCTAAGCGGTGGCGTCCCTCCTTCCGCGGGAAGAGGGACGCCATCGTTCTCGAAAGCAATTGCCCGCGTGCCATCGTCGATCGTGTTGACCGGATTTCTCGCCAGCCTGCTCGCGGGCGGCGCAACCGTGCTTGGCGCATTGCCGATTCTCAAGATCGGGCGGCCGACGGAGCAACAGCAGAACCTGCTGCTCGGCTTCGCCGCGGGCGTGATGCTTGCGGCGTCCTTCTTCTCGCTGATCATCCCCGGCATCGACAAAGCGCGCGAGATGGGAGCGAGCCCGGTGATGGCGTCCGCGATCATCGTGGCCGCCGTTCTCCTCGGGGGCGCCGTTCTGGCTCAGCTCAACTCTGTCATTCCACCGCTCGATAAGCTTGGCCTCGGGCCAGACGGGATGGCCGTTGCAAGGGCCCGGCGGGTCGGGTTGTTCGTGGCCGCGATCACGCTGCACAACTTCCCGGAAGGCATGGCGGTCGGCGTCAGCTTCGGCGGCGGAGACCTGGGCGCTGGCACGGCGACAGCCATCGGCATCGGCATCCAGAACATTCCTGAAGGGCTGGCTGTGGCCGGTGCCCTCGCAGGCATCGGATACTCGCCGCGCGCTGCAGTGCTGGCCGCGCTGGCCTCCGGTCTGGTGGAACCCGTTGCCGGTCTGTTCGGCGTCACCCTCGTTTCCCAGGCGCAGGCACTCCTGCCGTGGGGTCTCGGCTTCTCGGCGGGCGCGATGATCTACATCGTCGCATCGCAGATCATTCCCGAAACGCACGCTCGGATCGCGGGCGGCGGTCGCGCGACCACGGGGCTCATGGTCGGGCTCGCGGCAATGATGTTCCTGGATACCACACTGGGCTGAGCGCCGCGGAGTTCGTGGCGACGTCGCCCCAAGGCTCAGCAAGCCTGACGTTCGATCTCTCGGGCAAATCGCTCCACTGCTTGCGACAGCGCCGGCATGACCACCCCCCTCTCGCTGACCAGGGCACTCGCCGCAGGTCTGGTCGCCTTCCATCCAAGCTCACTGCCCGACACAAAGTCGATCATGCCTGCATCGAGGCCGCACGCGCCCGAGATCCGCACCGCAAACTCCGCCCAACTCACCAATTCCCCGTTGCTGAGGTGCCAGATGCCCGTCTCGCCATCGATCAACAGGTCGAGTGTCGCATCGCACAGGTGCGGGACGTATGTGGGAGAAACGGAGCAGTCCGCGGCTGCCGCAAAGCGTTCGCCGCGACGCAGCCGGTCGACCACGGCGACGGCGAAATTGTGGGAATCATGCGGCGAGAAGAACGCTGCTGTGCGCACCACCAGGTGCTCTCCGGTGAGTCTGGCGACAGCCTGCTCCATGCGCCATTTGCTTTCCCCGTAGACATTCAGCGGAGCGGGCGCATCGCTTTCGCGGTACGTTGCCCGGCCGGGGCTGCCGAAGACGAGGTCGCTTGAGAAGTTGACGGTCGCGATGTTGCGGGCTGCGCAGGCGGCGGCCAGCGCGATGGCGCCATCGGCATTCGCCCGCATGCACGCCTCGGGCTCATCCTCGGCATCGTCGACCCGCACCCAACCGGCGGCATTGATGACGGCCCAGGGCTGATGTCGGTCGAGCGCTGCCGAGATACTCTCCGGATCGTGCAAGTCGAGCTCGGAGCGGGCGGTGACGTGGCACGCCAGTCCACGATGCGCGCACCTGCGGGCGAACGCTTGTCCCAGCGTGCCGGTTGCGCCCAGGATCAGGATCGGGCGCGTGGTGCTCGGCCCCGGATCGGATCGCGGGTGGTCGCGCAAGGATGCCGGCCGGCTCACGATCGGATGGTGCAACCGGGCAGGTCTGCGCCACCAACCTGCGCCGGTCACGGCATGCGGTAGGGCGGTATCGCTGGTGACCGCCTTCATCAGCCGGGTCATGGCGGTTGGGCGGGGTTGATCCGCGCGCATGTCGTAGGCGCCGGGCTCATAAAGGCCGGGTGCTGTCAGCAGCGTGTTCCAGCCGCTGTTGCCGTACAGTGCCCAGCACGTGACCGCTTGCACGTCGACCCCGCGATTGCGCAGATCGCCAGCCGTGGCCCAGGCCTCGGCGAACCAGCGCAATTGCTCTTCGCGCGAGCAGCCGTTGTGAACTTCGGTGACGGCCAGAGGCAGGCCGTACCGCTCCCACGCCTCCTCCAGCGCGCCGCGCAAGCCGGCCGAGGACGGCTCGAGAACCCGCACGGCTTCAACATCCGCAAAGGCCTGCGTGGCATTGTGACCATGCGTCTGCGGAGGGTAGCGCTGCAGGCGATGGTCAAGAAAGCGATCGCTGGTGAGATAGTGATTGATCCCCAGCACGTCGGGCGGACACGGGTCGTCGATCAGCGATCGCAAGCTTGCCTCGTGGCCGAACGCGCACAGCCTTTCCCACAAGTCGTGCTGCGGATCGACGCGGCCGCACAGCAAGTCCCACCCCATCCAGCGGCGAACGTTGTCGAAGGCGGCTTGGTCGGCGAGGACCGAGGTCGCGTAGGTGCGCCCCAGATCGTCCGGCTGGATGAGCCGCGCGGAAGGGTTGACGCTGCGGATCGCCTTCATCGCCGCGCGCGTCCCCTCGATCTGCTTCACCAGGGCTGTCCAGAAGGCACCCTCGTCACGCGCATGGGGATGCCAATGCCCGTACAATGCAGCAAAGCGTGCCGTGGTCAGCGGCTCGTTGACCGGGGTCCAGTCGTTGACCCACGGATAGCGCTGCGCGGTGGCAAGCGCGTGCGCCGCCAGGCCTTCGACAAAACTGTCTTCCAGCAGTGACGTGTACCGCGGCCCGCTGCCGTGGTGAACCAGGCCCAGGATCGGCCGGATCCCCAAGCGCTCGAGCAGGCCGAGGCCCCGGTCGCTCCACTCCCAATCCGGCTCACTCAGCCGATCGGGCGCGACCCGCTCCCAAAGGACGGGGAAGCGCAACGCCTTTATGCCCAGCTCCTGGAGGGCGGCCAGGTCATCAAGCCGGTCGTGATGCCCGGTCAGGACCAGCTGATCCTTGAACTCGTCGCCCGTCCGGTTAACCGTACATTCCGCGCCTGCCCAGAGTTCAAGGTCGGTCATTCGAAGGGCCTCTCAACTGCGTCGATATCAAAGCCCTTTCAATACCAGACACAAACATGATAAGTGTCAAGCTACTGATTTCATGCTCGTTACGGGAACAAGGAACCTGCTTAGGTGTTCCCAAAATTCACGGCCACGGAGAACCATAGCATGCTCAAGAATGTTCCGGCCGGGAGCGAAGCTGACATTCTCAACAACTCTACACAAATGCCGCTTGTTATTTGCTTCAGTCATCTCCGCTGGGATTTCGTGTTTCAGCGACCGCAGCATTTAATGACGCGACTGGCGAAGTCCTTCCGTGTTGTATTCTGGGAGGAGCCGAAGGAGGTTGCCGGCCTCTCCGAGCCGACCCTCTCACTTCGTCCGTGCCCGAAGAGCGGGGTGACGGTGGCATCTCCCGAGCTTCCTGCGGGGCTTGATCAGCACGGCATCGACGCGGCGCTCCGCGTGATGCTCGACAGGGTGCAGGCGAACCGCGATGGCAAGCTGATCTTGTGGTACTACACGCCGATGATGCTGTCCTTCTCGCAGCACCTGGAAGCGGACTGCGTCGTCTATGATTGCATGGATGAGCTGACGAACTTCAAATTCGCTGCGCCCGAATTGCGGACCCGCGAGGCGCAGCTTCTGCAGACAGCCGACCTCGTGTTCACCGGTGGCTACTCGCTCTACGAAGCGAAGCGCGACCGCCATCCGAGCGTTCACCCATTCCCCTCCAGCGTCGAGCGTGAGCACTTCATCGTGGCACGCGGTCCGGTAGAGGAGCCGCTGGACCAGCGCGCACTGCCACGCCCCCGCCTCGGGTTCTACGGCGTCGTAGACGAGCGCATGGACCTGGACCTCCTTGCCCACCTTGCCGATGCGCGCCCCGAGTGGTCGCTGGTGATCATCGGGCCAGTGGTGAAGATCTCCCAGGACGATCTCCCTCGGCGAGCCAACCTCCATTATCTCGGCGCCAGGCAATATGGCGAGCTGCCGACGTATCTCGCCGGCTGGGACGTGGCGCTGATGCCGTTTGCCATCAACGAAGCCACCCGGTTCATCAGCCCGACCAAGACGCCCGAATATCTCTCCGCGGGCAAGCCGGTGGTCTCCACCGCGATCACGGACGTCATCCGCCACTACGGCGCGATGGAAGGCGTGAAGATCGCCGAGACCGCAGAGGCCTTTGTCACCGCATGTGACGAGGCGCTGGCGCTCGCGCGCGGCGACAGCGCATGGCTTGAGCAAGCGGACGCATTCCTGCTCCAGACCAATTGGGACGATACCGTCGCGCGCATGCAGGGGCTGATCGAGGCGAAGCTGCTGACCAGCCGCGCGCTCCATCCCGTGGTGTCCCCCACGACCTGGCCCGCGCAAGCGCCTGCCAGCTACGACGTGATGGTGGTCGGCGCCGGCTTTGCCGGATCGGTGATGGCGGAGCGTCTGGCCACCCAGCTCGGAAAGCGCGTGCTGGTCGTCGACCGGCGGCCGCACATCGGGGGCAACGCCTATGATCGGCTCGATGATGCCGGCCTGCTGATCCACCAGTACGGCCCGCATATCTTCCACACGAACAGCGCCGACATCTTCGACTACCTGTCCCAGTTCACCGAGTGGCGGCCGTACGAGCACCGCGTGCTCGCCGAGGTCGATGGCATCCTGGTGCCGATCCCGATCAATCGGACGACCATCAACAGGCTCTACGGCTTGAACCTCACGACGGATGCGGAGGCCGAAGCCTTCCTGGCCTCCCGCGCAGAGCCGGTGCCTGTCGTCTCGACGTCAGAGGATGTCGTCGTCTCTGCCGTTGGCCGCGAGCTCTACGAGAAGTTCTTCCAGGGCTACACTCGCAAGCAATGGGGGCTCGATCCCTCGCAGCTCTACAAGGCGGTGACCTTACGCGTGCCGACCCGCACCAACACCGATGACCGTTATTTCAGCGATCGCTTCCAGGCCATGCCGGCCGAGGGTTATACCAGGATGTTCGAGCGGATGCTCGATCACCCCAAGATCGACCTGCTCCTCGGGGCGGATTACGCGCAGGTGCGCAGCGCCTACCCGCACGCGCACCTGGTCTTCACCGGGCCGATCGACGAGTATTTCGGCTACCGGTTCGGCAAGCTCCCCTACCGCTCGCTCCGCTTCGAGCACGAGACGCTGGACACGCCCTGGTCACAGCCGGTCGCGGTGGTGAACTATCCGGATTACGAGACGCCCTACACCCGCATCACCGAGTACAAGCACCTGACCGGCCAGGAGCACGAGAAGACCAGCATCACCCGCGAGTACCCGCAGGCGGAGGGTGACCCCTATTACCCCATCCCGAGGGAAGAGAACCAGGCGCTGTTCAAGCGCTACGAAGCGCTGGCGAAAACCGTGCAGAACGTGACCTTCGTGGGACGGCTGGCGACGTACCGCTACTACAACATGGATCAAATCGTCGGCCAGGCGCTCGCCGCCTTCCGCCGGACATTCCTGCAGCCGGACGCCGAAGCAGCTGACGGCCAAGACATCCTGGCTCCCGCGCCGCAGGTTAAGAGTGCCAGCAAGCAGAGCAGCCGGATTGCGTCAGTCGCGTGACGAAACGGAAAGCAGCTTAAGCCCGGCCGCGACTGAGAGCGGTGCGCCTCCCGCGGCGCGCCGGCTCTCAGCGCCTAAGCCGGGCGCGGCGTCGACCAGGTGATCGGGCACGATTTCGCCAGCGACCGGGCCGCCTTCATCAAGGCATCCGGAGGCCAAGTCGCGCCGCAACTGCGATAGGCGCGGTTGCGGAACGGCCGCCGGGGTTCAGCTTTCGCCAGCCGACATTTCCGTCAGAACCGCTTCTGTGCGGGCGAGCCGTTCCTGCGGGTCCCCGATGGCTTCGCGCAAGAGCAGTCGGCCTTTCGATTCCTCCAGCCCGCAGACAGTGCGATCGCCGGCAAAGCCGCGGCGGGGGGTGAAGGCGATGGCAGCGGCCCCGGCATCGATCCGCTCGATCTGAGCCTCGTTCGCCAGGACCCGCAATCTAGCCAGCGCCAGAAGATGCTGCGCCTCTTGCGGCGGCTCGCCGAAGCGGTCGACCAGCTCTTCCTCAAAGCTGTCGAGGGCGGGCACGTCCGTGATGCGAGCGAGCCGGACGTAGAGGCCGACCCTCAGGTCCTCCTCCGGGATCCATTCGGGGTCGAACCGCCCGCCAACCTCGCAGTTGAGCGTCGGCGCCCACTCCTCCACCACCTGCCCGCGCGCCGTGCGCAGGGCGCCTTCCAGCAGGTGCTGGTAGAGTTCCACGCCGATCAGCTTCACATGCCCGGTCTGCTCATCGCTCAGCAGGTCGCCCGCGCCTCGCAGATCGAGGTCGCGCGCGCTGATGGCGAAGCCGGCGCCCAGCCGGTCGAACGCCTGCAACGTGCCCAGCCGCGCGAGCGTGTGCGGCGCGATCTCGGCATCGGGATCGGTCAGCAGGTAGATCTGCCCCCGCCGCGCGCCGCGCCCGACACGGCCACGCAGCTGGTGCAGCTGCGACAGGCCGAAGCGGTCTGCATGCCAGACGATCATCGTGTTGGCGCGCGGGACATCCAGCCCGGACTCGATGATGTTGGTGGCCAGTAGAACGTCGCCGTCCCCTGCGGCAAAGGCGACCATTGCCTCGTCGATCTCGGCCGCCGGCATCTTGCCGTGCGCCTGCAGCAGGTGCAGCTCGGAAGCCAGCTTTCCGAGCTGTTCGGCCATCGGCGCAATGTCCTCCACCCGCGGCACCACGACAAAGCTCTGCCCGCCCCGGCTGCGTTCCCTCAGCAGTGCCGTGCGAACGGTCTGCGGATCGAAGGTCTCCACCGCCGTCCGGATCGGCTGGCGCCGGGCCGGTGGCGTCGCGATGACGGAAAGCTGCTGCAGCCCAACCAGCGCGCTCTGCAGAGTCCGAGGGATCGGAGTGGCGCTCAACGTCAGCACATGGCCGGCACCCAACTCGCGCAGCTTTGTCTTGTCCGCAGCGCCGAACTTCTGCTCCTCGTCGATGATCACCAGCGCGAGGTCCCTGTAGGTGACCGCCTTGCCCGCGACCGCTCCGGTACCGATCGCGATGTGGATCGACCCGTCCTCCAGCCCTTGGAGAATGCGCTTCTTCTCGGCCGCCGTGGTGAAGCGGGACAGCCCGGCGACCTCGATCCCGAGCCCCTCGAAGCGCTCGCGAAAGGTCTCCAGATGCTGGCGGGCGAGAACCGTCGTCGGCGCCGCCAGCGCCACCTGCTTGCCCGCGAGCGCCGCGATCCCGGCAGCGCGGAGCGCCACCTCCGTCTTGCCGTATCCGACATCGCCAATCACCAGCCGGTCCATTGGCTTGCCTGAGGCAAGATCGTCCCGCACGGCATCGATAGCGCGCGCCTGGTCGGCTGTTTCGGTGAACGGAAACCTGGCGGCGAACCGCTCGTAGGCCGCCGCATCCGGCTCCAGCTCCGGAGCCGTCTTTGCAAGCCGTTCCTCCGCCATTGCAATCAGCTTGCGCGCCGTTTGCGCCACCGCTTCATCGACCTCGCGACGCCGCTTCTCCCAGCTTGAACCATCGAGCTTGTCGAGCGTGACGGCATCTTCGTCCGCCCCATATCGCCAGATGCGCGCGGCTTCCGTGACCGCCACCATCCGCCGAGTATCGCCTGCGAAGCGCAGCACGATGGCATCGCCGCCATCCTCCGCCAATGGCTCCAGGCTCTCCACGACGCAGATCCCGTGCTCTTCATGGACGACGACGTCGCCGGTGCGAAGCTCGCCGGCCGCGAGGACCTGCGCTGTCCCGGCCAAGGGGGCGTCGATGTCACGCTGGGCCCGGCTGCCGAGAAGATCGCCTGCCGTGACCGCCACCAGGCCGCCATGCCGGAAGCCGCGCCGCAGCGGCATCTCCAGCATCAGCAGGGATCCCGGATCCGCACGGACCGCCTCGCGCCAGCCTCGCACCAGCACAGGCTCACGCCCAAGCGCCTTGGCCACCCGGCGGAAGAGGAAGCGCAGATCGCGCGCGGTGCCGAGAAGAAGCACGCGCTCCCCCGCGTCGAGCGCCTGCGATGCGAAGGTCTTGAACCCCCGCTGCGGCCATTTGCGCTCGGCGAACCGAGGCGGCGGGTCGCCACCATCTTCCGCGAGGTCGAGTGTTTCTCGCACCGCCAGTGCAGCATCCCAGACCTCGGCCGGACACACATCGCGCAAGGCGCGCCCCGGCCGCCGGCGGCCGGCATCCGCGGCGAGGGCGAGAAAACGCGTCCTGCGTTCCTCCGCGCCTTGCTGGATGGCGAGTTTCGCGCCGGGCAGGTGGTCGAGCAGCGTGACCGGATCGTGCGGTTCCGGCTCCGTGGCCCGGCCCACTTCAAGCACGGTGCACTCTCCCCGCGTGAGCTGCGTCACCGGATCGTAGGGATGGATGGAGAGGATGCTTCTGTCCCGCACCTCGATGCGGTACGGTTCTCCGGCGTCGGTCGGGTAGACATCGATCACCTGCCCCCGAACGGCCAACTCCCCCGGCTCGTCGACCCGGTCGTCCAGCACATAGCCCGCGTTAGTCAGTTCGGCTTGAAAGGCCTCGACTTCGATCTCCCGCCCCTTGCGGACGATCGGCGGCACGGCGTCGAACCCCGTCGGGGGCGGGTAAAGCCGGGTCACCGCTTCTCCGGTTGTCACCAGCGCCACGCGCGGGCGGCTGTCGCTCGACAGCGTAGCCCTCAGCCGGCGCAAGGCCGTGGCGCGCTGCCCCACATTGGCGGGAGAGGGCGGAGCGCTGTCGCCCGGCAAGGCATCGCTGCCGGGGCAGAACACCACCACGGCATCCGGCGCGCCAGCCTCCAGCGCGCGGGCAATCTCGGCTCCGGCCGGTTCATCCTTCGCGATGGCAATGAGGTCGTCGCGCTCGATCGACGTCAGCAGCGCAGCGATCGTTTCGCCCACCCCGTCGCTGGTGGCACCGCCTGCTCGCCCGGGGGCTTCCAATGATTGCGCCGCCAAACTGCTGTTCTCCTGTTGGATCAACTGAACCCGGCAACAACAGCGGCGTTCCGGTGCCTCCCCGCCTCAGACGGGCACGCGCACTGGTGGCTCAGCCGGTCGTGCCGGAGATGGCGTCCATGGCGGCGTAGACGTGATTGCGGACTCGTAGGTCGCGGGTCACTTCCAGCATCGCGCTGAGGCTTGCCCGAGCCTCGTGGATGTCGCCGGTCGAGCGTTCCAGGCGCGCGCGGTCCCACCAGGCCTGCGGGTAGTCCGGCGCGATCGCCGTCATGCGCTCGTAAAGCGTCAGCGCGCGAGCGACCTTTCCGCCTGCCTCCGCCCTGCTGGCCTGGTTGAGCAGCAGCCTGACCAGCGCTCCCCGGTTGTCCATCGGCGCGAGGTGATCGGCGCTCGGCGAGGTCGCTCCCCCCAACGCCCGCCGCAGCAGCATCGCGAGGCGATCCGGCGTCACCACCGCCCCGCCGTCGAACGGGTCGATCAGCAACGGGTCCGTCTCCGGGCCGATGCGCACCAGCACGTGCCCCGGCGTGTTGAGGATCTCTGCGGCCCATCCCAGCCTGCGAGCCGCCGCCACGTAGAGGATGGACAGGCTGATCGGCAGCCCCCGGCGGCGGTCGATCACCCTCAGCAGGTCTGCATTGTCGGGGTGCTCGTATGTCTCCGTATCACCCCGATAGTCGCAATCCGCGCCGAATACGGTCGCCAGCGCCTCCGCCTGTCCGGCGGCGCTGGCAGCGCCCCGTCCGGCCTCGACAAGCCTGCGAGTAAGATCGGTCAGGTGCTCGAAATAGGGTTCGAGCGGCACGGATGGATGATCGGGCGCGGCGAGGGCCAGTGCGCTCGTATCGAGGTCGATCGCCTCGGCCTCAAGCAGGCCGATAACTCTGTAATCATTTGCCATTGTTGTGAGACGACCCACCGCGGGCCCCGTTCCTTCACCGAGCCACGCTGACGCTGCGGTGAGACAGGAACCAATCGTATCAGCCGGGCAAGGCACACAACTCAAGCGTTCCCCTCGCCGGCTGTTGGTCCATACTAGCGCGCCGGGGACTCACCGCATAGCCGGTGCAGGAGGAGAGCTCGAACAATGCGTCCCGAACTGATCGTGCTGGCGCTCGGCGCCGTGCTGCTGCTCGTGCACATTCTGCTGGCCGGCCGCTACAAGACGCAGCAATACGGCACAAACTGGAACATGGGCGCGCGGGATGAGGACCTGCCGCCGCTGAACGCCGTCGCCGGTCGGCTGGCGCGGGCGCAGGGCAATTTCCAGGAGACCTTCCCGCTGGCGATCGTCGCGCTGCTGGGCGTGGTGGTCGCCGGCAAGGCGAGCGACCTCACCGCCATCGCCGCGTGGGTCTGGCTGGTGGCGCGGGTCATCTACCTGCCGCTCTACTGGGCGGGCGTGCCGAAGTGGCGGACGCTGGTGTGGGGCGTCGGCACTCTGGCGCTGCTGGCGGTGCTCGGCGTGCTGCTGCTCGGGTGAGGGCGCCCGCGAGCAGGGGCGCAGACGCGGGCGTGGAACATCTGGAACACGGTTCTGCAGCTGAAATCCCGCGGGGCGGCAGTGTCGGGCGAGCCGGATTGCGAGCGGGCTTGCTTCGTGCGTGGCAGACGATGGAAAGAGCCGGCTTGATGCTGGCCCGAGGTGTGCTGGCAGGCAAGCGTCTCTCGGACGACGGCTCGTGGGGGGATGCGGTTGTTGACCTCAGGCGCCAAAGCCCCGCTCGTCCTGAGCGTGTCGAAGGACGCTTGCACTAGATCTGCCCTTAGCGCCATTCACCCTTGCCAATTTCGCGCTAGTTGGCGGACGCGATCCCAATTGCCTGCAAGAAGTGCTTCCTCGGTGGCGCGGCTCCAGCCGTTGATCCGCCGTTCTGTCGCAAAGGCTTCGTCGCGGGTGAGGAGGCATTTGGTCCAAACAAGCTCCAGCGGACGTCGCTTGGCCCTGTACCCACCGAACGAGCCGTTCGCATCGCGTGCGGCTAGTCTTGGGAGGTGTCCTTCCACAAGCTCAGGACAAATGGGGCGGGTGCGGGATCGGGCATGTCCGCACCCGGCCCTGTAGCCGCCCTCAAGCCGCCAGATTCAGCGGCTCGATCTCCCCCGACAGATACAGGCGCTTCGCCTTCGCCCGGCTGAGCTTGCCCGAGGACGTGCGCGGCAGGCTGCGGGGCGGCACCAGCTCGACCACGCAGTTCATGCCGGTGATCGCGCGCACCTTGTCGCGGATCGTGTCACGCAGGCGCACCCGCTCCTCGGGGTCCGAGACGCGGCAGTGGACCAGCACCGCGGGCGTTTCCTCGCCATTCTCCATCTCGATGGCGAAGGCGGCGATGTCGCCGTGGTTGAAGCCGGGCAGCTGCTCCACCGCCCACTCGATGTCCTGCGGCCAGTGGTTCTTGCCGTTGATGATGATCATGTCCTTCGCCCGGCCG